>Ga0184623_10000608_pt1 | contig 15338 bp, 11 predicted proteins | sample PLM1_100_b1_FD_133138 | JGI IMG/M metagenome (GOLD analysis project Ga0184623, IMG submission 133138) | Groundwater sediment microbial communities from an aquifer in East River, Colorado, USA - PLM1_100_b1 | ecosystem: Environmental > Terrestrial > Soil > Riparian zone | place: USA: East River...
ATCCGTACCGGCGGCGGGCCCGATGGGGCCATTGGTGTCGGGACCATCCCGCGATTGTTCGTTGCACCGCCGGGCGCGACGCTTGCCGTTGCACTCATCCGACCCCCAGGTCGATCCGCTCGGGAGCTCACGTTGCGCAAATCCGCTTTCGCCGTCGTCCTTGCCCTCGTCGCCATGTTCGGCGCGTATGGCACGGTCGCGGCCGCCCAGACCAGCACGGCCAAGGTCGTGATCATCGTCGGGGCGACGCACAGCGAGACCGCCAAGTACCGCGCGAACGCCGACGAGCTCTACGCCGAGGCGATCCAGCACACCCCGAACGTCGTCAAGGTGTACAGCCCCAACGCCACCTGGTCTGCCGTCAAGGCGGCTACCGCGGGCGCGAACATCGTGATTTATCTCGGTCATGGCAACGGCTGGCCGAGCCCCTACACCTACGATCCCAGCTACACGACCAAGGACGGGTTCGGGCTCAATGCAACGGCGGGGCAGGGCGATCACAACAACAAGTACTACGGTGAGCCGTCGATCCGAACACTCGACCTGGCGCCGAATGCGATCGTGTTCCTGCACCACCTCTGCTACGCCTCGGGCAACTCCGAGCCGGGCGGGGCCGCCCCTTCCCTGAGCGTCGCCCGGCAGCGCGTCGACAACTACGGCGCGGCGTTCCTCGCCGCGGGCGCCTCGGCCGTCATCGCCGACGGCCATAGCCACACCGGCTACTACCTGCGAGCGCTGTTCACGACCGGCCAGCCGCTCGGCCAGCTGTGGCGCGCGGCCCCGAACTACCACGGCCACGACATCACCTTCACCCCAACCCGAAGCACCGGGACGGCGGTCCTCGATCCCGACAACGGCGGCGGCAGCCCGTCGGGCTACTACCGCTCGATCGTCGGCAATCTGAGCGTCATGTCCCACCAGGTCATCGGCGTGAAGCTACCGCCGGGCGTGCGCGGAGCTCCGGGCGTGACGATCGTGCCGGATCACGCCGGCGTCGGGGTCGCCGGGGCGACCAGGACGAGTGGCACTACGACCTCGACGCGCATCCTGAGGCTCCCCGTCCGATAGCCGCCGGCCTGCCGGCCGAACTCCCTGGGCCCCGCATCGCTTTGGACCGCACCCCACCGGACGCCACCGTACCCCTCCCGACCGGGACCATCGTCACCGTTGTCCCCGCGACCGCCGGGGCGTAGGGTGTCCGTCTCGTCGCTCATCGCGAGACCTTTCCGAGGAACCATGTGACCTTCCGTCGACCCGCGCCCCGATCGCCCGGCCGCCCCGTGACCGCCGCCATCGTCCTCGTGGCTCAGCTCTTTCTGACTGGCCCGGTCAGCGCGGTCGCCGCTCCGACTCACGCCGCGGTGGTCGACCTGGCCTCCGAACCCACGGAGCTCCTGCCGGGTATTCACTACGACGATGCGCTCGCCCACGCCGACGATCGCATCGATTTCACGCCCGGCGGCCGCGTCACGGTTGGCTTCCGGCCGCGCTCCGATGACACGTGGCAGGTCGGGGGACGGGCGCCGCGCTCTCTGCCGGCCGGTTCGGCGTCCGGACGCGAGATGATGCCACACCAGCCCGGGGCCGCTTCGGCCGGGCCCGCGACGCCCGCCAGCCCGGCCGCCGAGCCCGGCGCGGCCCCTAGCGCGGCCCCGAGCGCCGACCCTGACGCCGTCATCGAATCGAGCCCGGCTGCGACCGCGCCCATCGACGCGCCCGCCGTCGATCCATCCGAGGTCCCGGCCGCCGATGGGGCGTCTGCGGTCATGCGGGCCGCCGGCGGTCAGCCCGAGCTCGACGGAACGCGTCTCCGCCGCCAGGTCATGGGCTTCCTCCCGTACTGGGAGGTCAGCGACGCCGTCCTCGACTACGAAGTGCTGTCGACGATCGCCTACTTCAGCGTCGGTTCCGACAAGTACGGCAACCTCCTCAAACTTGATCCGGACGGCACCCCGACGACCGGCTGGGGCGGCTGGACGAGCTCGCGGATGACGTCGATCATCAACGCGGCCCACACGAAGGGCACGCGCGTCGTCCTGACGATCTCGGTGTTCGCCTGGACGAGCGGTCAGGCCGCGCTCCAGGGAGCGCTCCTCGGCAACCCGACCGCCCGCCAGAACCTTGCCGTCCAGGCGGCGGCCGCCGTCCGGGCTCGCGGCGCCGACGGGATCAACCTCGACTTCGAGCCAATCGCCTCTGGCTACGCCGACGAGTACACGCTCTTCGTCCGTGCAGTCCGGGCCGAGCTCGACAAGCGGGCGGCCGGCTACCAGCTGACGTTCGACACGACGGGCTACATCGGTAACTACCCGATCGAGGCCGCCACCGCGCCCGGCGGGGCCGACGCGATCTTCATCATGGGCTACGACTACCGGACGGCAAGCTCGGGCTATGCCGGCTCGATCGACCCGCTGTCAGGTCCCGCGTACGACCTCCAGGACACGGTCAATGCCTTCGCCGCCAGGGTGGCGCCGTCGAAGCTCATCCTCGGCGTGCCCTGGTACGGCCGCGCCTGGTCGACCGTCTCGGACCAGGTCAACGCCAGGACCCAGACCGGATTGAAGTTCGGGGCGTCGAACAGCGTCCTCTACGACACGGCCGCCGCCTACGCGAAGCAATACGGCAAGAGGTGGGACGGCCGCGAGCAAAGCCCCTGGATTGCCTACCGGCGCCAGAACTGTTCCACGACATACGGCTGCGTCACGACGTGGCGCCAGGTCTACTACGACGACCCCGAATCACTGAAGCGGCGCTTCGACATGATCCACCGGATGGGCCTCCGGGGGACGGGGATCTGGGCGCTCGGGTATGACGCCGACCGGCCCGAGCTGCGCCAGGCCATCGCCGAGAAGTTCCTCAACGACAAGACCGCGCCGCTCGCCGGCGTCCGGGCGTTCGCCCCGAGCCAGACGGCCGAGAGGTTCACCGTCTCGTGGGTCGGGTCGGACGAGAGCGGCGTCCTCGACTACGACATCCAGGTCTCCGTCCACGGCGGGCCGTGGCACGACTGGCTCGTCGATACGAAAGCAACGAGCGCCCCGTACACGGGCGCCAACACCTACGGGTTCGCATTCCGGGCCCGTGCCCGCGACACGCACGGCAACGTCAGCCCGTGGGACGTCGCGAGCGTCTATCACCCCCACGTGAGTCTGGCCCCGGGCAACTTCGGGAAGGTTGTCGTGTCGAGGGTCAACATCCGCTCGGGCGCGGGGATCACCAAGCCGATCGTCACGACCGCCTCCGCCGGCACGATCCTCGCGGTCACGGGCGGCCCAGTCAGCGCCGATGGTTACAGCTGGTACGAGGTCAGCCTGCCGATCGCCGAATGGGCGCCCGTGGCTGGCGTTCGGACAAACGTCTGGGTGGCCACGAGCAGCAGCTCGAGCACCCTCGTCGCGGCGGTCGGGGCGCCCAATTCGACGGTCGTCGATCTACCGGCCAGCGTCGCCCCAGCAGTTGGGGCCCGGTTCATCGGGATCAATCCTGCCCGCCTCCTCGACACGCGCTTCGGGATGGGGCTTTCCGGCACGTTCGCGAGCGGCGCGGCGCGGACCTTCCCCGTCGCGGGCCGCGGCGGCGTCCCGTCCAACGCCGTCGCCGTCACGGGCACCTTGACGGTCGTCGGGCAGACGAGCGCCGGCTACGTCAGCCTCGGGGCGTCGACGGCAACTGTGGCCGGATCGTCTGTCGTCAATGCGCCGGTCGGCGACGTCCGAGCATCCGGCGTCACCGTCAAGCTGGGTGCGGACGGCTCGCTGGCTGCGCTCTGGAGCGGGGCCGGAGGCTCAAAGGCCGGCCTCATCTTCGACGCCAGCGGCTACTTCGTCGCGGGGGCGACGGGCTCGACGTACGTGCCGCTGACGCCCGCCCGGATCCTCGACACACGGACCGGCAGCGGCCTGAGCGGACAGTTCACCTCGGACGCCCCGCGGTCGTTCGCGGTCGGTGGCCGCGGCGGTGTTCCGGCCGGCGCCGTGGCGGTGACCGGCAACCTGACCGTCGTCGGTCCCAGCAGCGCCGGCTACCTGTATGTCGGCCCGGTGGCCGCCTCGATGCCGCCCAGTTCGAGTCTGAACGTCCCCAAGGGCGACGTGCGCGCCGCATCGGTGACCGTCAAGCTCGACGGCAGCGGCAGGCTCGGCGTCGTCTGGAAGGGTTCGGTCGGAGCGAAGGCCCACATCCTGTTCGACGTCACGGGCTACTTCGTCAACAGCTCCGCCGGGGCAACGTTCTACCCCCTCGACGCGGCGCGTGTCCTCGACACGCGGGTGGCCAACGGCCTCTCCGGTCCCTTCCCCAGAAACGTCGTCCGGACGTTCCAGGCGACAGGTCGCGGCACGATCCCGGTGAACGCGGTTGCCCTGACTGGCGGTGCGACTGTCGTGCTGCCATCGACGAGCGGCTGGCTGATCGTCGGCCCGTCCGGCACGGCGCTGGGCGCCACGTCGACGATCAATCTGCCGAAGGGCGACATTCGGGCGAACGGGTTGACGGTCCGAGTCGGTCCGGGGGGCGGCCTCGGGGCCGTGTTCAAGGGGCCGTCCGGGGCCTCGGCCAACATGATCTTCGACGCCACGGGTTACTTCCGCTGAGCACGCGGAGCGGGACGATCGGGCGGGTTTCGCGGCGTGATGCCGGGTCTACACTGGCCCGACCATGACGACCGCTCGACCCAAACGGTCCACAGCCACGCCCACGTCGGCGGTCCGCGGCGCAGGGGCGTGGGTCATCCTGCCGACCTACAACGAGGCGGAGAACGTCCGGACGATCTCCACCGCGATCCTGGAAAGCCTGCCCGGAGCGACGCTCCTCGTCGTGGACGACGGATCGCCCGACGGCACAGGCCAGATCGCGGACGAGCTCGCAGCCGCCGACCCCCGGATTCGCGTCCGCCACCGGCCCGAAAAGCAGGGGCTGGGCCGGGCGTACCTCGACGGGTTCGGCGTTGCCCTCACCGGCGGGGCCGACGTCGTGATCCAGATGGACGCCGACTGGTCGCACGACCCGGCAGCGCTGCCCTCACTCATCGCCCCGATTGCCGGCGGGACGGCCGACCTCGTCATCGGGTCGCGCTACACCAAGGGCGGCGGCGTCGTCGACTGGGGCCTTGGGCGGCGGATCATCTCGCGAGGCGGCAGCATCTTCGCCCGAAGCGTCCTGCGCCTCGGCCCGCATGACCTAACCGGCGGGTTCAAGGCGTGGCGCGCGTCGACCCTTGCGGCGATCCCGTTCGGCGGTATCCACGCCGGCGGCTACGTCTTCCAGATCGAGATGACATTCCGGGCATCGCGCCGCGCGGCACGGGTCGTCGAGACACCGATCACGTTCCGCGACCGGCGAGTGGGGCAGTCCAAGATGAGCCGAAGGATCGTCGTCGAGGCGCTCGTCGTCGTCGTGACGCTTCGAGCCGAGGAGCTGGCCGGCCGGTTGCCGGGGCGGCGCGGGCGGCCGATCGCGGGCGTCCCCGAACCGCCGGCTGCCACAGCGGCGGGCGACCGCACGGGTACAGAGATTCCGCGTCCATCGGCGCTCGAGACACCGGCGGCCGGCGAGGGCCGGTGACCCAGGGAGCCCACGCGCCGCTCGGCTCGGCGGATCCGGGTCGCGCGACCGGGCGGGTCCCGGGCGTTCGGGTCGTCCTCGACGCGAGGCCGCTCCAGGAGCCCGATCGAGCACCGCTGACGGCGGTCTACCTCGACGGCCTGCTCGGGGCATTCGACGGCGCGCCGGTGAGCGGGGAATCCTTTGCCCTGCTCCTGGGATCAGATTTGGACGACCCGACCGAGCGCTTCGAGCGGCTGTCCATCGTCGGTCGCCGCCTCTTGCCGCCGACGCGGCTCCTGCGCTCCGCGGTGCTGACCGTCGATCCGTTCCTGCTTTCGGGCGCGTCGCTCGGGGCCGCCTGGCGGGCCGATCGAGGCGGTGCGGCCGGCGCCGTCTACCATGCGGTCGGCGGTTCGATCCCGCTCATCACGGGCCTGCCTCTCGTCGTGACGCTCCTCGACCTCGCGCCGTGGGAGCTGCCGGGCGCCTACCAGCGAGGCGCCGCGTCGCGGTTCGGCCAGCGACTTCGCGCGCGGCTGCTCCGTGACGCGGCCGCGGTCATCGTCGGAACCGAGGCGGTGGGCGTCGCCGCCCGACGGCTGCTCCACGTCCCGCGGGACCGGATCCGGGTCGTCGCTCTCGCCCCGCGGCCGGCCTTCAGCTCCGGGGCCGCCGCCACAACCGCCGCTCGCGCAAGCCGGGATCCGCGTGCCGAGCGCGACCGGCTCGGCCTGCCGGAACGCTACGTCATCTACTCGGGGCGGTACGACGCGCGGCAGGATCTCGGGACGCTGCTCCGGGCGTTGGCGGAGCTGGCCGCTGCCGGCCGGCCCGACAGTCTGCCGGCGGAAGCTCCATGGCCGCCGCGTGTACTGTTCGCCGGCGCTTCCCCGGACGACCGTGCGGCTCTGGCCCGGGCAGCCGCTCGAGAAGGGGTCGGCGAGACGCTCGCCTACGCCCCGCGCCTGGACGAGGACCGCCTGGCGAGCCTCGTCCGCGGTGCACGGGCTGCTCTCCTGCCGGTCGTGTCGGACAGCGCCGGCCTGGCAGCGATCGAGGCCATCGCCTCCGGAACGCCGGTCGTTGCCTCGGCCGTCGGAGCCTTGCCGGAGATCGTTGGCGCGGCCGGGATCCTCGTCGAGCCGCGCGACCCGGCTCGGCTCGCCCAGGCCCTCGCCACGGCGTTCGTCGACGACCGCGTCCACGGCTCGCTCGTCGCCCTCGCCCGCGAACGTGCCGATGCCCAGCAGCGGACCTGGGCCGACGTCGCCCGGGAGACTCGGGCGATCTACGCAGAGGCCGCCCGGTCGCGATAGCCGATTCGCGGGACGCGCCTCGAACCCGCGCGAGGTCGGCCGTGAGCGCGGCCTACTGGCGGTGCTGCTCGCTCGTGGACGGTTCGGGAGGCGGCGGGATCCCCGGGGTGAGCGTCACCTTCGTGCCCGTCTGCATCACCTGGACGAAAGTCTGCCCGGCGGTCAGCGTCATGCGCGAGCCGTCGGCGTGGAAGAAGATCGTCGGCTTCGTGAGGGAAACCTTCCGCCAGGAGCCCTTGATCGTAGTCCCGTTCGTGGAGATATAGGCGGTTCCCTTGCCGACGACCTCGGCCTCGAGGCGGTTCTTCCTCGAGCCGTCGTTGAGCGGGCCGAACTTCATGAGCATGATCACGACGTTCTTCGGCGCGACTCGGTCGCCGGTCGCGGCATCGACCTGGGGCTTCTCCCCGGTGACGGACCGTATGTACGTGTTGGTCGCCTGGTCGTAGTCGTAGCGAATCTTGTTGTACGAGTAGGCGACGTCGATCCGGCCGCCGCGCGGCCGCAATCTCGGCAGGAGATCCGGCGCGAACTGCCACACCGGCACCGCGGCCGCGTCCGTCGCCTTGAGCGTCTTGGCGAGGCTGCGGAGGCGCTTGCCGTCGGTGTATAGGTTGTGTGGCGCGAACCGACCCTTGACGCGCGAGAACGACTTCCCCCAGCGGAACTCGTCCGCGTTGTAGACCAGTTGTCCGCTGCCCTCTGAGCGGAGCGTTTGGAGCGCCTGGGGAGACCCACCCGAGTGGGCATAGACGGCCCGCCATTCGGCCGCCCAGGCGATGTAGTAGTAGCGCGCACTCCGGACCGGGCCGACCGCGGCCGGGATGTTCTCCTGGAAGATGAGCATGTAGCGCGGGATGCCGCCCTCGGCCGGCGCCTGCCAGACAACCGACGCTGCATTGAAGCCGGATTGCGGTCGGGCGTCGCCGTGATCGTCGACCATCACCGCGATCGGGTGCTGGGCCGCGACCTCCGGCGGAACGAGTACACCGGTGAGCGGCGCCGGGACGGGAACGGGTGTCGGGACGGGCGTCGGCGACGGCGTCGGTGTTGGGACCGGGGTCGGCGACGGCGTCGGCGTGGGCGAAGGCGTCGGTGTCGGCGGTGCTGGTGACGCGGTCGCCCCGGCGATCTGGCCCGGATCGAGACTCGGGCCGGGCGGCGCGGCCCGGGCGGCGAGCATGCCGACGACGAGTCCGGTGGTGACGGCCGCGGCGGCCAGGATCGGGACGATCAGCCGCTTCAACTGCGGCATGGCTTATGGGGGTCCATGGTCCCTCGTTGCGATGGCGCCGGGGCAACTGGCGTGTGACGTCTTCGAGGCGGCGACGGTGACGCTCGCTGCTGAGTTCCGACGCGGAGGATACTCCGGCCGGTCGACTTCCTCGTCTTGCTGCCATGAACCGCCGCGGGACGCGGCCCGACCACTCGCGGTAGGCTGCCTCCGAACAGCACCGCCGCCGCGAAGCGAGGAAACCGATGGCCCACCCAGAACAGCCCGAACCCGGAGCCGAGGAATCCGGGACTGAGGAATCGTCCGCCGCCGGTCTGCCCGCCGGAACGGACGCCCTCGCCGGCGCCGAGGAGGCAGCCGTGCGCGAGGCCCAGGCGGAAGCCGCCCGCCCGGAGTCGTCCGCGCCGGCTCAATCCGCGTCTGCCAGCGGCGCGCCGCCTACCTCTGACTTGCCGAAGGTCGTCCGACCCAAGGCAAAGACCAGCCAGAAGACTCCGGCGGCGTCCGAATCGGCCGCGTCGATGACCGCGATCGAGCCCGCGTCCGGCGGCGACGACCGGCTCACGAGGCTGGAATCCGTTTCGATTCGCGAGGCCGGGGCCCAGGAAGTCAACGCCACGAACGTCGATGTCAGCCGGGGCGGCATCGGCCGGGCGCAGGCCGTCGACATCGCTGTCTCGCAGGGCGGGATCGGCCTCGCGAGGGCAGATCGAGTCTCGGTTGAGATGGGGGCGATCGGCGCGGCCATTGGTGGCGACGTCCGCGTGACACAGGGCGCCGTCGGCTCAGTGCTAGCCCGCGACGTGAAGATCGAGCAGGCGGTGGTCCGGACGGTGGTCGCCAACAACGTTCGATTCGAGCGGACAACGGGCGTGCTGCTGCTCCTTGCCCGGCGAGTCGAGGGCGACGTGCGCGTGCTCCTCGACTGGCGCGGAGCAGTCGCCTTCGGAGCGGCCCTCGGCGTTGTCATGTCGATTTTCAGGCGCCGGAGGTAGGCCGACGACGGCTATCGCCAGGCCGGTCGCGGCGGGCCAGCGCCGACGCTCGGCTATACTCGACCACCGGCCTGCGCCCCTCGCGCGACCGTTTGTCCGCACGACCCGGTCGCTGATAGGAGCCCACCGTCCCGTGATCGACCCCTCCGCGCGCATCCATGCGACCGCGGATCTTGAGCCCGACGTCACCATCGGGTCCGGCACGACCATCTGGCATCGGGCGCAGGTCAGGACCGGTGCGACGATCGGCGCGGAATGCGTTGTCGGTCGAGACGTCTACATCGACGAAGGGGTCCTGATCGGCGATCGGGTCAAGATCCAGAACGCCGCCCTCGTGTACCAGGGCGTCAGCGTCGAGGACGGCGTCTTCATCGGTCCCGGAGCGATCCTGACGAACGACCGCTATCCGCGGGCGATCACCTCGACCGGCGACCTCGCCCGGGCGGAGGATTGGGAGGTTTCACCCATCGTCGTCCGCTACGGCTCGTCGATCGGTGCCGGCGCGGTCGTCGTGGCCGGCGTCGAGATTGGGCGGTTTGCCATGGTCGGAGCGGGGGCGGTCGTCACCCGGAACATCCCGAACCACGCGCTCGTTGCCGGCAGCCCGGCCCACCGCATCGGCTGGGTCTGTGCGTGCGGGGCGCGCCTCCTCGATGCCAACGGCGATCCTGCCCAGGCCGAGCCCGGTCGGTACGCCGCCCACAGGGACCTCCTCTGCGGGAGCTGTGGCCGCAGCTACGCCTACGTCCCCGACGCCGAGACGCTCGAGGAGCGATCCGGCCCCCGCCAAGGAGCACCAGCATGATCCCGATTGCCCGCCCCGATCTCGGCCCCGAGGAGCTCGAGGCGGTCAGCGAGGTGCTGGGCAGCGGGATGCTGGTCCAGGGCCGCAAGGTCGCCGAGCTGGAGGAGCGCTGGGCCGAATTCATCGGCGTCCGGCACGCGGTCGCGATGGCGAACGGGACTCTCGCCCTCATGTCGATCTTCTCGGGTATCGGCCTCGAGCCGGGCGACGAGGTGATCACGGTCTCGCACACGTTCGCGGCGACGGCGAACGCGATCCTGTTCACGGGCGCGACGCCGGTCTTCGTCGACATCGAGCCGGACACGTACCTCATCGACGCGAAGAAGATCGAGGCGGCGATCACGCCCCGGACCCGCGCGATCTGCCCGGTCCATTTGTTCGGGCTCGTCGCCGACATGGACATGATCCGGGCAATCGCCGACCGCCACGGCCTCGTGGTCGTCGAGGACGCCTGCCAGGCCCACGGCGCGACGTTCCGCGGCCGGAAGGCCGGTAGCTTCGGGGTCGGTGCGTTCAGCCTGTACGCGACGAAGAACATGACGACGGCCGAGGGCGGCTTCGTCACGACGAATGACGACCGACTGGCCGACTGGCTGCGGCTCTATCGCAACCAGGGCATGCGCGTCCGCTATCAGTTCGAGATGCTCGGCTTCAACTTCCGGCTGACGGACCTCGCTGCGGCCGTCGGACTCGCCCAGTTCGGCAAGCTGCCGCGCAACACCGCTCGCCGCCAGGCCATCGCGGCCCGGTACGACGAGGCCTTTGCCGATCTACCGGTCCGCCTGCCGGTCACGCCCGACGGCAGGCACCACGTCTTCCACCAGTACACGATCGACGTCGGCGAGGCGCGCGACGCGATCGTCGCGGAGCTCCGTGAGGCCGGCGTGGGGGCGGACATCTACTACCCCATCCCGGTCCATCGGCAGGAGTACATCATGGAGCGCGGCCTTCACGCCGACTTGCCCGTCACGGACGCCGCGGCCGCCCGGACGCTCGCCCTGCCGATGTACCCCGGCCTGACAGACGATGAAGAGCGCCAGGTCATCGAGGCGTTCCGAACGTCGGTCCTGCGGCACGCGGAGAGCGCGGGCAAGGGCGTGGGCGCCGCCGGAAGCGCCTCCCAAGCCGGTGTCGCCGCCCGATGACGGCAGCCTGGCGCCCGGCCGGGGATCGGCCACTGCGCGTCGGCCTGGCAGGCCTGGGCTCGATGGGGCGCAACCACCTCCGGATCCTCGTCGGCCGATCCGACATCCGCCTCGCCGCGGTGGCCGATCCCTTCGCGGACGCGGTCGCCAGCGCGATGGCCCAGTGCGGAGCCCAGGGATTCGCGGAACCGCTCGCGATGATCGCGGAGGCGGAGCTCGACGCGGTCGTCATCGCGGCGCCGACCATGGCCCACGTCCCGCTCGCCCTCGCCGCGATCGAGCGCGGTACCGCGGTTCTCGTGGAGAAGCCGCTCGCGGCGACGGTCGACGAGGGGATGACGATCGTGACCGCGGCGCGCCTCCGCGGCGTCCCGGTCCAGGTCGGCCACGTGGAGCGGTTCAATCCGGCCGTCCTCGAACTGGGCCGGCTCATCGGGGAGGGCTGGCTGTCGGCCGTCTATGCCATCGCGTCGCGCCGCGCCGGGCCCTTCCCGGCCCGGATCCGGGACGTCGGGGTGACCGTCGATCTCGCGACGCACGATGTCGACATCCTGTCCTGGATCGCCGGTGAGCGGCCGTCGCGCGTCTACGCCGAAACGGCCCAGCGGATCCACGCCAGTCACGAGGACCTGCTCTTCGGGCTTCTCCACTTTCCGTCCGGCGCCACGGGCATGCTCGACGTCAACTGGCTGACGCCCGCAAAGCGTCGCCAGCTCGTCGTCGTCGGCGAGGAAGGCATGTTCGAGCTCGACTACCTGACCCAGCGTCTGACGTTCACGCGGGCGACCGACACGACGAATCCCCGCCTCATCGGCGGCTACGCCCCCACCTTCGAGGGTGAGGTCGCCGAGGTCCCCGTGGCTTCGGCGGAACCCCTCGCCGCGGAGCTCGACGCCTTTCTCGGGATCGTCCGGAACGGCGGCCGGCCGGTGGTCGACGCCGAAGACGGCCTGTGGGCCGTCGCTGTCGCCACGTCGCTCCTCGAATCGGCGGCCAACGGCAATGCCATCGATCTCTCCGCGCTGTCCACGAGGTTCGCCGTCGCATGACGATCGTCTCCCGTCCCACCTCCGTTCAGAAGCTGCTCGGCGGCTCGATCGAGCTGCCGATCCGCGCCTGCGGCCACGACCCGGGGATCGAGGTCAGCCCGTGGGTCGGTGCGCCCGGTACCGCCGGCCGGGTGGCTGTGGTCGGCGCCGGGAAGATGGGCCTGCCGCTGGCCGCCCAGTTCGCCGATCACGGCTGGCGCGTGACGGCGGTCGACGTCCAGCAGGAGGTCGTCGACGCGATCAACGAGGGCCGTTCCCACATCGACGAGGAGCCGGGGCTGGCCGACCTCGTGCGGGCTGCCCATGGGCGGGGCCGACTCCGAGCGACCACCGACGCCACGGCCGCCGCCCGCGAGGCCGACGTCGTCGTACTCATCGTCCCGGTCATGCTCGATGACGAGCAGCAGCCGGACTACCGCTACATGGATACGGCCGTCGAGTCGATCGGGCCGGGCATCCACAAGGGCTCGCTCGTGATCTTCGAGACCACCCTGCCCGTCGGCGACACGCGAGAGCGGTTCACGCCCCGGCTCGAGGCCGCGGCCGGACTCCGGGCCGACGAGGAGTTCTTCGTCGCCTTTTCGCCCGAACGGCTCTACAGCGGGGCGGCGCTCCGGAATCTCGCGACGTACCCGAAGCTCGTCGGCGGAATCGGCCCGGCTTCGACGGCGCTCGCGGCGGCGTTCTACGACGCTGTCCTCGACGCGGAGATCGTGGCGATGTCGAGCGCAGAGGCGGCCGAGTTCAGCAAGCTCGCCGACACGACCTACCGCGACGTCAACATTGGCCTCGCGAACGAGTTCGCCCGCTACGCGGAGCGGATCGGCGTCGACGTCCACGAGGTGATCGCGGCGGCGAACAGCCAGCCCTACTCCCACATCCACCAGCCGGGGCTCGGGGTGGGCGGGCACTGCATCCCGGTCTATCCGCACTTCCTCCTCTCGCGGGCGCCCGAGCTCGAGCTCGTCGAGCTGGCCCGTCGGACGAACGACGGACAGATCGGCGTTGCGATCCGGGCGCTTCAGCAGGAGCTGGGCGGCCTAGAGGGCGTCCCGATCCTGGTGCTCGGCCTGACGTACCGCCACGGCGTCAACGAGCTGGCTTATTCACGCGCGCTGCCGCTCATCGAGCGGCTGACCCACCAGGGGGCGCTCGTTTCGGCCTTCGACCCGCTGCTGGACCCCGAAGAGACGGAACGCTGCTGCGCGACGGCCTATCGCTGGGGCGATTCGGGCCCGTTCCGGGCGATCATCACCCAGACCGCCGATCCGCTCTTCGCAACGCTCGATCCGGCCCTGTTCCTGGACCTTGCCGTCGTCTTCGATGGCCGCGACAGCCTGCGTGGCCTGGCCCTGCCGCCGACCGTCGCGTACCGAGGGATCGGGCTCCCGGGTCGCGCCCGCGTCGACACGGCGACTGCGCCGAGCTGATCGCGCATCCAGGCGAGGCCCCGCCCGGGCGCCGGCGCAACTCGCCCGGTCGGCACGCACTAGGCTGATCACGTGCGAATCCTCAGCGTCGTCGGGACGCGTCCCCAGCTGATCAAGGCGGCGGCACTGTTCCCGGTGCTGCGTTCCCGCCACGACGAGGTCTTCGTCGACACGGGCCAGCACTGGGACGATGCGATGGCCGGCGACTTCTTCGGGGAGCTCGGGCTGCCGAAGCCGGATCATGCCCTGGGGATCGGCGGCGGGACGGCGGCCGAGCAGGTCGGGCGGATGCTGCCGGCGATCGCCACCATCCTCGCGGCCGAGCGACCGGACGCCGTCCTCGTCTACGGCGACACGAACTCGACCCTTTCTGGTGCGCTCGCGGCGGTGACCGCGGGCATCCCGGTCGCCCATGTGGAGGCCGGGCTGCGGAGCTTCGATCGGCGGATGCCCGAGGAAACCAACCGCATCCTCACCGACCACGTTTCCCGCTGGCTGTTCGCCCCGACGCCGATGGCCGTGGCGAACCTCTCCGCCGAGGGGATCCGCGACGGCGTCGTCCTCACCGGCGACGTCATGCAGGACCTTGCGGCGAGGGTCGCGGGCGAGATCCGCGACGGCACGGCCGCTCTCCCACCGATCGCCGAGCGGCTGGGACTCGACCTCACGCCGGGGCGGTATCTCTTCGCGACGATCCATCGGGCCGAAAACCGGACTGCCGAGGCGATCCGGGCCTGGGCGGCGATTCTTGCGGCCGCCGCTCGTCCCGACCGGCCGGTGATCCTCGCGCTCCACCCGGGCACACGTTCCGCGCTCGAATCGAGCCGCGTGACGCTGCCCGCGGAGGTCTGCGTGGTGGGGCCGCAGGGCTACCGATCCACTCTGGCCCTCCAGCTCAACGCGGCCGCCGTTCTCACCGATTCGGGCGGGGTCCAGCGTGAGTCGGCCTGGCTCGGCGTGCCGTGCCTCGTGCTGCGGGGCTCGACGGAGTGGGTCGAGGCAGTCGAGGCCTCCGGTGGGGCAATGGTCGTCGTCGGGCTCGATCGCGACCGGGCCGCGGCCGAGCTCGAGCGGCTCGCGCCGGCCGAGTCTGCGCACGAGCTCGCACGAGCACGCGTCGCCTCGCTCGCGCTTCAGCCGGCCGGCGCAGCGGCCGCGATCGTCGCGGCGCTCGAGGGCGGCGCGTGAGGGTCGTCATGTTCGTCCGGAACGACGTCCTGGTCGATGCTCGCGTGCTCAAAGAGGCGGGATCGCTGCGGGACGCCGGGCACGACGTCACGATCATCGGGATCAGCCGGCCCGGGGCCCCGCGGGAGGTAGAGCGCGAGCCGCGCGACGGTTTCACGATCCTCCGGGTGCCCTTGCCGCGTTGGACGCGATGGTGGCGCTGGCTGCGCGCGCCGTGGCGGCTCTGGTCGATCCTCCGTCGCCGCGGTGGAGCCCCGGGATCGCGCATGGATGGCCTCGACTGGCTCGCGATGTGGCGCTTTGGCAACCTCGGCTGGGCCCGGGCGGCCGCCCGCGAGGCCGGCCCGGCCGACGTCTACCACGGCCACGACCTGGACGCCCTGCCGGCGGCAGTCTTCGCCCGAGACCTCCACGGGGGCACCGCCCGGGTCGTCTACGACAGCCACGAGCTGTTCGTCACGTCGGGCGCGGTCGTCGGCCGCCCGCGGTGGGCCGTCGGCTGGCTCGCCCGGCAGGAGCGTGCGTGGGCGGCGCAGGCCGATGCCGTGGTGACCGTGAGCTTCGGCTACGCCGCCGAGCTCGGACCGCGCCTCGGGCGAGACGACGTGGTCGTCGTCCACAACTGCGCGCCG
>Ga0184623_10000609_pt1 | contig 15330 bp, 12 predicted proteins | sample PLM1_100_b1_FD_133138 | JGI IMG/M metagenome (GOLD analysis project Ga0184623, IMG submission 133138) | Groundwater sediment microbial communities from an aquifer in East River, Colorado, USA - PLM1_100_b1 | ecosystem: Environmental > Terrestrial > Soil > Riparian zone | place: USA: East River...
AGACATCCGCGTTCGGCGATTCGGCACACCGCGAAACGGCGGTTAGCGTTCGGCCAGTCCTCTGGAACTGAGCAGCCATTTGCTGCCGTGACGCCGGTGAGTACCGGCGCTGACCGACCGCGACCGGTGTGTATCTCCCCCGGTCCAGGAATGGCTGATGAACCACACGACAACCAAACCGGTCCGCTATGCCCTCGCGACGGCGGCGCTCGCCGTCACCGCACTCAGCGTGGGCGTCCCCATGGCGAACGCCAGCCACAACACGGACCACCTCAGCACCGCCACACCACCCAGCGCGTCCCCCGCCGCCGACGAGATCGGGGCGGCCGCGCGGGCCGCGGCCGCCCAGCAGTCACTGGCCCGTGCCAAGGCCGAGGCCGCCCGCGCAGCAAAGGTAGAGGCGGCCCGCAAGGCCGCCGCCGCGCGCGCCAACCGCAAGGCGCGTGCCGCCAAGGCCAAGGCCGCCGCCGCAGCGCGGGCCTGGATCCGGCCGATGCGTGGCGACCTCACCAGCACCTTCGGCTACCGGTGGGGCACCGTCCACGCTGGCATCGACATCTCCAACGGCGGCGGCACCCCCGTGTACGCCGCTGCCGCAGGCGTGGTGGCCGAGGCCGCGTGCACCAGCGCGAGTTGCTCGCACCCCGGCAGCCTCGGCATGTCCGGCTACGGCAACAAGGTCGACATCCAACACGCGGGTGGCGTGATGACCCGCTACGGCCACCTCACCCGCTACGTCGTCCGCACCGGCCAGCGCGTCACGGCCGGCCAGCTCATCGGGTACGAAGGCGCCACCGGCAACGTCACCGGCCCGCACCTGCACCTCGAGGTGCTGATCGGCGGCGAGGCCGTCGACCCGATCCCGTTCTTCACCCGCAAGGGCGTCAACCTGCGCAACGGCTGACCCATCTGGCGGTGGGATCGTGCCCCGCCTTCTTGATGAAGGTGCCCTTCATGGCGCTACGGCCGCATGAAGGGCACCTTCATCAAACAAACGTCCAGCTCAGCCGGTGACGTGGATCCGGACCGCGCGGAACATCGAGGGCGTCTCCTCCAGCACCGCCCGCTTCGGATCCGGGACCGTGAGAAACGGCTCGACGACCTTCGTGGCCAGCGATGCCAGCCGGCGGTCGGCGAGCACCAGGTCGATCGCGCGGTGGTCGCCGCCCAGCACGACGGCGTCCAGCTCCGTGAGTTCGGGGACGAGCACTCGGGCCGCCAGGTCGGCGGCGTGCTCGACGACGTCGCGCACCTCGTTGTCGCGGCGCCGGGCGAACCGCTGCTGGGACGAGCCGCCCTTCTTGTGCCGGCCGTGGACGAGCCGGCTGTCCACCTTGGACCGCAGCAGCTCGGTGCCGTCGAAGATTCCGGCCGCGTAGCCACCGAGCCGCACGAGCAGCACCCCGACGCGGCGCGGCGCCCGTGCATGGGCGATCAACGACGACAGCGCTGGCCCCTGAATCTCCACCGGCGGGAACGGGGCGTGGAACACCGCGACCGCACCGTCCTCGGCGGTGGCCGTGACCGTCCGCTCATCGCGCACAGTCGTGAACGGGCCATGCCGGTCGGCAAAGCCGTCGATCCACCGGGAGAGGCGCTCAGGTGGGACGTCGACCCATCGGCCGCCGCCGGCCGCAGGGCGTGCGCTGCTGGTCACGGCCTCATCCTGCCCGAGTGAGGAACCAGCTGCTCCCGCCGGGCGGGTGTTGGCACGCCGGCGGGAGCAGGTCCAGGTCCGCTACATCGGGGCGCCGAGCTCCTCCAGAGCCTTCTTCGCGCCCGGGTGCAGCGGGATGTCGCCGGTGTCGGCGGCGGCGTCGAGGCTGATGTTGCCGGCCTCGGCATGCACCGTGACGAGTTCCTTCTGCTTCTCGAAGATCAGCTTCACCAGCTTGCCGGCCAACTCGTCGCTCATCTTGTCGCTCACGATGAGCACGTTCGGCACCAGGATCGTGCTGATCTCCTCGCCGGGGGTGCCGTACGCGCTCGGCGGCACGGCGCCCGGCAGGTAGGAGTCGCCGTACTTCTGCTGCAGCTTCGGCAGTTCGGCGTCCAGCGGGAGGAAGCGCACCTTGTTGCCCTGGGAGGCGAACAGGTCCTTCACGCCGCCGGTCGGGAGGCCGCCGGACCAGAAGAACGCCTGGATCGAACCGTCCTTCACGCCCTCGACGGTCTCCGGCAGCGACGCCTTCTTCTGCTTGAGGTCCGCCGGCTTCAGGCCATTCGCCTCCAGCAGCCGGGTGGCGATCAGCTCGGTGCCGGAGTTCGGGGATCCGGTTGAGACGCTCTTGCCCTCCATGTCCTTGATGGACTTGATGCCGCTGTCGATGCGGACCACCACCTGGGTGGTGTTGCTGTAGATCCGCATCAGTGCCTTGATCGGCTGCTTGGTGTCGAAGGAGTTCTCGCCCTTGGCGGCGTCCGCCGCGGTGTCGGCAAGGCAGAAGGCGATGTCGTTCTGGCCTGCGACGACGCGCTCGACGTTCTCCTTCGACGCCTTGGTCGCCTCGGCCGTCGCCTTGTAGCCTTCGAGGTCGCTGGAGATCTCCTTCGCCAGGCCACCGCCGAGGATGTAGTAGACGCCCGTTGTATTGCCGGTCGCGATGGTCAGCCGACCGCCCGAGCCCGGGTCGGCGCCGCTGTCGCGCTGGCCGCCGCAGGCCGTCATCGCGATCGCGACGGCGAGCAGGCCGGCGGCGATTCGGACAGGCCGCAGTTTCGTGTTCACGAACGCACCGTTCCTTCCGTGGTGGGGACCGGGACGGCGCTACGCCGTCCCCGGAGAGCGAGGTGGACGACCACCGCGACGGCCGCCAGCGCGGCACCGGCGAGCACGGTCGGGGTGGCCAGGTAGAGCAGCAGGACGGCCGCGACGGCGCAGAGTGCCCGCTCCGGCCAGCCCGCGGGGCCGAGGATCCAGCCACCGGTGACGACAGCCAGCGCGGCGACGCCGAGCACGCCGGCGAAGAGGGCGATCGCGATCTCGCCGGCCGGCGCGCCGTCCAGCAGCAGCGCCGAGCCGCGCGGGGTGAGGACGAACGCGCACGGCACGAGGAATGCCGGCAGCGTGTACTTCCAGGTCTGCAACATCGTGCGGAAGGCGTTGCCACCGGTGATCGCGCTGGCCGCAACCGCCGCGAGCGCCGTCGGTGGGCTGACCTCGGACAGCACCGCGTAGTAGAAGACGAACATCGCCACCGCCGGCAACCCGACGCCGAGGTCGACCAGCGCCGGCGCAACGATCACCCAGGAGATGATGAATGACGCGGTGACCGGGACCGCGAGGCCGAGCACCATGATCGCCACGGCGGCGAACAGCACGGTCAGCACCAGCACGGCCGTGTGCTGGTCGGTGATGGCGCGGGCCGCGCCGACCACGATGTCGGCCAGCGCGAGGCCGAGGCCGGTCTGCGCGACGACGCCGACGATGATGCCGGCCGCCGCACACGTCGCCGCCACCGGCAGCACGCCCCGCGTGCCCATCGCCAGCGCCTTGAACAGCCGCGCGGGCGTGAGGCGGTGCTCGGCGTCCAGGTAGGACAGTACGACCTGCAGCGCGATCGCCGCGACGACCGCCTTGAGCGGCGACGTCCACTCGGTAGCCAGCAGCAGGACGATCAGGGCGAGCGAGGCGAAGTGATACCCGAACCGGCCCAGCAGCCGCAGCGCCGACGCGTCCGGCTGCTCGACCTCGCGGGTGCCCAGGCGCCGGCTGTCGATCTCGATCGCCAGGATGATCCCGAGGTAGTACAGCAGGGTCGGCACGCACGCCCAGAGCAGCACGGTGCCGTAGGAGACCTTGAGGAACTCGGCGATGATGAACGCCGCCGCGCCAAGCGTTGGCGGCGACAGGATCGCGCCGATGCCCGCGGCCGCGAGCACGCCACCGGCCTGCTCCTTCGGGTACCTGGCCCGGTGCAACACCGGCCACGCCACCGAGCCGAGGCTGACCGCCGTGGCCGTGCCGGAGCCCGAGACGGTGCCGAGGAGGAAGCCGGCCAGCGTGACGGTCCGGCCCGGCGCGGTCTTGCTGCGCTTGAACGCCGCAAAGCTCAGGTCGATGAAGAACCTCGCCGCACCGGACGCGTCGAGCACGGCGCCGTAGATCGTGAACAGGATGATGTAGGTCGCCGCCACGTCCAGCGGAACGCCGTAGACGCCGTCGGTGCCCCCGAGTGAGGTGCCGATGATCGCGTCGAAGTCGAAGCCACGGTGGGCGATCGACCAGTCCTGCGGCAGGAACCCGCCGTAGTAGGCGTAGCCGATGAACGCCACGCACACCGCCGGCAGCACCCAGCCGGTCGTGCGGCGGCACGCCTCCAGGATCAGGGCGAGCAGGAGCGCGCCGAAGACGACGTCGACCACCGGGGGCCGCGCGGACCGCAGGATGTACTCGTCGAAGACCACCACCGGGTACGCGGCCGCCACGAGTGCCAGGCCCGCGAGCGCCCAGTCGAGCACGCGCGGGTTGTCGCCGGCGTCCTTGCCGGGCGAGCGGCGGCGGCCACCCCGGTAGCAGAGGAGGGTGAACGGCAGCACGACCGCGAGGAAGATCATCCGGTAGTGCTGGGTGCCGTCCGGGTCGGGCCAGAAGGTTTGCGCCAGTACGGCGATCGAGGTGAGGCCGTAGATCACCAGGACGGCCAGTTCGAGCCGGGCCCCGAGCCGCCGTGCCGGGCGCTCCTCGTCGTACTCGGCGAGCACCTCCTCGGCGTCAGCCGCATTCAGAGCGGTCGGCGGCTCGGTGTCGACCGCGCCAGTCTCGTGGCGTGTGCTCATCGCCGCCTCCTTGTGATCTCCATCACTCCCCTTTCGCGTTCGAGAAGGCTACAAACGGGTTTCGCCGCCATCTCCACTCTGCGTGCGAGACTTCACACAGATCTGATCTAGGAGGGCCGGTGGCGGCGCGGATCCTGGTCGTCGAGGACGACGACCGTGTGGCGAGCGCACTCTGTGCGGCGCTGGAGCGGGCCGGCTACGGCGTGATCCGCGCCAGTGACGGCGCCGAGGCCCTGGCCACTGTCGGGCGTGGCGGCCTCGATCTCGTCCTGCTCGACCTCGGCCTGCCCGACGTCGACGGGCTGGAAGTCTGCCGCCGGATCCGCTCGGGCAGCGGCGTGCCGCTGATCGCGGTCACCGCCCGGGGCACCGAACGCGACCGCGTCGACGGGCTGCGTACCGGCGCCGACGACTACGTGGTCAAGCCGTTCGCCCTCGCCGAGCTGCTGGCCCGGATCGAGGCCGTGCTGCGGCGCAGCCACCCGGGGCCGGCGCCCGCCACGGTCGGCGACCTCGCCATCGACGTCGACGCCCGGCGGGTCACTGTGGACGGTGAGCCGGTCGAGCTGACCCGCAAGGAGTTCGACCTGCTCGTCCTGCTGGTGCGCCGCCGCGGCACCGTCGTCGGCCGCGAGGAGATCCTGCAGGCCGTCTGGGAGACCGACTGGCCCGGCACCGGCCGCACGCTGGACGTGCACGTCGCCTCGCTGCGGCAGAAGCTGCACCGGCCCGAACTGGTGCGGACGGTACGCGGCGTCGGGTACATCGTCGACGCGGTCGGGTGAGCCGCGGGTGCGCCGCCGGCTGCTCGTGCTCGTGCTCGGCCTGGTCGCCGGGGTGCTGGCCGCCCTCGAAGTGCCGCTCGCGGTGGCGTACGCCCAGCGCACGTCACTCGACCTGTTCGTCACCCAACTCACCGACACGACCCGGTTCGCCGCCCTCGCCGAGCCCAGGCTGGCCGATCCGGAGGCGCGCGACCGCGGATCCAGCCCGCTCGACTTCGAGGTGGAGCGGTACGACGAGCTGTACGGCGTCGCGGTGCTGGTCGTCGACCGGGAAGGGCAGGTCGTGCTCAGCTCCCGGCCCGGCATCGACCCCGACACGCCCACCGTCGCCGCCGCGCTGACCACCGCGCTCGCTGGCCGGCCGGCGGAACGGCCGCACGTCGCGTGGCCGTGGGACGAGCGGCCGTACGTCGTCGCCGAACCGGTCGGGCGGGACAACCAGATCGCCGGTGCCGTCGTCACCGTCGGGCCGACCGGCCAGGTGCGCAGCGTCGTACTGCGGCGGGTGCTCGCCCTGGTCGCCGGCGGTCTGGTCGCGCTGGCTCTGGCGGCGCTGCTGCTCGGCATCCCGATCGTCCGCTGGGTGCTGCGCCCGGTGGCCCGCCTCGCCGGCGCCGCGGACCAGATCAGCCGCGGACGGCTGGAGGCTCGGGTACGGGAGGACGCCGGCGGCGCGCCGGAGCTGCGTGGCCTCACGACCGCGTTCAACGCAATGGCCGACAGCGTCGAGCGGGCCCTGGACCGGCAGCGCTTCTTCGTCTCGCAAGCCTCCCACCAGCTGCGGAACCCGCTCACCGCACTGCGGCTGCGGGTGGAGATGCTCGGCGGCCACGTCGCGCCGTCCGGTGCCGAGGAGCACCAGCACGCCGTCGCCGAACTCGACCATCTCGGCGAGCTGCTCGACGCGCTGCTCCGGCTCGCCGGTACCGACGCCCGCCGTGCCGAACGTGCCGAGGTCGACACCGCCGCCGTGGCGAGCGGCCGGGTTGCGGCGTGGCAACCCGTGTACGAGCAGGCGGCGACCCCGCTGGAGCTGATCGCGCCCCCCGCCGGCCCAGTCGTCTGGCTCATCCCCGACGTGCTCGACCAGGTACTCGACGCGCTGCTCGACAACGCGCTCAAGTTCGCGCCCGGGGCGCCGGTCCGGGTCGAGGTCGGCGCCGGCGCGGTATCGGTCACGGACGGCGGGCACGGCCTCTCCGCCGAGGATCTCGCGCACGTCGGGGAGCGGTTCTGGCGCAGCCGCACGCATCAGAACGTCGCCGGTACCGGTCTCGGCATGGCCATCGCCGTCGCGCTGGTTGAAGCGTGCGGCGGCAAGCTGTTGCTGGAGCGCGCCGAGCCGCACGGTCTACGCGCCCGGGTGGTTCTCCCTGCCGGAGCCGGTGCTGCTAGCGGCGGGCCTCCCGGTACCAGCGCACCGCCCCCGGGTGCAGATCCAGGGGGTACGTCGAGATCGCCGTCCGCACCGACAGCCGGCGCCCCTCAGGATGCGCCTGGGCCAGCTGATCGGTCCGGTTGAACAGCAGCCGGGTCAGCCGGTACGCCAGTTCGGCGTCCATGTCGCGGCGCACCACGAGATAGTTCGGCACGCTGACCGTCCGCACGGGCGCCGACAGCTGGTACGGGCTCGCCGGGATCACGGCCTCGGTGTAGAGCCCGCCGTACTTGGCCGCCAGGTCCTCGACCCACTCTCCCAACGGCACCACGCGGACCGGCATCGAGCCGGCCAGCTCGGCCACGGCGGGGGTCGGGATCCCGCCGAAGAAGAAGAACGCGTCGAGTTCGCCGGCCCGCAGTGCCCGGGCCGACGGTTCGAGGCCGAGGTTGGTGGTGCGCACGTCCACGCCCTGCCGGAGCCTCGCCACCTCGAGCAGCCGGTCCGCGACCAGGTCGGTGCCGGACGCGGACGCGCCGGTGGCGACCCGCTTGCCGCGCAGGTCGTCGAGAGTGCGCACCGGCGCGTCGGCGCGCACGACGAGCTGCACGTAGTTGTCGTAGAGCCTGGCCAGCGCGACGACGTCGATCGGGTGCTTGAACGCGCCCTTACCCTTCACGGCGTCAGCGGCGGCGTCGGCAAGGGTGAAGGCGACCTCGGCGCCCCGCGCGTCCAGAAGCCGCAGGTTGGCCACGCTGGCATCGGTGGTGAGCGCCTTCGGCCGCAACTCCGGCGACTCGGCCTGCACGGCCGCCGCGATCCCGGCACCGTAGGCGTGGTAGACGCCGCCAACCTCGCCGGTGGCGATCCGCAGCGGGCCGGTTGGCGCCGGCTCGCCGCGTTGACCAGGGCACGCCGCCAGCCCGGTCAGCAGGGCCAGCGCGACGCCGATGCGGAGCCACCGGTACATGCGGCGCAGCCTACGCCGGCCGGGCACCCACGCTCGTGGCCCGCGGCTTGTTGATGAAGGTGCCCTTCATGGCGCCATCGCCGCATGAAGGGCACCTTCATCAAGCGCAGCAGCCAAAATTCACGGTGCCAGGGCGCGCAACGTGCGCTCGCCCGCCGGATCCTCCGCTGTGGCCGCCGGTACCAGCACGACCTCGTCCACGCCGGCCTTGTGGTACGCCGCGATCCGCGCCCGCGCCGCCGCCTCGTCGCCGAGCACCCCCACGGCCGCCACCAGCTCGAACGGCACCGCCGCCAGCAGGTCCCGCGGGTGTGGCCGGGTCCGGGCGAAGGCCACCAGCTCGGCAAAGCCCTCCCGGGCGAACATCTCGGCGTAGCCGGGCGCGGCGAGGTAGCCGACGACGCCACGCCGAAGCTGGTCGAGAGCGTCCCGCCCGGCGTCAACGGCGGCGATCACCCACGCCGCCACCCTCGGCCGAGGCCCGTCGCCGAGCGCGGCGACCAGCTCGGCGGCCATGTTAGGGCTGACCAGGTTCACGACCATCCGGTCGGCGTACCGTGCCGCGACCCGCACCGCCGCCGGGCCGAACGCCGCGATCGTGAGCGGCGAGCGCGGCGCCGGCAGCCGCAGCCGGTACCCTCGGCTCGCCACCACCTGCCCGTCCACAGCGGACTTCTCACCGTCGAGCAGCGCTCGGACGGCCTGCGCCGACTCGGCGAGCGCCGTGGCGGGCCGGGACCGGGACCGCCCGTGCCACTGCTCGACCACGAGCGGGCTCGACGTGCCGAGCGCGACCCCGACGGGCCGTCCCGTGATCGCGGCGACCGAGGCGGCGCCCATCGCGATCATCGCCGGATCCCGGACGGCTACCGGGAACGGCCCGAGCGTCAGCGGGATCCGGTCCGTGCGCAGCCCGACAGCCGTGGCCAGCGCGAACGCGTCGTACGTAGCCATCTCGCCGAGCCACAGTTCCGGGTACCCGAGGGCGTCGGCGAGCTGCGCGGTGGCGAACGCCTCCTCCGGCGGCCGGTCCTGCCAGTACCCGAGGGAGACCGCGACCGTCACGGCACCCGTTCCAGCACCAGTGCTGCCCCGGAACCGGCCGCTCCGCTGACGGCGGCCACGCCGTAGCGCCCGCCGCCGCGGTGCAGCTCGTCGACGCAGCCGGCGGTGAGGATCGCACCGGTGGCGCCGAAGGCGTGGCCCATCGCGATCGTGCCGCCGTTGGGGTTGAGGACGTCGTCGTCCAGCTTGAACTCGCGCTGGATCTTGAGGCAAAGCGCCGCGAACGCCTCCGCGAACTCGACCACGTCCAGATCGGACGGACGCAGGCCGGCGCGCTCCAGCGCGATCTCCACGGCATCCTGGCCGGCGACGAGCATCCGCACGGGGTGGCCGCCGGCACTGGCGGACGCGACCACCCGTGCCCGTACGCCCAGCCCCAGCCGCTCTGCAGCGGCCGCCGAGCCGACAAGCACCAGACCGGCACCGTCCGCCACCGACGGCGAGGTGGCCCGCGTGTGCAGGTGGCGCACGTCGCCGAGGCCCGGCAGGTGACGCAGCGCGATCGCGTCCTGCCCAGCGGCGCCGAGCCCCGCGAACGCCGGCTCCAGCGCGGCCATCGAGGCCTCGGAGACGTCGGTACGGACATGCTCGTCGTGGTCGAGCCCGCCGACGGGGACCAGCGACGCGGCGAAACGCCCGTCCTGCCAGGCACGAGCCGCCCGGCGCTGGCTGCGCAGGCCGTAGGCGTCCAGTTCCTCCCGCTCGTACCCCTCCTCGGTGGCGACGACGTCGGCGGCGATTCCCATGTGGACGCTGCCGATGCGCTCGACCAGCTCGGCGTCGCACCACAGTGGGCCACGATCGGCGAAGAGCGGCACCCGCGACACCGACTCGACACCGCCGGCGACCACCAGCTCAGCCTGGCCGGACCGCACGAGCGCGGCGGCCAACGCCACGGCGTCGATCCCCGAGGCGCAGTACCGGCTGATCGTCAGGCCCGGTACGCGCGACGGCCATCCGGCGGCGAGCACGGCCGTACGGGCGACGCCGCCGCCCTGGTCCCCCACCTGCCCGGCACAGCCGATGATCACGTCGTCGACGGCAACGGGATCCAGCCCCGTCCGCTCGACCAGTGCGTCCAGCAGAGCGGACAGGAGCCCCACGGGCGGCACCGACGCGAGCCCGCCGCCCTCCTTCGCCTTGCCACGCGGCGTGCGGACGGTGTGCAGGACGTACGCGTCGGTCATGACGAGCGCAGCTGGTCGGCGCGGATCCATGCCCCGTGGAAGCCGAGCGGCACCCGCTGCGGGAGCAGCACGCGCCCTACCGGTCCACGGGTCAGGTCGGCGGCGTCGAAGATCGCCAGCTCGGACCGGCCGGCGGCCTCGTCCTGCACGAACGTCACCAGATAGCCGTCGTCCTCGGCACGGGAGCCATCGCGCGGGGCGAACGGGGCCTCGCTACCCCACCGGCCCGCCCCGAACGACCACGTCTGCTTGCTTCCGGTGACGTTGTCGTACCGGACGAGGCCGTCGAAGCGCAGCGTGCTCGCCGGCGAGATGTGCACGTTGTAGGCGTACCGGGTGGGCCGCCCGACGGCGCGCGCGTCGATACTCGGGAACTCGGTGTTGGCGTCGTCGACGGGTGCCTCCAGCGTGACGCCGGTGCGCAGGTTGAAACGGTACCGCCACAGCTGGGCGTCGAGCCGCAGGTACGCCAGCATCTTGGCCAGCGGCGTCTTCGCCTCGGGCGGCGGCGCGGGCCGCTTGACCCGGCAGACGTCGAGGACGATCTCGTCGCCCTCCTCCCACGCGTTGACCACGTGGTAGATGTAGCAGGGCGACGCAGTGAACCAGCGGATCTCGGTGCCTGCGGAATACCGGGGCAGCACGCCGAACCGGGCCGGCATCGAGCGCTCGAAGACGATCTTGTGCCGCCCCTCGCGCGCGGCCTGCTGGTCCTGAATCAGTGGCAGGTCCATGAGGATCGCGTGCCGCTCGGTGATCGCCAGGTCGTGCGGCAGCCGCGGCCCGGGCAGGTCGATGTCGGTGACGTGGGTGACCGTGCCCGCCGGCCCGATCACGCCGTAGCGCATGTACGGCGGGCGCGGCCCGTAGTCGAACCAGAACACCTCGCCGGTACGCTGGTCCACTTTGGGGTGGGCCATCATGTCACCGGCGAGCGTGCCGAGGAAGTCCTCCGCGCCAAGGGTGTCGAGGGTGAGCGGGTCGAGCGCGTACGGCGATCCGCACAGGTACCACGTGGCGAGCACCCTCCCGCGGTGGAAGATCACGTCGGTGTTGGCGGCGTCCTTGATGCCAAGCCCGTGGTGGTTGCCGAACGGGTTGCCGCGCGGGTCCTCCATCACCCCCGTCCAGAGGCCGCGGCCTGCCACCGACTCAGCCTCGAACGCTTTGGTCCGTACCCAGCGGTTGCGGTACCGCGCGGTGCCGTTCTCCAGGTGGACGGCGTGGATCATGCCGTCTCCGTCGAACCAGTGGTAGCGCCCCTGCGGCGCGAACCGCGGATTGGGCCCGTTGCGGAGGAAGACCCCGTTGAGGTCCTTGGGGATCTCGCCGATGACGGTGAGGTCGCCGGCGGTGATCTCCTCGTGGACCGGGGCGAAGACGCCGAGCAGGTACGGGTTGGGCTCGTCGTCGCCGAGCACCTGCGCGACGGCGAGCGGCTGCTGGCCCGACCGGGTCATCGGTTGCCTCCTCGACTGCGGCTCAAATCACTACAATAAACGAAGTCAGCATGCCGCGGAAGCGCTGCCGCCGTTCACCGGCTTGCGACGCTCCCGTCGTCTAGAATTCATCCGAGGGCTGCCCGCGCGAGGCGCGGACAGCCCTGCGCGTAGCCGACAGCGGCGGGGGCTGTCTCCGAGTCGCGAGGGGGCAGCCATGCCGATGAACCAGCACTCCCCGGTGGTCCCGATCCGCGGGCGCCAGCGGCGCCGGGTGAAGCTCCACTACCGCACCATCCACGGGTACCGGCGCGCGTACCTGATGGGCGGGCAGGGTCCGGCGATCCTGTTCATCCACGGCATCGGCGACTGCTCGACGACCTGGCAGGACGTGCTGCCGATGCTGGCCAGGGACCACACCGTGATCGCCCCCGACCTGCTCGGCCACGGCGCCTCGGACAAGCCCCGTGCCGACTACTCGATCGCGGCGTACGCCTGCGGCATGCGCGACCTACTCACGGTCCTCGACGTCGACCGCGTCACCGTGGTCGGGCACTCGCTCGGCGGCGGCGTGGCGATGCAGTTCGCCTACCAGTTCCCGGAGCTGTGCGAGCGGCTCGTGCTGGTGAGCACCGCCGGCGTCGGGCGGGACGTCGCCCCGGTGCTACGCGCCGTCTCCGCTCCCGGCGCCGACCTGGTGCTGCCCCTCCTCACGCCCTTCGCCGAGCTGCCGCCGGTCTCCTGGTCGCTGCGGAGATTCGCCGCGCTGCTCCGCCGGTACGGTTCGCCGCTCGGCGAGAACATCGACGACCTCATCGCCGGCTACCGGCGCCTCCGTGACCCGTTCGCACGGTCCGCGTTCCTGCGCACGCTGCGCGCGGTGGTCGATCCGCGCGGCCAGGTCGTCACGATGCTCGACCGCTGCTACCTCGTCCAGGGCATCCCGACGCAACTGATCTGCGGCGACCGGGACCCGGTCATCCCGGTGCGGCACTCCGAGGTCGCCCACGCCGCCATGCCCGGCAGCCGGTTACAGGTCTTCTCCGGCGCCAACCACTTCCCGCACCGCCACGACCCCGGGCGCTTCGTCGCGGTGCTGCGCGAGTTCCTCGCCAAGACCGAGCCGTACCGGCACGACCCGGACGCCTGGCGCGAGCTGCTCCGCGACGGGCGGCCGAGCGTCACCGAGAGCACCGCGGCGGGCATCGCCGAGGACGAACTGAACCGGGCCCTCAAACCCAGCGGCACGTGACCCGGCGCTCGTCCCCGCGGACCCTGCCGGCGCGCTGTTCCGTGTCAACGTCCCTCAACGACGATCCCGTGCCTGGCACGCGCCATCCGGGCCTGACCCGCCGTCACAAGCGGGGCAGGTGCTCGGCGCGCCGCCCGCCCGCGCGGCCTGGAAGCCCGCCTGGAACCGGGTGTCGGCGCCGAGGTCGTCCATCAGCGCCCGGACCCGCCGCTGGACGGTGCGCAGCCCGATGCCGAGCCGGCGCGCGATCGTCTCGTCGGTCATGCCGGTGAGGAGCATCGTCAGCAGCTCGCCGGTGTCGTCGGCGGGGCTGGCGTCGACGAAGAGTGGGATAGCCCGCTGCCACTGCTGGTCGAAGAGCGCGACCACGCCATCGAGCAGCGCCGACGCCCGGATAACCAGGGCATGGTCGGCGGCCTCGGCGGAGATCGGCACCATCGCCCAGACGCGGTCGACCAGGAGTAGCTTCAGCGGCAATTGCGGGAGGACGCGCGCCTCCTCGCCGGCCTCCACGCCGCGCCGGACCTCCTCCAGCCGCCCGGGCGCGTCGAGGCTCGCCCGCTCGTAGACCGTGCGGTAGACGATGCCGCGCCGGAGTGCGCCGTGCTGCGCCGGTCCGGCCTCGAGCTGGGCGTGCGGCGGCTTGTCGAAGATGCACACCTGCTCGCGCGCTTGGGCGTGCAGTTGCTCGACGCGTTCGGCGATCGCCTCGCGGCCGTGCAGCGTCTCGACCAGGTGCGTGCCGTCGGCGGCGGCCTCACCCCGCTGGTACGCGGTGACGTAGTGCCGGACCAGCCGCTGCAGCGACCGTAACTTCCGCTCGCGGCGCTGGATCAGCGCGCCGATGGCGACGTCGGGAGGCGGCGCCACCCACCGCTTGGGCGTACCGGACACCGAGGTGACCAGCCCCAGGTCGGCCAGCACAGCGAGGCCGCTGCGGATGTCCGCCGTGGGGCGCCGCAGCCGCGCCGCCAGGTCACTCACCGTGGGATTCGCCTGGCGGAGCACGCACTCGTACAGCTCCTCCTGGTCGGACTCGATCCCCAACTCCTCGAGCACGCTCCCCGATCCTCCCGTCCCGTAGCGGTCAGGGCTCCCCGCCCTGACGCGCTGTCGACGGGTGGAGAAATCCGTTTAGTCCGACTTTGACGCGCCGGGGCGAGAGCCGGCTCCCCAGCGTTACAGAAAGACGGTGTGGTGTGGGTCACAAATTGGACCCCGCGACGATGCGACAACGCCCCATGACGCTGCGGCCCAGGATGACGGCGTGTAGTGGCGTGACGAATTTCCGAAAGAAATTCGGGTGTGGCATGGATCACATGCGGTGACCGCAGCAACCAAAAGAGGTCCTGAGACGACGAGAAGTCCACCCAGCGTCCCGGAGTGACCCCTTGGGGTGACTAACAGGCGGTTTGGCGCCGATGGCGTGATTACGCCGTTTCTTACCAACCCCTCCCCGGCGTCCCTAGTTTCCACCGGCAGGAGCCCCGCGACCACGTGGGCCTCCGCGTTCGGGCTCCCGGCTCACGCCGGCAGGTGGCCACCCTCCGCACGGGGTGTGTCCGCCGGTGCGCCACAGCCGGTAGCCCGACTGACAGGGAGGAACCCGGTTTGAACGTCATCCCCCGCCGACCGCTCCACGTCGGCTTAGCCGCGGCCGCGGCCACCGTGCTGGCCGCCGGCGTCGTGATCACCGCCCAGATCTCCACCGCCGGCGCCGCCGAGCAGGAGCCGGCCGCCGGCGCCAAGTTCCACGCCCACGCCGGCGCCGGAGCGGTCGCCGACAGCTTCATCGTGGTCTTCGAGGATCAGAAGGCCGGCGCGGTGGCGGCGACCAGCCAATCCCTCGCCAGCGCCCACCAGGCGAAGATCACCCACACCTACACCTCGGTGCTGCGGGGCTTCGCCGCGAAGATGTCCGCGCGGGAGGCCCGGGAACTGGCCGCCGACTCCCGCGTCGCCTTCGTCGAGCAGGACGGCGTCGTCAAGGCGTCCGAGGAGCAGAGCAACCCGCCGAACTGGGGCCTGGACCGCTCCGACCAGGCGAAGCTGCCGCTGGACAAGAAGTACAGCTACGCGACCAAGGCCGAGAACGTCAACGCGTACATCATCGACACCGGCATCAACACCGCGCACAGCGACTTCGGCGGCCGGGCGTCCGTCGGCACCGATACGGTCGGCGACGGCAAGAACGGCGAGGACTGCAACGGTCACGGCACGCACGTCGCGAGCACGGTCGGCGGCGCGGCGCACGGCCTGGCCAAGGGCGCGAAGCTCTTCGCTGTCCGGGTGCTGAGCTGTTCCGGCAGCGGCACCAACGCCGGCGTCATCGGCGGCGTCGACTGGGTGACGAAGAACGCCAAGAAGCCGGCCGTGGCGAACATGAGCCTCGGCGGAGGCGTCAACGCCTCGCTGGACACGGCGGTAGCGAACTCCATCGCGTCCGGCGTCACCTACGCGGTCGCGGCCGGCAAC
>Ga0184623_10000615_pt1 | contig 15260 bp, 11 predicted proteins | sample PLM1_100_b1_FD_133138 | JGI IMG/M metagenome (GOLD analysis project Ga0184623, IMG submission 133138) | Groundwater sediment microbial communities from an aquifer in East River, Colorado, USA - PLM1_100_b1 | ecosystem: Environmental > Terrestrial > Soil > Riparian zone | place: USA: East River...
ACATCCTGCGCCCGAAACCCTAATCTGCGGGCCACGCATCGGAACGCCCGCGGCCGGGGTGGGGTAGCCTGGGCATCCTAGGGGACTGTGGATCCCTTGACCCGAGTTCAAATCTCGGTCCCGGCCCTCCCTGACCTCCCACGCTCGCGCACTCGCGCCACTATGTTTTAATAGATGCCATTCCCTAGCGCGGCCCCGTCACCGGCCCGGGCGACGAGGAAGCCCGCGTCGGCGCGCGCTCCCGGAGCCCCTCCCGGGAGGAGACTGCGATGATAAAGCAGGCCGAGAAGGAGTACGACCCGAAGGCGCTCGAGCGCCGGATCCAGGACTTCTGGAACCGCACGAAGGCGTACGAGAAGATGCGCCGCGCTCGCTCCAGGGGCAAGGACTTCTACTTCGTCGACGGCCCGCCGTACACCTCCGGCACGATCCACATGGGCCAGGCCCTGAACAAGACGATCAAGGACACCGTCCTGCGCTGGCGGCGGATGAACAACTTCAACGTCCGGGACCAGCCCGGGTACGACATGCACGGCCTCCCGATCGAGGTCCAGGTCGAGAAGACCCTCGGGATCACGAACAAGAAGGAGATCGAGGACCTCGGGATCGAGCGGTTCGTGAACACGTGCCGGGAATTCGGCCTGGACCTCCTGAAGAAGATGAACGACCAGTTCGTCCGCCTCGGCGTCTGGATGGACTGGGAGCACCCGTACGTCACGATCACGAACGAGTACATCGAGTCCGCGTGGTGGACCCTCAAGAAGGCCCACGAGATGGGCCTCCTCGTCGAGGCGGAGAAGAGCCTCCAGTGGTGCGCGCGGTGCGAGACCGCCCTCGCGGAGGCGGAGGTCGAGTACGCGGACGAGACGGACCCCTCGATCTACGTGAAGTTCCCCCTCGTCGGCCGGCCGAACGAGTACATCCTCGTGTGGACGACGACCCCGTGGACACTCCCCGCGAACCTATGCGTCGCGGTGAACCCGAAGTTCAAGTACGCGAAGGTCCGCGTGACCCGCTCGGGGAAGACGGAGCACCTGTGGCTCGTCGAGGAGAACATCAAGGCCGTGATGGACGCGGCGGGGTTCGAGCGGTACCAGATCGTGGACGAGGTGATGGGCTCCAAGATGGAGGGGTGGCCGTACACGCACCCGCTCTCCGGGAAGGTCCCCGTGCAACGGACCCTCCAGGGCCCGTGGGTCCACAAGGTGGTCCTCTCGGACACGGTCACCTCGGAGAGCACGGGGTGCGTCCACACGGCGCCGGGCCACGGGCCCGAGGACTTCGAGCTCGGCCAGAAACTCGGCCTTCCCGCGTTCAGCCCCGTGGACGAGCGCGGGGTCTTCACGCCGGATGCCGGCGAGTACGCGGGGAAGACGACCCGGGAGGGGAGCGCGATCATTGTCCAGGACCTTTCCGCGTCCCGCCTCCTGTTCGCGGAGGAGAAGATCACGCACCGGTACGGCCACTGCTGGCGGTGCAAGACCCCGATCCTGTTCCGGGTCACGGTCCAGTGGTTCCTCAAGGTCGGCGAGATCAAGCCGAAGATGCTCGAGGAGATCGGCCGTGTGAAATGGTATCCCGACTGGGCGGGGGACGCCCGCCAGTACGACTGGACCCTGAACCTGCGGGACTGGTGCATCTCCCGCCAGAGGTACTGGGGGATCCCCCTCCCGCTGTGGCGGTGCGGGAAGTGTGGGGCGCTGAAGGTCGTCGGGAGCCTCGACGAGCTCGCGGGCGCGCGGAACTACCGGGAGGGGATGGACCTCCACCGCCCCGGGATCGACCAGGTCGCGTTCGACTGCCCGGAGTGCGGAACGGAGATGAACCGGATCAAGGACATCCTCGACGTCTGGTTCGACTCCGGGGTTTCGTCGTGGGCCCAGCTCGGCTACCCGCGGCGGGAGGACGAGTTCAAGCGGTGGTGGCCCGAGGACTGGATCACGGAGGGGGCAGACCAGACCCGCGGGTGGTTCAGCTCCCAGCTCATCGCGGGGGTCGTTGTGTTCGGCCGCTCCCCGTTCGAGAGCGTCCTGATGCACGGGTGGGTGAACGGCCCGGACGGCCGCCAGATGCACAAGTCCCTCGGGAACTACGTGGACCCCGTCGAGACGATCGACAAGTACGGCGCGGACTCCCTGCGGTTCTTCCTGCTCGAGGTCCACGCGCCCTGGGAGGACATCAACTTCCTCGAGGAGGGCGTCGCGAACGCCCAGCGGAGCCTGAACATCCTCTGGAACGTCCACAAGTTCGCGGCGACGTACATGTCCGTGGACGACTTCGACCCCGGGAAGCACAGTCTCGACTCCCTCGTGAAGTCGATGCGGCCCGAGGACAAATGGCTCCTCTCCCGCCTCGAGAACCTGAAGATCGCGTTCGGGAACGAGATGGAGACGTACAACCTCCACCGCGCGTGCCGGCTCCTCAAGGACTTCGTCCTGAACGACCTCTCCCGCTGGTACGTGAAGCTCGTCCGGTCCCGCACGTGGAAGGAGGGGGAGGACAAGGGGAAGCTCGCGGCGTACCGGGTCCTCCACGAGGGCCTCGGGGTCGTCACGAGGATGTTCGCCCCCATCACCCCGTACCTCTCGGAGGCGATCTACCAGAACCTCGACGGCCGGAAGCTCACCGTGCACATGGAGGACTGGCCCCCGATCCAGGAGCAGTGGCTGAACAACGAGCTCGAGAAGGAGATGGCGATCGTCCAGGAGATCGTGGAGGTCGTCTCGAAGGCCCGCCAGAAGAAGCAGATGAAGCTCCGGTGGCCCGTCCGCAAGATCGCGGTGAAGCCCGCGACGGCGGACGCCGCGAAGGCCCTCGCGACGTTCCGGGACGTCGTGATGTCCCAGGCGAACGCGAAGGAGCTCGTCCTTCTGAAGGGGACCGAGGAGTTCGACGGGATCCAGCTCTCCGTCCAGCCGAACGCGGCCGCGATCGGGCGGGTGTACAAGCAGTGGTGGTCGAAGATCGCGACGATGCTCGAGAACCGCCCCGCGGACGAGGTGAAGAAGGCCCTCGACAAGGGGGAGTTCAAGATCGGGATCGAGGGACAGATCATCCGGATCGACTCGGGCATGGTCTCGTTCAAGAAGACGATGCCGGACGACATCGCGGTCGTGCAGACCCCGCACGGGGAGATCTACGTGGACATGCGGATCACGCCAGAGATCCGGGCGGAGGGGTACGCTCGCGAGCTGATCCGGAGGATCCAGCAGATGCGGAAGGACACGGACCTCGCGGTCGAGGACTACATCAAGACCGCGGTGCGGGTCCGGAAGGAGTTCGCGAAGCTCCTCGAGCCCTGGAAGCCGTACATCGCCGCGGAGACCCGCTCCCGCTCCCTCGTGATCGGCGAGGAGCCCGTCACGGAGGAGTACGTCGTGGAGTGGAACATCGAGGGGGAGACGATCACGATCGGGATCACGCCCCTACGGATGGCGGACGCCCTCTCCGAGTTCGCGAAGATCCCCCACATCACCGAGCGGAAGGCGATCGCGCTGTACGATGCGGGGTACAAGACCTCCGCGGCCCTCGCGCAGGCCACGAAGGACGACCTCGCGCGGGTCGAGGGCCTCGAGTCGAACGACGTGAAGCGGATTAGCGAGCACTTCGAGGCGGGCCGGTCCGGGGAACCCGGCGTCTGCCCGGTCTGCGACGCGGAGCTTCCGGAGGGCGCGAGGACGTGCCCGCGGTGCGGGGAACCCCTCGGGGGTGCGTCTCCCCCCGGGGCCCCGGCGGCACCTCCCGCCCCCACCGCACCCGCCGCCCTCGAATGCCCGGAGTGCGGGCAGGCCGCGGCCCCCGGCACGATGGCGTGCGCGGCGTGCGGCCATCGGTTCATCGAGGCGCCCGAGCGGCCCCCCGCGGCGGTCCCGCCGCCCGTCGTCAAGGTCTCCGTCACCGCCGCGTCCCCGCAGAAGCCCGCCCCCGTGAACTGCCCGTTCTGCGACGCCCCCGTCCCCTCGAACGCCATGAACTGCCCGAGCTGCGGGACGAGCCTGCGGCTCGCGGCGAAGGGCGCGACCCCGGCGACGACGCTGCGTATCGAGATCCAGGAGCCCCCGGCCTCCCGGGAGATCCCCGAGCTCCAGCGCTCCTCGACGTACCTCGTCAAGGAGGAGACCCCCGCGATATCGTATCAGCTCTTCATCCGCACGATCGCTTCGGGCGTGAAGGGGTTCTGCGTCACCCGCACGTACCCGGAGAAGGTCCGGGGGCAGTACGGCCTCCCCGGGGTGCCGATCCTCTGGCTCAGCAACGTGGGGAAGGAGGACACGGTCCGGCCGAAGGACCTCGAGAAGCTCTCCCTCTCCCTCGAGCAGTTCATCAGCCAGGAGAAGGGGATCGTCGTGATCGACGGGATCGAGTACCTGATCACGAACAACAACTTCATCACGGTGCTGAGGCTCGTGCAGGCCCTCCGGGACCAGGTCGCGATGCACGGCGCGATCCTCCTGTTCTCCGTGAACCCCTCGACCCTCGACGAGCACCAGCTCCACCTCCTCGAGCGGGAGGTCGACCAGGTCGTGGACCTGCGGACGTAGCCTGGGACAGCACGGACGCGAGGACGTCCGCGAGGCGGGGCACCGTCTTTTTCAGGCGCGCGAGATCCCCCGGGAGGACCCATCGGGCCTCCACGTTCTCCCAGTCCAGGGTCACCCTGCGGTACGGGACGTCGAAGAGGAACGGATGGATCGCGAACACGGTGTCCTCGTGACGGGTCCGGACCACGGGCCCGCGGGCGACGAGGCGGGCGGCCTCGATCCCGGTCTCCTCCAGGACCTCCCGTCGGGCGCGCCACAGGGGCGGCTCGAGGCCTTCGACGTACCCCGAGATCCCCGACCACGCCCCGCGGAACGTCCGGACCTTGGGCCCCCGCTTCACGATCAGGACCCGACCCCGGTTCCGGAGGAATGCGGTGACGACGGGACGCTCCACGACGTCGGGCAGCGCGACGACGCCCGCATCGCCGTCCACGATCACGCGGTCTCCGGACCGGAGGATCGAGACGTCGATCCCGTCGACAAGGGGGATCCCCCCGAGGATCGCGCCCGTCGCCACGATCGCCTCCGTCTGTTCGTTCGCGATCGCGGCGGGCCCCTTCCCCCGCTTCGCGAGCCCGAAGAGGACGTACGAGCCCACGGTGCTCCCCTTCCCGTGCGGGAACGCGAGGACCCGGCGCGCCACGCTCTTCCCCCGGATGTCCGAGGCGGGGTCCGTGACGACCCCGGACATCCGGTCGACGCCGCCGAGGAACGACATCGGCTTCGCGCTGACGAGGGCGACTCCCTCCCCGCGACCCGGGGAGACGGGGCGGCCCTCGAGCCTCACGCCGCGTACCTCCGGAACAGCCGCTCGACGTCCTCCAGGACGACCCTCTGGCCGCAGAGCGTCGGGAGATAGACCGCGCCCTTCCCGGACGGGGTCGCGACCGTCTTCGAGACGTTCTCGATCATCGTGACCTCGAGGCACGTGTCGACGAGGACCCGCCCGCCCTGAGCCTCGATCCGGGCCACCGCCTCGGAGCCCTCGTCCCGTGCGGTCCGGCTCGTGAACACCCAGACGGGGATCCGGGGCCGGTTCCTCTCCATCAGCCTCGCGACCTCGCCGAGCTCCTCCGAGGACAGCTGGGGGGACCCGAGGCCGATGATGTCCGCGTCCTTGCCGGTCGTGAACTCCCGCTGCACCGCCTTGAGGTCCCGATCCGAGACCGTGATCCGCGGGAGACCCTTCGCGCGGGCGGACCGCCACTCCGGCGTCAAGCGCTCGATGTGGAACATCGCGACGTCCCCCGTGGACGCGATCGATGCGGCGAGCCACTTCAGGTCCGACTCCGTCCCGCGGATCCCGCGGAAGTACGGGATCCCCCCTCCCACCCGTCTCCCCACGAGGAGGCCGAGGAGGGAGAACCCGAGTCCCCGCACGCGGGCTTTCACGTCCACGACCGTGGTCGCCCGCCGGCCCTCGTCGAGGTGGAGGCCGTAGTTCGGCGTGAGGCCCGTCACCGCGGCCGCGAGCGCGGAGGGCCCGCCCTCCCGGTTCGTCCGCGCCCCCAGGACGGAGTTCGCGAAGCACGCCGCGGAGCTCTCCGCCCACGCGACGTGATCCCGCCGCTTCGGCCGGTTCCCGATCAGGTATGGGGTGCAGCTGAACGACTCCCGCACGCCCATCCCGCGATACGCGTCCGCGATCCTCCTCTGCTTCACCGCGAACGCCTCCGAGATCCCCTGCTCCCGCCATCGTTCGAGGTCCATCCCGAGGGGGTTCACCGTGGAGGGGACGGAGACCCTCGCGTCCCGCGCGAAGTCCTCGATGAACTCGAGGCCGGGGTCCCCCACCAGCTTGTACGAGGCCCCCGCGATGTGGGCGGACGTGATCGGGATCAGGCGGTCCGCGCCGTAGATCTCCCCGAGGGCCGTGAGGAGCCGCATCGAGGTCCGCTGGGCCCGCGTGCCGCGGTCCCGGAGGGCTACCTGTCGAGGGGTCAGGCGCATTCACAGCCTCCGGAGGTACTCGCGGGCGACCCGAACCGCGACGGACTTCTTCGCGGGATGGGCCGCGGTCTTCGCCTGGACCGCAATCACGTCATCCGTGCGGGCGAGCTCGATGGAGCCGTTGTACGCGCTCTGCTTGTCGAAGCGGAGGTGGAGGACCGCGTCCTCGTCGATCCGGGCGTCCAGGTCCTCGAGGATCCGGTCTAGGAGACCCGCGTCCTTCACCCGCCTCCAGAACGCCGCGATCGCGTCGTCCTTCTGGATCCGGAGCCGCTTCAGGAGGATTGGGTTCCCGTGGTGGCCCTCCGTCCGCTCTGTCTCGATCGTTCCCTCCGGGCACAGGGTCCGGATCGCACGATCCACCCGCTCCTCCTCCTCCGTCGCGTGGCAATGCGCGCGGAACTCGACGCTATGGAACATGGGAGGCCCCGCCGAGGACGGACTCCGTGACCTCCCGCGCGCGGGCCCGGAACGCCCCGAGCTCCCCCTCGTTCACGATCATGTAGTCCGAGGTCGCGATCACGTCGCCGAGGCCCCAGCGGAGCTCCCGGGTGTTCCGGACGCGGAACTCCTCCCACGTCGCGGGCGCGTCGCTCCGGATCCGCTGCCGCAGCCGCTCGAACCGCACCTTCGGGGCCGCGTGGATCGCGACGACCTGGACGGACTCCCCGAGGGCCTTCCGGAAGACCTCGAGCTCCATGGACCCGCGGAGGCCGTCGATCACGACCCGCTCCCCCGTGATCCGGGGCAGTGTCCGCTCCGCCCAGATCCCGAACCCGTGCCGCTCCCGCTCCGCGTGGGCGAACCCGCCGATCGCCTCGTCCGAGGTCCCGATCCCCCGCTTCGCGGCCTCCTCCCGCACGACGTCCCCCATCCGCACGATGGAGAACCCGTGCTCGTCCGCGACCCGGAGGAACTCCTCCTTCCCGCAGCCGGGCATCCCCGCGACGCAGAGGACCTTCACGGAGGCGGGGAACCGCGGAGCGCCTTAAGAGTTTCCCGCGGGCGTCAGTTCTCCGCCTTCCCCGCCTTCGGGGTCACGGACCCCAGGAGGAGGGTCGCGAGGACGAGGTCCTCGCTCGAGCCGGAGTAGTCCCCGTCCTTGAACTCCTTCTCCGCGCGGCCCAGGATCTCCGTGGCCTCCGGGAGGAAGTGGGTGGAGTTCTCCGGCACCGTGATCCGGTGCCGGTGATCCTTGAGGGACCTCGCGAGGGCCGCCCGCTCCGCCTCGGCGCGGGTGATCGCCGCGTCCGCCTCGTCGATGCTCTTCAGGGCGTCCGGGTACCGGCCGTCCCGCACCGCCCGGCGGGCGTCCAGGATCGCGCGGTCCGCGTGTACGGAGAGGTGGCCCTCCCGCACGAGCGCGGAGTACCGGTTCGTCTCGTCCGCGATCCCTGCGGTCGCCTTCGCATGCCCGTCCCCCAGGGTCCGGGCGTCCTCGAAGAGCCGGCGGGCCATCCCCGCGGCGGGGTCGATCACCCCGCGGTGGAGCACGTCCCGGGTGATCGCGAGCTGGCTGCCGAGGCGGCCCGTGGACACGCCCTTGTCCCGGAGCTCCCCGAGGACCGCGGACGTCGCCGCCAGGGTCGCTGTCGCCTCGATGAACTCCGCGCGCAGGCGGTCCGCCCGGGCCTCAATGTCCTTCGCGACCCGCGCCGCCTGGTCGTAGTCCCGCAGCGCGAGCCGGCGGGTCGCGCCCTCGAGTGCGCTCTCGAGCGCGTCCGCGCCCCCCTTCTCGAACACGTCCCGGTCCTTCGGGCCAGGGACGCTGACGAGGGCCTCGATCGCGAGCTCCGCCATGAACACCGCGTTCGACGCCATCGCGGCCTTCTCGACGAGGTCCTTCCCCTCCCGCTCCGCGTCCTCGACGATGATCCGCGCGCTCTCGTAGTTCGGGATCTCGATGCCGTCCTCCCAGACGCCGACCCGGATCCGCGCGTCCGCGCGCTTCAGGGCGTCCTCCATCCCGTCCAGGGGGATGCCGAACCGGCCGATCTCCTCCATGCGGGCGTGGAGCGCCTCGACGACCTTCGCGTACGCGTTGTGCTGCCCCTCGATCTTCAGGGCGATCCGCTCCGCGGCCCGCGCGGCCGCGAGCGCGTTCGTGTAGTTGCGGGACTCGAACGCCTTCTTCGCGCCCTGCACGAGGGCCTCCGGGGCGGTGAGGTCGATCTCCTCGAGCTGGAGCACGGTGATGATCGACTCCGAGCGCGCGATCGCGTCCTCCGCCTGGTGCGCCTTGGACGCCTTCAGAAACCCGAACCCGCCCCCGTTCGTCATGGACGTTCTCCCCCTTCGACCGCGCGGGCGGTGCCTCGTGGGGGAGGTACCGGGTCTGCGGGGCCGGCAGGTAGCGGAATAGATTCCGAGGTGGGGGCATAAGGATTCCGGCGCACGCGAGGCCCCGGCCTAAGTGATAATCAGCAGCAGCACAAACTACTAAGTTGGTTCACCGACAAACAAACTATATAGGCACCCCCCCATCGGAGGGGCATGGACGTTCAACGGTTCTTGACGGAACGGAACAACATCGCGGAGTCGAGTCGGAAGGAATACGGGCGAACGCTTCGGCAGTTGGAGAGGGAGATCGGCAAGCCGCTGGAGACGATGACGCGGGACGATGCGGCTTCCCTGGCGTCCTCCCTCCGCAAGAAGCCGACGGGTCCGCAATACGCGAGGGTGTTGCGGGTGTTTCTGAAAGAGGCGGGACGCGAGGATCTCCTCAAGCCATTGGCGATGCGGCAGCGGCTCCCGAAGCTCGCGCCCTCGGACATCCTCACTCTACAAGATGTCCAATCCATGATCGGGGCCTCCGCGAGCCTCCGGGACAAAGCCCTAATCGCGTGCCTCTGGGATACCGGGGTTCGGGTCCACGAGCTTCTTGCGGTTCGTATCCGGGACGTGAAAATCGAACCCTCGGCGGAGAACGGGGGCAAGAAGATTGCGCGGGTCTGGCTTCGCAAGTCGAAGGTGCCGGGGGAGGAGCACGAGTGTTTCCTCATCGACGCGGTTCCGGTCTTGGAGGCGTGGTTGAAGTCTCATCCCGCGAAGGGGAATCCGGAAGCTCCGCTGTTCGTGGGGTGGGGAGGGGTTCCTCTCCGGCGCAACGGTGCTCTTGCGGTTGTGAAGGGTGCGGCTCGGAGTGCGGGTATCACGAAGCGTGTCTACAATCATCTGTTCCGACACTCCCGCGCGACGTTCCTCCTGGCGTCAGGGTTGAACGAGGCTCAGGTAGCCGTCCTCCTGGGATGGCGTCCGGGGAGCCCGATGCTCGGTCGTTACGCGCACCTGTCGAAGAAGGACGCTTACGTGGCCCTCCTGAAATCTCAGGGCCTTAGCGTGGAATCGGTCCCGGTCGAGCACTTGAAGTTCGACGAGGAACAACTCAACGGTGCGGTCCCGATGGTCGCGCCGCCCGCGTCGGCCTCTCATGTGTCGGCTCGGTTTCTGGAAAGCATGGTGGAGGCCATGCGGAATCCCGTCGTGGACCCCCGGGTAGTGGAGGCCCTGAAGTCGGACCCGGAGACGAAGAACGCGATCTCTGGATACGTCGCGGCGATGGAATCGGTCATGGAGGCGGCCAAGCGGTTCGGGCGGGCGTTGGACGCGGCGGCCCCGGGCCTCCCGAACGTGCTTCCGCCCCCCGCCACGGAGAAGGCGGGGTAACTCTCGTGTGAGCTCGCTCTGCGGTCTTCCGTACGACGTGCGGCCTCGCGCGCGCGCGGTGAGAATACCCGTCGTTTACGCGGTGATTAGCTTCGATTAAGGTGTAATAGAGCCATATTTCAATCACTTAATAGCTACAATCGCGCTTACAACGTGCCCACGACGCACCCACAATGCGCCCTACGGCACACTTGAACGCACCGGAACGGCGATCTGCGCCGACCGACAGGTACGGGCCACACGTCCCCGCCCGTCTTGCCGCGAAAGATTGATTTGAAAGCAGCGTCCTAATGAGACTCCATGAGCGAATCTGACACGGAAGCTGAGAACATACCCGCCCCCTGGAAGCTCGTGGTGCGCCTCCCGGGTCGGCTTGCCGACTGGCTTCGCGGCGAGGCGAAGGATGCGGACGAGCTCCCGTCGGAGACGATCCGCCGGGTGCTCCGTGAGGCCCGCGAGGACGATGAAGAGGAATCCGACTCCGGGGACGAGGACAGCGACGACGAAAGCGACGACGCCGAGGACGAAACCGAATCAGAGGAGGAGGCCGATTAGATCGGCCCCCACCGGAGGGACAAGCTCCGATGGAAGCCTCATCGTCTACAACACCGCTTGAGGTCAAATCTCTTTCGAGTCCTGTCGAACGCGCAGGACGTTCGACGCACTCGGAGACGTGCGGCGCGCCGATCTGCTTCGAGCGCCCTGGAATCACGGACGAACCCTACTTCTGGTACCCTGGTGAAGACATCTGCGGGTACCGCGACGTTTCCCTTGAGCAGAGGCACGTCCGGATAATTCAGAAGCGGATTACGAGACGGTGGCGAGTCCTTCCACCGGAGCCGGGGTTCGGGGAGGCGGACATCGGATATTTCACGTTCGAGAATCTCGCCAAGAGACAAGCCGTTCGAAAGGGCGTCCGGGGTCGGGATCGGGAGGCCCAGAGATGACAGAGCCTCCGGATTCCCTCGCACTGACACTCGAAACGACGTATCAACAACTCAACGCCCTCCATGTCCCGGATGCGATCTGGTGGCTCTCCGAGGACGGCACCCCTCGGGTGTTCTCGTGCGGCTCCGTCCGTTGTTGGGCGTGCGCTCCCTCCGTCGAATCCCGGGAGTCCGGCGTTCTCCGTTCGACGTGCGAGGACCACGGTCTCGGTGTGTTGCTCACTCTCACGCTTGGCGGTTCCGCTCGAGCCGGGACGCTGAAGGAGGGGTTCGAGCGGCACAAGCTCGCCCGGAATCGCTTCGAGGCGTGGCTCCGTCGTCAGGGGATTCAGGATTTCCTCTGGGTGGACGCCCCGCAGCGGGACGGCACGATACACGCGCATTATGCGGTAGGGTCGGCACCGAACACCCGCGATCTGCGGGCTGCGTGGGGTCTTGGGAACGTGGACGTGCGAGCTCGTACCCCCGCCGTCGTGGGCTCGTACATGGCCGAGAATCTCCGTGAGGCGAACGGAGCCCTGAGGGGCCTCGGAGGGGGCATCTGGGCCGCCCTGCGTTGCGTACGGGGCCGGAGACACCGCCGGGTGCCCTGGCACCGATACGGGGCCTCCCGCGCCGTGTCGCGGACGCTGAGGGCCTACCGGGACGATACGGGGGTGGAACGTCGTCCGGGTCACCCTCCGATGCTTTGGGACGAGGAATTCTCGTGTTACGTACCGTGCTTCCCGCCGGGCCCGAAACCCGCCGCCGTTCCAGGCTGCCCGTTCCACATGGGCCGGTGGTGCGAGTGCTGCCGGATATGGATCTCGTTGCCGAATCTTCCGCGTTGCGGGCGCCGTTCTCTCGCGGAGGCCCTCGGTTTAAAAGCGGGAAGCCCCGAATTGGACCGTCTTTCGCATATGTCGCTCCACCCGGGACCGGAATCTACTAATAAGCTCCAAATCGTGGGCCCATCCGAGAGTGACCGGAGGCCCCTCCCCATGCCCCTCGACCTGGACCTGAAAACCCTCCGCTTCGGGACGGAGCTCCTGAAGCGGGGCTTCGCAAAGATGCAGAAGGGAGGGGTGATCATGGACGTCACGAACGCGGACCAGGCCCTGATCGCGGAGGAGGCCGGGGCCGTCGCGGTGATGGCCCTCGAGCGCGTGCCTGCGGACATCCGCGCGGCGGGCGGCGTAGCCCGGATGGCGGACCCCATGAAGATCCAGGAGATCATGGACGCGGTCACGATCCCCGTGATGGCGAAGTGCCGGATCGGCCATTTCGCGGAGGCCCAAGCGCTCGAGTCGATGGGGGTCGACATGATCGACGAGTCCGAGGTCCTCACCCCCGCGGACCCGTTCTTCCACGTGAACAAGAAGCAGTTCCAGGTGCCGTTCGTGTGCGGGGCCCGGAACCTCGGCGAGGCCGTTCGCAGGATCGCGGAGGGCGCCGCGATGATCCGCACGAAGGGGGAGCCGGGGACGGGGAACGTCGTCGAGGCGGTCCGCCACGTCCGCCTGGTGAACGGCGCGATCGCGGAGCTGAAGAACCGCTCCGGCGACGCGCTCCTCGCGATCGCGGGGCGGTTCGCGACCTCGTACGTCGCGCTGATGCGGGAGATCCGGGAGTCCCACGGGGAGTCCCCGACGATCGCGGAGCACGAGGTCGTGTTCGCGGACCAGACCCTGGACGACCTCACGGAGGGCCTCTACCAGACCCTCCTCGAGGTGAAGAAGATCCAGCGGCTTCCCGTCGTGAACTTCGCGGCGGGCGGGCTCGCGACCCCCGCGGACGCAGCCCTGATGATGCAGCTCGGGTGCGACGGGGTGTTCGTCGGCAGCGGGATCTTCAAGTCCGAGAACCCGGAGGCCCGGGGGCGCTCCATCGTCGAGGCGGTCTCGCACTTCGACGACCCCTCCGTGATCGCGGAGGTCTCGAAGGGCCTCGGCGTCGCGATGAAGGGGCTCGAGATCAGCCAGCTCCCGCCCGAGGAACGGATGCAGGAGCGGAGCTCGTAGCGAGCCGGATCGCCTCCGCGAGCACCTTCTCCACGCCCGCCCCGGTCAGGGCGGACATCGCGGGGCGTCCGAGCCCCCGGGTCTCGAGGTCCGACTTGCTCTCCACGACGAGGATCGGCGTGTCCGCGAACAGCTCCCGCACGGTGTCGAGGAGGCGCATCTGGGCGGACAGCTCGTACCCGCACGTCTCGGAGGGATCCAGGAGGAACACGACCGCGTCCGCGACGTGGGCGAGGGCCGTGATCGCCTGCCGCTCCATCGGGTTCCGCTCGTCCATCGGCCGGTCCAGGAGCCCCGGAGTGTCGAGGATCTGGAACCGCGTGTACCCCACGTCGAAGTGGCCCACGAAGACGCCCTGCGTCGTGAACGGGTACGGCGCGACCCGAGGCTTCGCGGTGCTCACCCGGCCCACGAACGCGCTCTTCCCCACGTTCGGGTAGCCCGCGACGACGATCGTCGGCGCCTCCGGGTTGATGTCCGGGAACCCCTTCAGCGGCCTCCGGGACGCCGCGAGGGCCTCCAGGTTCGGGGCGATCTGGTTGATCACCGAGGACAGCCGCCCGAACGCCTCCCGGCGGATCGCGCCCACCGCGGTCGTCCCGTGGGCGGCCTGGATCCGGCGGGCGAACCCGCGCGCGAGCTCGAGGGACTTCTTCCGGGCCCAGTCCACGGCGGCGAGGTTCTTCCGCAGGGTCGCGACGCCGATCGTCGCGTCGATCAGCTCGCGGTAGAACGGCGGGATCCGGTCCAGGGACGGGAACCCCTTGATGTACGTCTCCATCGTCGTCGCGAGGACGTCCCCGGCGGCCTGGACCTTCGCGATCGCGACGTTCTTCGTGCGCTCCTCGCGGGTCCGCCCCTTCGCCGTCGTCGCCTTCGACGCCCTCCGGAACGCCTTGTCCAGAAGGCCCTGCGCATCGAGGACCCGCGGCGGCTCGAACACGGGGAGCGAACGGCGCCCCTGGATAAAACCTATCCGAAGAGGAACCGGGCCGCCTCTCCGACGGTGACGTAGATCAGCACGAGGAATCCCCCCCGCGTCCACGCCGCCAGGAAGTTCGCCACGAGGAACGCCGTACGGTTTACGGCTTTCCCCTCTTCGTTGAACAGCGAGTAGAGATAGATCGGGACGGTGTCCGACATCAGGGGGATGCTGAGGAGGACGTACACGCCGATGTAGTTCGTCCTGCGGACGAAACGCTCCGCCCAGCGCACGAACCGGTCGATCCACTTGTACTGGTCCGCCCACCGGCGGATCCCGCCTTCGACCCTGAGACCGACGAAAAAGATGAGCCACGCACCGATCGTCTTCCCCGTCGCCATCGCGGCGACGACGGCCAAGAGGTACCCCCATTGCGGCCCTCGCGGGTCCAGAAGCGGTTGTAAAAGTACGATCTCGATCGGAATCGGGAGGACCAGCGCGACCAGTACGGAGAAGAGGAGCGTGACCGCAATGTACGCGCCGGGGTTGGTGTAGACGCCTACGATGAAGTTCGTGATGTCGTCGAGGATTCCCACAGGAGTACCAGGCCGGCGCATCGAGTGAAGTTCTATTTAGCCGCTCCCTCCCCTTTCTCCCCTAAGAGACGATGGGGTGGAGGGCTCCGTCCTTGGTCAGGAGGACGACGCGGGAATCCTCCCGCTCCGCGGCGACCTTGTACCCGAGGCGGTCCCCCAGGGTCTCCGCGAACTGCCGGATCACGCGGTGCTCGGGCATGTTCTCCACCCGCAGCCGGAGCCGGGACTCTCCCACGAACGAGTACCCCTTGCACTCCACGAACATTGGATGCGCGGTCGCATCCAAAGCCGCGTACTCGTCCTCCCACCCCAGGTTCCATCCCTCGACGAGGGTGTGCCGGATCACCGTGCGGGTGTCGAGGCTGGGGAGGAGGGAGAGGGTCTCCTTCAACTTCTCCCACTCGTGCTCGGACTTCGGCGCCATCAGCTTCCGGTACACGTCCGCGTTCGGGGCCGCCACGGTGACGTAGAGCTGGGTCGGAAGGCGGCCCTCGGACGCCATCCTCCGGAGCACGGCGGGCGTCGTCCCGTTCGTGACGAGGAACGTCGTCATGTCCCTCCGGTGGAACTCGTCGATCATCTCCCCGAGCCTCCGGTACAGGGTGGGCTCCCCGGTGAGGGAGATCGCGACCTGGTTC
>Ga0184623_10000616_pt1 | contig 15255 bp, 17 predicted proteins | sample PLM1_100_b1_FD_133138 | JGI IMG/M metagenome (GOLD analysis project Ga0184623, IMG submission 133138) | Groundwater sediment microbial communities from an aquifer in East River, Colorado, USA - PLM1_100_b1 | ecosystem: Environmental > Terrestrial > Soil > Riparian zone | place: USA: East River...
AAGGAGCACCCGGATGGAACTCGTCGCGCAGATCCTGATCGGCATCATCGCGGTCCTGCACGCGTACTTCCTCGTCCTGGAGATGTTCCTCTGGACGAAGCCGTACGGCCTCAAGACCTTCGGCAACAGCCAGGAAAAGGCCAACGACTCGGCGGTGCTCGCAGCGAACCAGGGCCTCTATAACGGCTTCCTCGCGGCCGGTCTCATCTGGAGCCTCATCGCCGAGGACCCGGCCGGCCTGCATTTCAAGGTCTTCTTCCTGATCTGCGTGATCGTCGCCGGCATCTACGGCGGCGCGACGGTGTCCCGCCGGATCGCTTACATCCAGGCGGCTCCGGCCGTCGTCGCACTCGCGCTCGTCCTGCTGTCCCGCTAGCACGCAGCAGAGCCGAGGGCCCCCGCCGCACGCCAGCGGGGGCTCTCGCGTGTCCAGGCTCACAAATCGGTTGCGGAATCGATCCGGGAAGCTAATGCTTGTACCAAGCAAGCATCTAGGAGGGGGCTGGCCGTGACCGTCGACTCGTTCGACGCCTGCGCGAACGAGCTGATTTCGTTCGTCCGGGCGACGAAGAGGCTCGCCCACGTACCCGTCGTGGACGGCCCGTTGCTGGAGCGTCCGGCGTTCATGCTGCTCATCGGGGCTACTGAGCACGGTCCGGTCCGCCCCTCCACGCTCGCCGAGGTGCTCTACCTCGACCTCTCGACGGTGAGCCGCCAGCTCGCCGCGCTGGAGACGTCGGGCTGGATCGCCCGCGACCGCGACCCCGACGACCGGCGCGCCTTCCTGGTGCGCATCACGGACGAGGGCAGGCAGGTCCTGGGCGTCAACCTGGCGGCTCGGCGCGCCGTGCTCAAGGACCTTCTCACCGACTGGTCCGAGGACGAGCGGATGGAGTTCGCCCGGCTGCTCGGCCTGCTCAACAAGACCTTGGAACAACGCAGCGGCATACCGGTCTTCCCGACGCCCGCTGTCAGACAGGAGACGACGTGACCGCAGAAATCCTGGTCGAACCGACCCGCCCGAAACTGAGCCACCGCCAGATCCTCACCGTGATGGCCGCGCTGATGACCGGCATGCTGCTGGCGGCGCTCGACCAGACGATCGTCGGCACCGCGATGCCCACCATCGTCGGCAAGCTCGGCGGCCTGGAGCACTACTCGTGGGTGATCACCGCCTACCTGCTCACGTCGACGGCATCCACCCCGCTGTACGGCAAGATCTCGGACCTGTACGGCCGCCGGCCGGTGCTGCAGTTCGCGATCACCACGTTCCTGATCGGCTCGCTGCTCGCCGGTATGAGCCAGGAGATGTGGCAACTCATTGCCACCCGGGCCATCCAGGGCATCGGCGCCGGCGGTCTCATGACGCTCGCCTTCACGATCATCAGCGACCTGGTCAGCCCGCGGGAGCGCGGCAAGTACCAGGGTCTGTTCGGCGCCGTGTTCGGCCTGTCGTCCGTGGCCGGTCCGCTGCTCGGCGGCTACTTTGCCGAGCACAACTGGCGCTGGATCTTCTACATCAACCTGCCACTCGGCATCATCGCGCTGGCGATGATCACGGCGGTGCTCAAGGTGCCGCACGTCCGGCGCGATCACAAGATCGACTACCTCGGCGCGGCGCTCATGGTCACCGGCGTCAGCATGCTGCTCCTCGCGCTGTCCTGGGGCGGTAACGAGTACGCGTGGAGTTCGGGCACGATCCTCGGGCTCGGCGCGGCCGGCACGATCCTGTCGGTCCTGTTCGTCGTCTGGGAGGCGCGCGCCAGCGAGCCGATCCTGCCGCTGCGGCTCTTCCGCAGTCGCAGCTTCTCCCTCGCCAACATCGGCAGCTTCATCATGGGTATCGCGATGTTCGGCGCGATCCTCTACATCCCGCTGTACCTGCAGATCGTCAAGGGCCACTCGCCGACGGCGTCCGGGCTGCTCATGCTGCCCCTGATGGTCGGCGTGATCGGGGCGTCGGTCGGCAGCGGCCGGCTCATCTCCTCGATCGGCCGGTACAAGTGGGTGATGGTCGTCGGCTCGGTGATCATGACCGTCGGGCTGCTCACCAACGCGCGGCTGGAGCGGGACACGTCGATGCTCGAGGCGTCCGTCTACATGGTGCTGGTCGGCGTCGGTCTGGGCCTGGTCATGCAGCCGCTGGTGCTCGCCGTGCAGAACGGACTCTCGCTGCACGACATGGGCGCCGGTACGTCCGCGGTGACGTTCTTCCGGTCGCTCGGTGGATCGTTCGGTGTGGCCACGCTCGGCGCGGTCTTCAACGACCGGCTCACGCACTGGATGGCGCAGCTCATGCCGGGAGGGCCCGCACCGGCCGGTGGCAACCTGCTCGGTGACCCGGCCCAGATCCTCGCGCTGCCGGAGCCGATCAGGATCGCGATCCAGGAGTCGTTCGTGCGCTCGCTGCACACGGTGTTCCTGGTGGCGGCCATGGTCGCGGTGCTCGCGATCGTCGTCACGACGGCGATGCCGAACGGCAAGCTGCACGGACCGGACCCGGCGGCGACCGTCGACCCCGAGGACGAGGCCGCCGCCGCAGAGGCAAAGGTCGCGGCGCTGTAAACGCTTTGGGCGACATGTCGGTGGTCATAGCCACCAACATGTCGCCCAAAGTCGTTCAGTGACTCGAGTCAGCCAGGCGCTTGCGGGAGGCCTCGATCTCGCGCTCGGCGTCGACGCGGCCCACCCAGGTGGCGCCTTCGACCGACTTGCCGGGCTCGAGGTCCTTGTACACCTCGAAGAAGTGCTGGATCTCCAGGCGGTCGAACTCCGGCAGGTGGTGGATGTCGCGCAGGTGCTCGTGGCGCGGGTCGTTCGCCGGGACGCAGAGGACCTTGTCGTCTCCGCCGGCCTCGTCGGTCATCCGGAACATGCCGATTGCGCGACACTTGATCAGGCAACCGGGGAACGTGGGCTCGTCGACCAGGACGAGGGCGTCGAGCGGGTCGCCGTCCTCGCCGAGGGTGTTCTCGACGAAGCCGTAGTCAGCCGGGTAGCGCGTCGAGGTGAAGAGCATCCGGTCCAGGCGGATCCGGCCGGTCTCGTGGTCAACCTCGTACTTGTTGCGCTGACCCTTGGGAATCTCGATCGTGACGTCGAACTCCACCGGGGGCTCCTCGTCGAGTCGGGTGGCAGGGTGCGGCTAGTGTCGCGCACGTCGAAACCAGCAGGAGGGAGCCCCATGCCAGACCGCCGCCACGGTGTGCTCTGGCTCACCCTAGGGCTCACGATCAGCCTCCTCCTCAGTACCGGAATTGGCTACTTCGCCCTGGGCGGTGAGCCTGGCGCGCAGAAGCGTCAGGCGCAGCTCGGCTTCTGGGCGCCGACGATCCCGGTCACGCCGAGGTTCGGCGATCCCGCCCCGGCGCTTGCGCCGGACGACACAACCGGCCAGGCGCCGACCGCCGACGGGGTAGCCAAGGCGCTCGGCGCGTTCGCCAGCGACCCTCGGTTCGGCGGCAAGCTGGGCCTCTCCGTGATCGACGCCGAGACGGGCGACGCGCTCTACGGGCTGCGCGCCGACACCCAGGTGACGCCGGCCTCGACGACGAAGATCGTGACTGCGGCGGCGGCGCTGTCCGCGCTAGGCCCCTACCACCGGTTCGCCACGCGCGCGGTCGCCGGCTCGGCGCAGGGCGAGGTCGTGCTCGTCGGCGGCGGTGACCCGACCCTCGCCGTCGGCGCGAAGGCCACCTACCCCGGCGCTGCCCGCCTCGACGCGCTGGCCAAGCAGGTCACGGCCGCGGCCGGCGGTCCGGTGACGAAGATCGTCGTCGACTCGTCCCTCTTCACCGGCCCCGATCGCGGTGTCGGGTGGGACGCCACGGTCGTTACCGATGGCTTCGTCGCCCCGGTCAACGCGCTGACGGTGAACGGCGGGCGGCTGACCCCGGGCGTGCCCAGCTCCAAGCCCGCGGACCGTACGCCCACGCCGGACCTGTTCGCCGGCCAGAAGTTCGCCGAGCTGCTCGGCGTCACGGCTCCGGTCAGCCGTGGCACGGCGCCCGAGGGCGCCCGCGAGTTGGGCCGCGTCGACTCGGCGCCGCTGCAACACATCGTCGAGCTGATGCTGCAGCTCAGCGACAACGTGATCGCCGAATCACTGCTGCGGCACGTCGCAGTGGCCAAGGGCCAGCCCACCACGTTCGAGGGGGGGCAGACGGCGGTGAAGGCGATCCTCGCGGACCTGGGCCTCGATCCGGCCGGCCACGGGCTGCTCGACGGCAGCGGCCTCTCCCGGCAGAACCGGATCTCCCCGCAACTGCTCACGGCGATCCTGCACGCCACGACCGGGGCCGAGCATGCGTCGCTACGCGGGGTGCTCGCCGGCCTCCCGGTCGCGGCCTACAGCGGCACGCTGGCGAACCGCTTCGGCAACTCGCCGGCGGCTGCCGGTGAGGTCCGCGCGAAGACCGGGTCGCTGGAAGGAGTCAGCGCGCTCTCCGGCGTCGTGGTCACCGATAGCGGGCGGCAGCTCGCGTTCGCCGCCATCACCGACGGGGTTCCGCCGGGCGGCAAGTCGCGCGCGGAAGCTGGCCTCGACGAGATCGGTGCGGCCCTCGCCCGCTGCGGCTGCAGTTAGGTGCCTGGGTGTCGCATCCCACGTCCGGAAGTACGGCCGTCCGCGCGCCGGTCGGGCATACGACACGTACCGTGGAGTAATGACGCAGATGGTGGACTGGGATCTGGCCGTCGCCACGGCGGGCAAGCTCGTGAAGTCCGGCCCGAAGGTGACGTATGCCGAGGCCGCCGACGTGGTCACTGAGCTGCGACACCTCACCGACATCGCCGAACGACACGTCCGGGAGTACACCGGCCTCACCGCGCAGGTCGACCACCCCCCGGTTCGTGTGGTCGACCGGACGGATTGGGTCGCGGCCAACGTCGCCGGCCTCCAGCAGGTCATGACGCCGCTCATCGACCAGATCGCCCGGCGCGGCACGATCAACGGCATCACCCGCCTGATCGGCGCCAAGACGACAGGCGTCCAGGCGGGCACCGTCTTCGCGTACCTCTCCGGCAAGGTCCTCGGCCAGTACGAGGTCTTCTCCGGCGAGCCGGGCGAGCTGCTGCTCGTCGCGCAGAACATCGTCGAGGCCGAGCGGAAGCTCCAGGTAGACCCCACCGACTTCCGGCTCTGGGTCTGCCTGCACGAGGTGACTCACCGCACCCAGTTCACCGCCGTGCCGTGGCTGCGCCAGCATTTCCTCGACGAGGTGCGCGCGTTCGTGGACGCCGCCGACACCGACGGTGAGGCGTTCGCCGAGCGGCTGCGCGGGGCGATCGACGCGATCGTCGACGCGATCCGCAACCCCGACTCCCGCATGTCCGTGATCGACCTCGTGCAGACGCCGGCGCAGCGTGAGATCGTCGACCGGCTCACGGCGCTCATGACGCTGGTCGAGGGGCACGCCGAGTTCGTCATGGACGGCGTCGGCCCGGACGTGGTGCCGAGCGTCGCGAGCATCCGGGAGAAGTTCAACGCCCGGCGGGTGGCGCGGAACCCGATCGAGAAGGTGCTGCGGCGGCTGCTCGGCGTCGAGGTCAAGATGCGGCAGTACGCCGAGGGCAGCCGGTTCGTCGCCGCCGTCGTCGACCGGGTCGGTATGGCCGACTTCAACGCCATCTGGACTTCGGCGGAGGCGCTCCCCCGCACCGCCGAGCTGACCAACCCGTCGGCCTGGATCGAGCGCGTGCATGGTCGGCCCGCAGCCACCAGTAGCTGAGGTCCGGGTCGCGGTCCGCCGCGCGCTGGCCGACCTGCCCGCGGGGGCGCTCGTCCTGGTCGCATGCTCAGGTGGGCCGGACTCGCTGGCGCTAGCCGCCGCGACGGCGTTCGAGGCGCCCAGGGCAGGGCTGCGCGCCGGGCTGGTCACGGTCGACCACCAGCTCCAGGACGGTTCGGGTGAGCAGGCGCGTCGCGTCGCGGCCTGGGCTTCGGCGGCGGGGCTCGATCCGGTCGACGTCCTGCCCGTTGCGGTCGAGCGCGCCGGAGGCCCTGAAGCGGCGGCCCGAACCGCCCGGTACGCCGCGCTCGACAGCGCCGCCGCCCGCCAGAGTGCCGCCGCAGTCCTGCTCGGCCACACGCGGGACGACCAGGCCGAAACCGTCCTGCTGGCGCTCGCCCGGGGATCCGGACCGCGCGCGCTGGCCGGGATGCCGGAGCGCCGTGGCGTGTACCGGCGCCCGCTCCTTGACGTCGCCCGGGAAACCATTCGCGCCGCCTGCGTCGCCGAATCGCTGCCGACCTGGGAAGACCCGCACAACGCCGATCCCGCGTACGCCCGGGCGCGGCTGCGGGCCCTGCTCCCGGAGCTGGAGGACACGCTAGGACCGGGGGTGGTTGCCGGGTTGGCCCGTAGCGCGCGGCTGGTCCGGGCGGACGCCGACCTGCTGGATGCGCTCGCGGCGGACGTCCGGACGGCGGTGACCAGCGGCGACGGCTCCCTGGACGCGCTGGCGCTTGCGAAGGAACCCGCCGCCCTGCGCAGCCGGGCGCTGCACGCGTGGGCTGCCGCGGTGTGCGGTGGGGCTCCGACGGCGAGTCATGTGGAGGCGCTGGACGCCCTGGTCGTCGCGTGGGCCGGCCAGGGCTCGGTGGCGTTGCCGGGCGGCGTGCAGGTTGGACGGGTGGCCGGCCGGCTCCGTGCCACTGACAGAGTGTCCTGACGAACCGGGCGCGGCCAGGTCGGGACACCGGCTCACGATGAGGAATCGCCGTTCAGGAAACGGACTTGCGGGGAACGCGTCCCTAAACCGGGCGCACGTAGCCACGAATACCCCGCAAGTCCGTTTTTGCGTCGGCGGCGGCGGTCCTGGGTGCTCGGGCCGGTCGGTGGCGGGGTTGTGACCTTCGGGAACGTTGGGGGGGTCGGTGTGTGCAGGTGTTACGGCGGGGGCGTTTCGGGCACATGACGCTGTACCTGACGATCTTTCAAAGCTGGCGGTGTGGCAGAGGGCAGCGCCGCGCACAATGAGCGCGTGCGGGTCCTTCGGTCCTTCGGGTGGGTATTGGTCTACGTCGTCGTGGTGCCGGTGACCCCGCTCCTGCTGCTGGCGATCGTCTCGCCGGACCGTCAACCCGACCCCTGTATCGGGCTGTGCTTCTCCCAGAAGGACGGTCTTCTACTCCTGGCGAGCTTCTACGGCTGGTACATCGCGCCGTTCCTGGTCGGAGTCGCGGCGATCACCATCGTGGCCGCAGCCTTCGTCCCCCGGCTGCGGTTCGTACCGGCGTACGGCTTGGCCGGCCTGGGCGCTCTCGTTGCCGTGATCGTCGTCCTCCTCGGCTGGGTGATCCGCTATCCCGATCAGGTTCGGACCTGGTTGTGATGGTAGGCAAAGCCGTAGGTGCTAAGGCTTCAGTCGCATAGCTGCCGCAGAGGCAAACAAGACCAGACAACACTGCGCTGACCAGGGAAAACGCCAAGAGTTGCGGACCCGCCCCGGAGCCGGAGCCGATCCGGGCGTCGGACCTGTGGAACGTGCGGCCCGGCCGCCGCGAGGAATACGGCGGGCACGTCCATGCCGCGGGTGTGTGCGCGGCGGGCCCGGACGCATGGCAGGCTGTGCACGTGACGAAGCGCGCGCAGTCGGCAGAGGTGTACGGGGACGACATCGAGAAGGTGATCGTCAGTGAGCAGGAGATCAAGGACAAGATCGCCGAGCTCGCGAAGCAGGTCGACGCGGACTATGGCGACAAGGACGTGCTGCTCGTCGGGGTGCTGAAGGGCGCGGTCATGTTCATGGCCGACTTCGCCCGTGCGATGGCGCGCCCGGTCGAGCTGGAGTTCATGGCGGTCTCGTCGTACGGGGCTTCGACCAGTTCGTCCGGGGTGGTCCGGATTCTCAAGGACCTCGATCGTGACATCAGCGACCGGCACGTGCTGGTGGTCGAGGACATCATCGACTCCGGCCTGACCCTGTCGTGGCTGCTGCGGAACCTGGCCAGCCGGAACCCGGCGTCGGTCGAGGTGGTGGCGCTGTTCCGCAAGCCGGACGCCGTGAAGGTGCCGGTTGACGTCCGGTATGTCGGCTTCGACATCGCTAACGAGTTCGTCGTCGGCTACGGGCTGGACTACGCCGAGCGCTACCGCGACATGCCGTACGTGGGCGTTCTCAAGCCCAAGGTCTACGGCGGCTGAACACGTTCGGAACACCGGCTGACCGTCGAGCGTTGGAAGCGGTAGGTCGTCCCCTTGGGCGCGCCTGCGTCGTCTGGTGGAGCGGGGTACCCTCGGGGGACCGGGAACCCCCGGATCCGCGCATGTCCACCAGGCGCGTTCTCGCACGGCAGATCGGGAGGGCCGGGGCTCTCGTCTAGAGGTACCCCGCACCAGTATGGAACGCACTCGTTTCGTTCGTAGGCCGCTTTTCTGGATCATCGTGGTGATCATGGGCGCCCTGCTCCTGGGCTCCATCTTCACCGGCGGCGACGACTACAAGAAGGTGGACACCTCAGTCGCACTCGCCCAGATCGACAAGGGCAACTTCACCTTCGTCAAGGTCGAGGACAAGGAGCAGCGACTCCAGATCCAGACCAAGAACGCGGTGCAGGGGTCCAAGAAGATCCAGGCCTCCTACCCGTATGAGTCCAGCGACGAGATCTTCGGGCTCCTGCGCACGCAGCAGACCGAGGGCAAGAACATCAAGTTCGACGCGAAGGTCACCAAAGAGAGCGTGTTCGTCACGCTCCTGATCAGCCTTCTGCCGATCGCGATCCTCGTGATCCTGCTCTTCCTCTTCATGAGCCAGATGCAGGGCGGCGGCAACCGGGTCATGAACTTCGGTAAGTCCAAGGCCAAGATGGTCAACAAGGACACCCCGAAGACCACCTTCGCGGACGTCGCGGGCGCCGAAGAGGCCATCGAGGAACTCTACGAGATCAAGGAGTTCCTGCAGAACCCGGCGAAGTTCCAGGCGATCGGCGCGAAGATCCCGAAGGGCGTGCTGCTCTTCGGCCCTCCCGGCACCGGTAAGACGCTGCTCGCCCGCGCTGTGGCCGGTGAGGCCGGCGTGCCGTTCTACTCGATCTCCGGTTCGGACTTCGTCGAGATGTTCGTCGGCGTCGGCGCCAGCCGGGTCCGCGACCTCTTCGAGCAGGCCAAGCAGAACGCCCCGGCCATCATCTTCGTTGACGAGATCGACGCCGTCGGCCGGCACCGTGGCGCGGGCCTCGGCGGTGGCCATGACGAGCGCGAGCAGACCCTCAACCAGATGCTCGTCGAGATGGACGGGTTCGACGTGAAGGGCGGCGTCATCATGATCGCCGCCACCAACCGGCCCGACATCCTCGACCCGGCGCTGTTGCGCCCCGGTCGCTTCGACCGGCAGATCCCCGTCGACCACCCCGACCTGGAAGGCCGCAAGGCCATCCTGCGGGTGCACGCCAAGGGCAAGCCGTTCTCGCCCGACGTCGACCTGGACACGGTCGCCCGCCGTACCCCCGGCTTTACCGGCGCCGACCTGGCCAACGTCATCAACGAGGCCGCGCTGCTCACCGCGCGCAACGACAAGAAGGCGATCACCAACGAATTCCTCGAAGAGGCGATCGACCGCGTCATCGCAGGCCCCGAGCGCAAGACCCGGGCGATGAGCGACAAGGAGAAGAAGGTCACCGCCTACCACGAGGGCGGCCACGCCCTGGTGGCGCACGCGCTGCCGCACTCGGCGCCCGTGCACAAGGTGACGATCCTCCCGCGCGGCCGTTCACTCGGGCACACCCTGGTGCTGCCCACCGAGGACAAGTACACCCAGACCCGCTCCGAGATGATCGACACCCTCGCCTACGCCCTCGGCGGACGCGCGGCAGAGGAGCTGGTCTTCCACGAGCCGACCACCGGCGCCGGCAACGACATCGAGAAGGCCACCCACCTGGCCAAGTCGATGGTCACCGAGTACGGCATGAGCGCCAAGCTCGGCGCGGTGAAGTACGGCGTGAGCGAGTCGCAGCCGTTCCTCGGCCGCGACATGGGCCACCAGCGCGACTACTCCGACTCGATCGCTGCCGAGATCGACGCCGAGGTGCGCGGGCTGATCGAGTCGGCGCACGACGAGGCCTGGGAGATCCTGGTCGAGTACCGCGACGTGCTCGACAACATGGTTCTGGAGCTCATGGAGAAGGAGACCCTGAGCACCACGGACATGGCCCGGATCTGCGAGCGCGTCGTGAAGCGGCCGCCGCTGGCGCCGTACAACGGCTTCGGCAAGCGGGCGCCCAGCGACAAACCACCGGTGCTCACGCCGGCCGAGATCGCGAAGCTGCAGGAGCAGGCCACCGTCAACGCGGGCCAGGTCAGCACCAACGGGTACCACGCACCCGCCGAGGAGCCGGCCCAGCGCCCCGACGGTGAGGCCTGACCTGAGCGCCCCGTTCGACTCCGGGTCGCCGCCCCTCGGCCACGAGGGCAGCGTCGACCTTGCGCGGATCGAGAAGGCGGTCCGGGAGATCCTCATCGCGGTCGGCGAGGATCCAGATCGCGACGGCCTGCGCGAGACGCCCGCGCGCGTCGCCCGTTCGTACGCGGAGACCTTCGCTGGCTTGCACGTTGATCCCAAGAGCGTGCTTACCACGGTCTTCGAGGAGGACCACGAAGAGTTCGTCCTGGTCAAGGACATCGAGCTGTATTCGACGTGCGAGCACCACCTGGTGCCGTTCCACGGCTCGGCGCACGTCGGCTACATCCCCGGCCCGCACGGCCGGATCACCGGGCTGAGCAAGCTGGCGCGGCTGGTCGACGCATACGCCCGGCGGCCTCAGGTCCAGGAGCGGCTCACGTCGCAGGTCGCCGACGCGCTGATGGAAAAACTCGAGCCCCACGGGGTCATCGTCGTGATCGAGTGCGAGCATCTGTGCATGTCGATGCGCGGCGTACGCCGGCCCGGCGCGCGGACGGTGACGTCCGCGGTCCGGGGGATCTTCAACCGGTCGGTGGCCGCGAGGGCCGAGGCGATGAGCCTCATTATCGGGAAGTGAGGCGGTCGGGCGTGTCCCGTCATTCGTTGCCCCAGCCGGATCGGTGCGTCGTCATGGGCGTGCTGAACGTCACTCCCGATTCGTTCTCCGACGGCGGCCGCTACGCCGACGTGGGTGACGCCGTGGCCCACGGGATACAGCTCCGCGCCGACGGCGCCGACTACGTGGACGTGGGCGGCGAGTCGACCCGGCCCGGCGCCGAGCGGGTCGACCCCGCCACGGAGATCTCCCGCGTGCTGCCCGTCGTGACGGCGCTGGCCCGGGAGGGCGTTCCGGTCAGCATCGACACGACCCGAGCTGAGGTGGCGGCCGTCGCGCTGGAGGCCGGTGCGCTGCTGGTCAACGACGTGTCCGGCGGCCTCGCCGATCCGTCCATGGCCAAGCTGGTCGCCGACGCCGGCTGCCCGTGGGTGCTCATGCACTGGCGCGGTCACAGCCGGGAGATGAAGGACCTGGCGGTCTACGACGACGTGGTCGCCGACGTCTGCGTGGAGCTGTCCGAACGGGTCGACGCCGCGGTCGCAGCCGGCGTCGACACCGCGCAGCTCGTCCTCGACCCTGGCCTCGGTTTCGCCAAGACAGCCGAGCACAACTGGCTGCTCCTGGCCCAGCTCGACGCCGTCCTGGCACTCGGGCTGCCGGTGCTGCTCGGCGCTTCCCGCAAGTCCTTCCTCGGCTCGCTGCTCGCGGCGCCGGACGGGACGCCCCGCCCGGTCGACCAGCGGGAGTCCGCCACGCTGGCCACGACAGTGCTTGCCGCCGAGTGGGGAGTGTGGGGGCTCCGCGTGCACGACGTCCGCTCTACAGTGGATGCGCTGGCCGTGCAGGAAGCGGTTGTACGCGCCCGCCGCTCCATCGGTCGAGCCCGCCGCGCCGGCGATCGGGCAGGTGAGCAGGGACGGCGATTGGGGGACCGGAGCCAGTGACTTCGTCGACGTTGCACACCGAGGCCGAGCGGGCGAACGCGGCGCTGTACGCGGCGTTCGAGGGCGCCGACCTCGACGCGCTGGAAGCGCTCTGGGACGACGCCGACGACATCGCCTGCATCCACCCCGGTTCCCCGGTGCTCGCCGGCCGCAAGGACGTGCTGCGGTCGTGGACGGCGCTGCTGGCCAACTCCGGCTACCTGCAGTTCGTCCTGTCGGACGTCCAGGTGCGGGTCAGCGGCGACGTGGCCGTAGTGACCTGCGCGGAGAACATCCTCGCGGACATCTCCGCCCAGGACGGGCTGATCGGCGGCACCGCCGTCGCCACGAACGTGTTCCGCCGCCGCGGGGATCGCTGGCGCCTCTGGGTGCACCACTCGTCCCCGGTGGCGACCGCCGAGGCAGACGAGGAGTGAGCGAGCGAAGCGCCCCGGCGCGCGCGAAAGCCGAGGCCGGAAACACAGCCGGGGTGCGGCGCACGGTGTCGGGCGCGGCTGAGGGCGGCGCGGAGCGAGGGATTGGGAAGCATGCCTGATCGGATCGCGTTGATCGGGCTCCGCGTCCCTGGACGGCACGGCGTGTACGACTTCGAGCGCGAGCAGGGCCAGGACTTCGTCGTGGACGTGGTGCTGGAGCTGGACACCCGTTCGGCCGCCACCAGCGACAACGTCGCCGACACCGTGCACTACGGGGAGCTGGCGTCGGCGCTGGCCGACGTGGTCGGCGGGGAGCCGGTGAACCTGCTGGAGACGCTCGCCGCGCGGCTCGCGGACGTCTGCCTAGCGGACGATCGGGTCGCGGCGGCGGAGGTCACCGTGCACAAGCCGCAGGCGCCGATCCCGCTGACGTTCCACGACGTCTCGGTCACGATCAGGCGGGATCGCACATGAGCGAGCGAAGCGGCACGGTGTCGGGCGTGACTAAGGGCGGCGCGGAGCGAGTGAATCAGGAGGCACAGTGAGCCGGGCCGTGCTGTCCATCGGTTCGAACCTCGGCGACCGGCTGGCGCACCTGCGCTCTGCCGTCGACGGGCTGCGTGGCCAGTTGGTGGTCGCCTCCCCGGTGTACGAGACGCCCGCTTGGGGCCCGGTCGAGCAGGACGACTACCTCAACGCGGTGCTGGTGGTCTCCGGCGCTTTCGAGCCCCGAGGCTGGCTGGAGCGGGCTTGGGCGCTGGAGCAGGCGGCCGGTCGGGAGCGGGCGGTCCGGTGGGGACCGCGCACGCTCGACGTGGACGTGATCGTCGTTGATGCGCGCACCTCCGACGACCCCGAGCTGACGCTGCCGCACCCGCGCGCCCACGAGCGGGCGTTCGTGCTGGTCCCATGGGCGGACGTCGAGCCGGAGGCGTTGCTGCCCGGGCACGGCGTGGTCGGCGAGTTGGCCGCGCCGCTGCGCACCACCGTCAAGCGCCGTGACGACCTGGTCCTGCTGCCATGACCGAGCCCCAGCCGCACCTCACCCCGACCAAGGTCAGCACGCTGCTGGTCGCCGCCGCTCTGGCGCTCCTCGCCGGGTGGTTGCTGGTCAGCCAGTTCTACGGCGAGACGCTGCCCAGGCTGACGCTGTACCCGTCGTTCACCCTGATCCTGCTCGCCGCCGGTGAGGGCATCACCGCTCGGAGCACGCGGTCCCGGATCGAGCGCAAGCGTGGCACCGAACCCGTCGAGCCGCTCATGGTGGCCCGGCTGGCAGCGCTGGCGAAGGCGTCCTCGCTCGCCGGTGCGCTGCTCGCCGGCGGCTACGCCGGCATCCTCGGCTGGGCCTACTTCCAGCGTGACTGGCTCGCGGCGGCGGCCGACGCGGTGCCCACCGCTGCCGTCGGCATGGTCGCGTCGGTGCTGCTCGTGGGCGCGGGGCTCTGGCTGGAGAACGCCTGCCGGATACCCAAGGGCCCGGACGACGACGCCGAGGCGGACGCCCCGCCACGGCCCGCGCGCTGAGCCGCCACGGCACCCACTCCCGACGTAGGCTGCTGCGCATGACCGACGCACGCTTCGCCGAACTGGACGACCTCTCGACCGAGGAGCTGCGCCAGCAGGCGTTCCAACTTGCTCGGGAGCGCCGCGACGGCCGGTTCTTCTGGGACCTGTTCCGCCACCTGCCGCACGCCGACGAGGCCGAGCGGATGGACGGCAGCACTGGCGCGTTCGGTGCCTCCATCGAGGACGCGATCGGGCTCTGGCGCGAGTTCACCGGGCACGACTACGGCGACCAGGAAACCGTGATCCGCGCTGCGTTCATCGACTATCTCCTGGCCCACGGTCGCTGAGTCTGCGCCGCGCTGTGGCCGAACGGCGCTAACCTCGGGACTAGCTGACGCGAGGGAGACGTGATGTCCCAGCCGCCGTACCGGGTCGACGAGGAGGACCACACCACCCTCGGGCTGCTCGATCCACCCGGTCCGCCCGGTTATCCGGCGCCGCCCGGTACCCAGCCGCCCGGCGGCTCATCCGGCGACGGCGACCGCGTCTGGGTTCACCTCGTGTGGGAGGCGTTCCTCTTCTTCGTGGTGCTGAGCCTGTTCGTGGTCGTCCGCGGCGCTGACTCCGGCGCGCTCAGCGGCTCAGGCCTGGACGGCTTCATCTACCAGGCGGCGGCCCTCGGGATCCTCGCCACCGGCCTCTCCTTCTCGCTCCGCGCGGCCGTGCCGAACCTTGCGGTGGCCGCCATCGCCGCCAGCGCCGGGGTCGTGGTCGCGGAGCTGTCCGGGGAGCACAACTGGGGGGTGCGTACGGCGGTCGCCGTGGCGCTCGCCGGCGGGCTGGTGGTCGGCATGCTGCTTGCAGTGATCGTGGTTGGCTTCCACGTGCCTGCATGGGCGGCGTCGCTGGGCGCGTCGGTGCTGGTCAGCGCAGTCGTGTTCGGCGCCGTCGGGTCCGATTTCACCCAGTTCTCCAGCCCGCTCGACAACATCTCCCTCTCAGCGCGGATCTTCTTTGGGATCTTCGCGGTCATCTCGGTCCTCGGTGGCCTGATCTGGCTCGCGCCCGGAGTGCGTCGCGGGTTCGGTGGCATGCGCCAGGACCGTGACGCCGCCCGGCGCGCCGGCGGTGGCGCAGCTGCCGGTGCCACCATCGCGCTGGTGGTCTCGTCGATACTGGCGGCCGGAGCAGGTGTGATCACGGTGCTGCGGACCGGCAGCGCGCAGGGTCAGGTGGGCGACAACCTCACGTGGATCGCGCTCGGCGCCGTCCTGCTCGGCGGCGTGAGCGTCTTCGGGCGGCGGGCCGGCATCTTCGGCACGCTGCTCGGCGTGCTGCTGCTGAGCCTGATCCAGCGCTGGCTGGTGGTGGAGTCGGTGGACGCGTGGGTGTTCAGCGCGATCACCGGCGGCGCGATCCTGGTCGG
>Ga0184623_10000617_pt1 | contig 15246 bp, 8 predicted proteins | sample PLM1_100_b1_FD_133138 | JGI IMG/M metagenome (GOLD analysis project Ga0184623, IMG submission 133138) | Groundwater sediment microbial communities from an aquifer in East River, Colorado, USA - PLM1_100_b1 | ecosystem: Environmental > Terrestrial > Soil > Riparian zone | place: USA: East River...
CCCATGAACTATGCGATGGTTGCGCCAGTCCGGGCGGCGATGGCGGCGGATTCCAGGGTCCGCTTCTATTTCACGTCCAGCGAAGCGGCCTCGCGCACTCCTGAGGTCTATCCCGTTTCCCTGCCGGCAGCGACACGAGTCTCCCCTCGTCGCGCGGCCTGCATGCGGTTTGATGCCTATCTGACGGCGGATCTCCTCTGGGCGACGCTGCCACGCGGCACCCGCCGCATCCAGATGTTTCACGGAGTCAGTGGCAAGTTCACCCATGACTACGACACGCCGCGCTCCTCGATGCGCCGGTGGGATCGGCTGTTTTTTGTCAACCGGCGCCGAATGCAGAACTTCATCGCGGCTGGCGCGATCGATGCCGACAGCGGGGCCGCTCGTTTGATCGGAATGCCAAAAGTCGATTGCCTCGTCGACGGATCACTCGACCGGGATGACATCCTCCTTTCGCACGGCCTGAATCCCGAACGGCCGACCGTATTGTACGCGCCAACGTGGTCGGCAGCTTCGTCCCTGAACGTCATGGGAATCGATCTAGTCGATCGACTGCTGGCTCGTTCATGGAATGTCATCGTCAAGCTGCACGACCGATCATTGGATCCGCGACCGTTCTACTCGGGCGGCATCGATTGGCGAGCGAGACTTCAAGTGCTCCTTGAAGGCCGCACCGGTCACTTGGCCATCTGCGCCGACATCTGCCCGTATCTCGCCGCGGCCGATGCCATGATCACGGACCACAGCTCAGCCGGATTCGAGTACTTGCTCCTCGACCGGCCCATCATCCGCATTCACGTGCCCGAGCTCCTGCGCGCCACAAACATCAATCCGGACTACGTCAGCCTCCTGGCCGAAGCGGCGACGTCGGTTGAAGGGCCTGTAGCCGCAGTCGCAGCCATCGAACACGCTTTGGCGTCCCCGCACGAGCGCTCCGCGGCACGCCGCGCCGTGGCCCAGGAGCTGTTTTATCTGCCGGGGACCGCCACTGCGCGCGCGGTCGAAGAGCTGTATCGCGTTCTCGAGCTGCCGCCCGTGTCCGTCCTGCAACCGTCGCGCGACGACTGTCACGCGCCGATGACGACATGACCATCGACGTCATCATTCCGACGCACAACCGCGAGCCGTTGCTCGCGCGCGCCCTTAACAGTATTCGTGCGGCCCAGATTCCGGACGGTCTCGAGGTGCGCGTCCTCGTCGTCGACAACGGATCGACCGATGGGACCGCGAGGCTCGTTTGTCAGGAGGCGGCCCACTTTGGCGGAACGCTTCACTATCGTTTCGTGGGGGAACCCGGCAAGGCGTATGCCCTGAACTCGGGCATTGCCGCCACAGCTGGCGATCTCGTCGGGCTTATTGACGATGATGAAGAGATCGATCGCGGATGGTTCAGCTGCATCTACAGCGCTTTCACTCGAAACGATATCGACTTCATCGGCGGGAAATGCCTGCCGCGATGGGAGGTGCCTGCGCCCACCTGGCTGACTCACGGTTACCTTGGCGTCATTGGCTGGGTCGACGCGGGAGACGTCGTTCGGCCACTGGATCGCACGTATCCCGGCATTCTGATGGGCGGCAACGCCGTTCTTCGCCGTGAGATCCTCGACCGGGCGGGCGCGTATTCGACGTCGCTCAATCGCACAGCCGGTAGACTGCTCGGCTGCGAAGACGAGGATATGTACCACCGTTTGCTCGCGCTCGGGGCACGCGGGCTGTATCTGCCGAATCTCATCATTCATCATTTCGTCCCCCAAGAACGGCTCACGAAAAGATATTTCCGTAAATGGTGCTTCTGGCGTGGTGTGTCACGGGGCTTGATGGATCGCCAGCGGCCCGCGCCGGTCGTCTATCTCGCCGGAGTGCCGCGCTATCTCTATGGCCGTGCCGCGAGAGGGCTCCTCCATATTGTGCGCGTCGCAGGGCGGACCGCCGTCACTCCGGCAGCGGTGTTTGTACACGAGCTGGCGATGTGGGACCTCGCAGGGTTCGCGTATGGCAAGCATCTGTATCGCGTGCCACAGCCTCGACCGACCGAGAGCGCATCGGCCAAGAGCGCTCACAGCACCGCCGCCTGAGCCCAGTATGCCGTTACAGCCCCAGTTGTCGATCGTGCTCCCCACCTACAATCGCTGCGACGGCCTCCCCGGCGCCATCCTGAGCGCGCTCGACCAGTCCGCGCCAGCCGACGCGTACGAGTTGGTGGTGGTAGACAACCGCTCCACCGACGGCACCCGCGAAGTGCTCGACGATCTGGCGCGCAGGCATCGAGGGCGCCTGCGGCCGATTTTTGCAGCGCGGCAGGGAGTCTCCCACGCGCGAAATGCCGGCATCGATGCCGCCCGCGCGCCACTTGTCGCGTTCTGCGATGACGACGTCCGCGTCTCGAGGCATTGGGTCGAGACCATCTTGCGCCTGTTCTCCACCGATGAACACCTGGAGTGCGTCGGCGGTAAAGTGCTGCCGGCATGGAGCATACCCCCACCTCGGTGGTTGACCACCAAGCATTGGGCTCCGCTGGCGCTTCAGGACTACGGAGACCACTCTTTCTATGTCGGTCCGGACAATCCTCGCGGTCTCATCAGCGCGAACCTCGCCTGCCGGCGGAAAGTGTTCGGCCGAATCGGCGGCTTTTCGCCGCAGTTCCAGCGCATCAAGGACGGAGTCGGTTCAATTGAGGACGATGAGTGGATCCGGCGGTTCTGGAGAGCCGGTGGGCGAGGCCTTTACGCGCCCGAGCTCGTCGTCACGACTGAGATACCCGCTTCGCGGCTGACGCGAGCCTATCACCGTCGGTGGCATTTGGGTCACGGGCGATTCTATGCCTTGCTCCGCGCCGAAGAGATCGAACGCACCTCAATCGGATCACCCTTCGGAGTGCCTGCTCACCTCTACCGGTCCGCGCTGCGTGATGCAGCATGCTGGGTCGCTTGCACTCTCGCGGGACGTCCTGATGCGGCTTTTCTCTATGAGACGAAGTTTAAATTTGTTGTCGGCTTTATGCGTCAACGTGTGTGCGCAGCTCATCAGGCGCGTCCGCATCTCGCGTTTACCCAGCCCGTATGCCACAATCGAGAAGGTCGGGGAACTCCAACGTAGATCGTCGCTCGCCTGGGCCCAGATCGCGGCATCGCGTTGCCCTTAAAGGGTAACCGCGTTCTGTTTTTCCACCGCAATCACACGCGCAACCCTTCCAGTCAGCGCCTGGACGGCTGGCATTCTGTTCGCATTGCAGCCGTCGTGCGTTAGGGCAGGATGGTTTTCGCTTTTTTCTTCAGGAGATGTCGTTGTCTGCTTGTCTTCATTTCCGGCGCCTCATCATTGGATCAGTCCTCAGCATCCTCCTTGGGGTGATGTGCGCAAGCACAGCCGCCGCCCAAGAAACGCTCTGTGACAATGCGTTCGAGGACTGCCGAACCCCAATTCTCGCTCTGATCAGGAACGAAACGGTCGGGATCGACGTGTCGTACTGGTTCATGAATGACACCCGCTACCGCGACGAGATCATAAAGGCCTGGAGAGATCGAAAGGTACCTGTCCGGATTCTGCTCGATCTACGCGCCGACACGAACTATCCATCGGCCAAGTTGGTGCGCGATAGCTTCGTCGCCGCCGGTATTCCAATCCGCTACAAATTCACGACCGGTATCAATCACTGGAAAATGATTCTGTACGCCGGTCAGGGCAAGGTGCATTTCAGTGCCGCGAACTTCGCGAATGGGTCCTACTCCCCTATCGTTCCTTATCATGAATTCGTGGACGAGGTGATTTACTTCACAGACGATCCTGCGATCGTGAACAGCTTCCTTACGAGGTATGACGATCTCTGGACCGATACCACCGACTATGCTGATTTCGCGAATATCACAGGGCCGCTCGTTAGAACCTATCAGACGTTTCCGATCCATTCGGACCTGAACTTCCCGCCCGACCAGGATTATCAGGATCGCGCGGTCGCGCAAATGAAGCTCGAGACTCAGCAGATCGATGTGGCCATTTTTCGAATCACGTCAGCGAAGCTCCCGGACGAGGTAATCCGCCGTGCCCAGGCAGGTGTTAGGGTCCGGCTCATCACCGAACCAAACCAGTACCGCAACCCGACATATCTCTGGCATTCGTACAACGTCGATCGGATGTACATGGCCGGTGTCCCGATCCTGCACAACAACAAAACGAGCGACCAGGACATGCACCAGAAGTCGATCGTGTTGTACAGCCGCGCTATGGCGATCTTCGGATCCTCCAATTGGACCTCGTCATCCTCGGACATCCAGCGCGAGCACAATTACTTCACCAAGAAGCCGTGGATGGTCCAGTGGTTCAAGGACCAGTTCGAACGGAAATGGAACAACCGCATGGCGGAGGGTGACGGCGGCGGCCCGGTAGAGCCCCCCGTATACGTCCCCTTCGTACCGCTGGCGCCGGACGCACCCCAGATTTCTTCGCCGGTGAGCGGCGCGCTCGGAATCGGCACGTCGGTCACCCTCAGTTGGGAAGGCGGCTACTGGGCGCACAAGTACGACATCTACTTTGGCACCACAAGCCCGCCACCGCTCGTCGTGGAAGACTACATGCCCGGGTCGGCGACCGCTGGCATTTCGTCGAAGAAGGAGTCGTACATATTCTCGAGCCTGACGCCCGGCACGACCTACTATTGGAAGATCGTCAGCAAGACAATGGCGAATATGACAAAGAACGGGACGACGTGGAACTTCACGACAAGCGGTGGAGTCCCGCCGCCACCGACGCCAGGCGGACTGCTTGGCACGGCCATCTCCCCGACGTCCATCGCTCTGATCTGGAACAACGTGTCCGGCGAGCAGGGGTACAAGGTCGAGCGCAAGCTAGCGAGCGCAACAACCTGGACGCAGACAGGAACGACAGCGGCTGATGCGGCCTCATATGTAGACAGCAGTAGTGGACTTACAGCGGGTACCAGTTACAACTATCGGGTGCGTGCCTATACGACGGGCGGCAACTCTGCATACAGCAATACGGTGACGGTGACGACCCCGTTCCCGCAATTAAGTGGACGCGACATTGTGCTGTGGGCCGCCGAAGCCCCCCTGAAAGTCGGAGATTGGTCGGTGGTCAACGACACGAGCGCTGCTGGCGGAAAACGGCTGGAGAATGCCAATGCCGGCGCCATCAGGAACAACGCCCCGCTGGCGAATCCAATCCGTTACTTCGAGATGAGCTTTAACGCCCTGGCTGGCCTGCCGTACAGGCTGTGGGTCCGCGGGAAGGCGTCGAACAACAATGAATACAACGACTCGGTCTATGTGCAGTTCTCCGGCGCCGTCGACGGGACCCTCGCGCCCGTTTACAGGATCGGCACGACCGCGGGCGCCATGGTCAATCTCGAGGACTGCTCCGGGTGCGGCTTGAACGGGTGGGGCTGGCAGGATGATGCGTTCGGCCCGGACATCCCGGGATCCGACATTTACTTCGACTCGACCGGTGTCCAGACGATCCAGGTTCAAGTCCGAGAAGACGGCTTGTCGATCGATCAAATCGTCCTTTCGCCTGACACGTATCTCTTCATACCGCCGGGCGGGCTGAAGCTGGACAGCACGATTCTCGGCAAGCAAGGTGGAACCGATCCTCCGCCGCCGCCGATCGGCCTCGCGTGCCTGACGAGCACGGGCCAGGTGGGCGTGGCATACAGCTCGAGCCTGGTGGCGACGGGCGGCGTTGCCCCCTACACCTACTCGATTGTGTCTGGCGGTTTGGCGGCGGGCCTCACGCTGAATCCATCGACGGGCGCCATCAGCGGGACGCCGACGACGGCGGGGACCGATACGTTCACCGCCCAGGTTGTCGATTCGAGGGGGACCGCCGAGGGCACGACCACCAGCAGTTGCAACAGCGTCACGATCACGCCGCCGCCGTCACCGCCGGGCTCAACCGTCACGATTGCCGAGGATGCATATGTACGTGCGGGGTCTTATGAGTCAACCAATTATGGTTCTGCCCCGGACTTGATAGCCAAGTTCAGCGCCGATACGAAGTATGCACGGGAAACCTATCTGAAGCTCGATGTCAGCGCTGTCACGGCGACCAACACTGTGGCGCTCCGCCTGTTTGGATTCCTCTCAGACACCCGCGCGCTCAGTGTCACGACAACCGTCTACGGATCCGATAATGTAGGCTGGTCCGAGAGTACACTGACCTGGACGACACGACCCTCCGTTGACCCAATCGTACTGGGAACGATCGCCGTGAGCGGAACGACGCCACAGTGGTACCAAGTGGATCTGACGGCCTACGTGCAGACGCAGATAAGCTTGGGCGTGACCTCCGTAACGATCGCGCTCAAGAGCTTGGTGGACACGCTGCCGTACGTCGGCTTCAATTCGACTGAAGCCTTGACCGGCAAACCTTATGTGGTTCTGGCGGACGTGCCCTGAACGATTGGAGGTCGTGGAGCGTTCAGTCCACCGTCGTCCCGTTTTGTGATGAACAAATGCCAGCTCGTCACGCAAGAAGGATGACGAAGAACTGAAGGCGGTTTTACGGAATCGGCTCTACGGTGATCGCCGCTGTTGGTTCCCCAACCTGTGACGGCGCGCTACCGCGATGATCGGGAAACTCCACGAGCCCACGGGGAATTCGCAGGTTCGCATCCAAGACGTCCGCCGGGGTATCTACTTCGGCCCAGAAGCATCCAGGATTGTCCACACCGACAAACTCAATTTCGGGAGCAACCAGTCCAAACACCTCATAGACCCATCGATTGCGATCTCCGGCGTGCACGAGCCGGTCCAGATACTCTGCGATCCGTCGCGCTCCGGCCGCGCAGAATTTCGCGGGGCCAATAACTTCCGCGGCCGCGGCGGCGCAAAGACGCTTCCCGGTGCTGAGGATCCGCCGTCCATCCATCTCGGCTTTCAGCATGTCGCTGGCAGGATCGACATGACGGTCGACGATCACGGCATTCGGATCGGGCGACTGGAGCAGAGTTCGCAGAAGGTCGGGATGAAAGATGAGGTCGGAATTCAAGTAGATGAATCCGTCGCGAACGAACTCTCTGGCAAGCCACAGCGAGTAGCTGCTGCCGGTGGACGCATACTCTCGGTTTTGGATGAACGTGACCGGACCGCTGACGTGCTCTTTGATTCGATCGGCCAGGTAGCCCACGACGATGACGATGTCGTCGATTCCACAGTGGCGCAGCGCGGTGAGCTGGTAGTCGAGGATCGCGTGGCCACCGACTTCCAGCAGACATTTGGGCCGCTGCGAGCCATGGGATAGCAGGCGACTTCCCCGTCCAGCCGCGAGAATGACCGCTTTCATCCTTCCTGGCTGCGACGCAAGCCGTGTACCACGACGCGGTCTCGGCCTGGCGGTTGCATTCGCCACGCTTGGGCGAGGAACGGAATATCTGTGGCCGTTCCCGGCCCTGGCGCGCAGATACGAGTCGCACGCTTTTCCCATTTGTGGCAGCGCACTACCGAAAGGTGGCTCTCCCGATGAAGTTTTCCATCGTCGTTCCCACGTTCAACCGGGCGGTCAACCTTCGAGAAACGCTCGGTGGGCTCGCAGGCTTGGCGACAACCGATTCCTGGGAATTGATCGTCGTCGACAACAACTCAACCGATGACACACGACAAGTCGTGGAGTCGGCCGTCCCGGGCTTTCCTGTCGAAATTCGCTACGTATTCGAGCAGGAGCAGGGACGAAGCGCCGCACTCAATGCCGGCATTTGCGTCGCCGGTGGCGACATCATCGTAACCACCGATGACGACGTGCAGGTCGAGCCCGACTGGCTCAATCGAGCCGCTGAGGCGCTCGATGCCCTGGACTGCGATTACGTCGGGGGGAAAGTACTGCCGATTTGGAAAGGCGCCAGGCCCTTCTGGATTCCGGATCATGGCGGCAAGCAGTGGGCGGTGATTGCCCTGCTCGATTATGGGCCCGAGCCCATTCCGTTCTACAAGTACGCCCATCGCGTGCCTCTCGGCGTGAACATGGCGTTCCGCCGCGAGGCCTTCGAGCACGCGGGACTCTGGAGCAACAGGGTCGGCCGGAAGAAAGGCACGCTGCTGGGTCAGGAGGTGCGTGAATGGATGCTGCGCGCGCGGGCCGCGAAACTCCGCGGGTATTACACGCCTGCGATGGTGGTCTGGCACGTCATCCAAGGTGACCGCCTGACTCGCGCCTACTTCCGGCGTTGGTTCTACTGGCACGGCGTCAGTCGCGCACTGCTGTATCGGGACGCGTGGCTCGACATGCAGGCGCCCGAGGACACGACGCTCGACTTCTCGAGGGTGCCGCATATTTTCGGCGTGCCACGCTTCTTTTACGGGAAGGCGCCCCGCGAAATCCGGCGCATGGTTACCAGCTCGTGGCACGGCGATTCTGCAGCCGCTTTCGACGCTGAGCTTTGGCTGTGGTTTTTCGCTGGAGTCGTGCGGCAGCGCTGGAACGACCGAAACCTGCTGAGACCGCCGGTCCCGCCTGTTTCCGTGAGTGCGGGACCGGGGGATTCAGGATTCGCGAGTCTCAGCTCCCGAATCCCGAACCCGACAAGCGTGGAAAAGATCACCGGACTTCGATCGTCACGACCAGCGGATTGTGGTCCGATGGCCTGAACCCGGAGGAGTCGCGCGTGTCGAAGACCTGCGCGCCCTTGACGACAAGAGCCGTCGCCCCCTTCGAGTGGAAGACGTAATCGATCCGCGTGTTGCGGGTGTTGCCGTCCGGGTTGGAGGGATAGGCCGTGGCGGTGCCCTGGCTCTTTGCCACGGCCCACCCGTCGTAATAGTCCTTTGTCATTTCGGTGCTCTCGGAGGTTCCCGGCCAGCCATTGATATCACCCGCGATGAGTCGCTGCTCCGAGAAGTTCTTGGCCCACGCCTTGAGTTCCTGGACCTGTGTCACGCGTCGGCTGCTGTACTGGTGATCAAGGTGGGTCGAGAACACATTGACAACCCGGCCATTGACGACAATCGTTCCCTGGGCCACCGAGCGCTCATAGCTGAGAAGGTAACTGCCGGTCGAGACAAACGGGACGCGCGACATCACCGCCTCGCCTTCCCCGCTGGTTGCTCCCCACTTCTGCACCCATTGATATGTCCAGCTCTCGCCGGTTTGCGCCTTCAACTTGTCGGCGATGATCTGCGGTTGGCTGCCGTTGGAGTACCGCATAACCTCGTTGAAGGAGATCACATCGGGCTTCATCTTGATAATCCAGCTCACCACCCGGTCCAGATTCGACTTGCCATCGGTACCGTAGCCTTGCGCAATGTTCCACTGCAGAACCCGTAGCGTGCTCCCCGACGGCGGCGGGGGTGGCGGCGGCGGTGCCACGCCGGCGTAAACGACCACGAGTTTCGGCCGTACGCTCGGGTCCGACGCCTCGGATGAATGGTATTCGCGGTAGCTGACCTTCGCCTCGGGGTCAGTGGCGGGGGAATCAACATCGACAAGTTCGACGCGCGTGTACCGGGAATCCAGCTCTCCATTGACCGCCCGCTTCACCAGCGTAGTGAGGTTGAAGCTAGCCTTCGACCCCGCTACGTTCGACACCTTCGCCGTGTAATACTGCTCGGCGACGTCTCCCCCGGGCGTCGTCCAATTGTACGTCGCCTTGCGGCGGTTCCAGTTCGCATCTGCCGCCTGGAAGTCGCTGCTGATCCCGTAAGCGGCGACCTTGCGAGTGGCGCCGGCGTTTCCCAGCCCAGAACGCACTGTCAGGGTCAGCGTGGCTGACGTAATGACGCTATGTTCTGGAATGGTGTACTTCGTGTCGAACTTCAGGATCGTCCGGCGTTCCCAGTCGGGAGCATTGCTGCTGGCACGGGTGAGAAGCGAACTTCCGTCAGAGTTGACATTGACGTAAGCGCCGTTGCGGATCATGGTGTCGGTCACGTGCGTGCCCGGGAGGTCCAGCACGACCGTCGTCTGCGCAGCAGCCGAGCCACCCAGCAGGAGCAGCCACGCCATGACGAACCGCGCCGCTGTCGCCAACCATCGCCGAGCCTCAGCCCACGCACGTCGAGTCATGCGATCTCCTTCATGCGCACCGCGCGTAAGTACGCGGCGAATCGCACGGGCGATCTCGCGATCGCAAGCTTCTTTCGTTTCCGACCTGCTGTTGGTGACTGACGGATGCGCCAGGCGGGGGTCCCGGCGCATGGTACCAAATGGGATGAACCGACGGTAGCCAAAGCTTGCGCTCAGACCGCGCGGTCTGGGCGCCGACTTAGCAAGCCCGTTGCCAAAGCATGTGGTCCTAATAAATTGCTACAGAATATAGGCTTATCAATTCAGAAGCCGCCTGTGTGGCGATGATTCGGCGGGAATTTATTACAGCCGGTCGCAAGATCTACACTGCATACTTTCTGTCCGGCGGCAGCAGGCTCCCGAGGGATTCGTTAGACGGAGTGTGACAGGAGAATTAAGTCGGAACGCCAGTGGCACGACGGAGTCGCGGAGGCTGCGCAATTCGGCATGGCGTTTGCGTGCCGCGCCTTTCATGTTTCCGACCCCACGCTCGTGTGCCAAGCTTCGAGTTGCCATCGTTGCCCCTTCGATCGCAATCCTCGGCGGCCAGGCGGTTCAAGCGCAGCGCCTTCTCGCGGCGTGGGCGCGCGACCCCGAAATCGAGGCATGGCTCGTCCCGATCAATCCCTTGCCTCCGCGCTGGCTTCGCGTCGCCACCAGGATCAAATACCTCCGGACCGTCGTGACACAGCTCGTCTACTGGCCTCTTCTCCTGCGAGAGTTGCGAGGCGCCGACGTGGTGCATGTCTTTTCCGCGTCCTACTGGTCCTTTCTGCTTGCTCCGCTGCCAGCGATTCTGATCGCGAGAGCGATGGGACGACCCGTCCTGCTCAACTACCGCAGCGGCGAAGCTCCGGATCATCTGCAGCGATCGCGCCTCGCCCGAACGATCCTGGCGATAGTCGACCAGAACATCGTGCCGTCGGCGTTCCTGTCGGACGTATTTGCCTCTTTTGGTATCGCTTCCCGGATTATTCCCAATATCGTCGACCGCGAGCGCTTTCGTTTTCGGCTGCGCGAGCCGCTACGGCCGCGGCTGATCTCGACCCGCAACTTCGAGCCCCTCTATAACGTCGCGTGCGCCCTCCGCACATTCCAACGGGTTCAAGCGCAGTATCCCGGAGCGAGCTTGACGCTGATAGGCGGCGGAACGCAAGAGGCCTCGTTGCGTCGGATCGCGCGAGAGCTCAACCTGCGAGCTGTTGTTTTCGCCGGCCGAGTCGCCCCTGACGAGATTCATCACTATTACGATGATGCTGATATTTACATCCAGACGCCGACCATCGACAACATGCCATCGTCAGTTCTTGAAGCCTTTGCAAGTGGTCTTCCTGTGGTATCAACGGACGCCGGCGGGATTTCGGCCATCCTGACCGACGGCATAATGGGATTCCTCGCGCCCCTGGATGACGATGTGCGAATGGCCGAGTGTGTGATCCGCTTTCTCGAAGATCCCCCGCTCGCCAGGCGTGTGGCGCTTGCCGCCTACAGCGCCACCGCCGCACTCACCTGGGACAACGTACGTAACGAATGGGCGGCGGCTTATCGCGGCCTCGCGGCTCTCTCCTTCGCAGCCACACCGACGCAACCGGCATGACTTCCTACCGCAAGTTGCTGAAACGGTTGTCGGCAATGGACGCGGCTGAGCTGAGATTCCGGACGGTCGCGTGCGCAAGACGCGAAGCGGGCAGAATTGCTTTCAGGGCCTGCCGTCCGGCATGGGCGCGTGAGGCATTGGCATCGGCGCTTCAGGCCGACGATAGGAGGGTGGCTCGGGCGGTACGATACCTCGCCGATCACAACTGGACTGAAGCCCATGAATGCTTGAGCGACTACTTTGGCTCGCGCGCACCGCGGTTCGTGCTCGATCTGAGACGCCGCGAGGCGATCTCCCGGGAAATTTCTGCGGTCTTTCCGGCGGCGGCAGGGCAGGCCGCACAACGAGCCGATCGGATTCTGCAGGAACGGTTCGACCTTCTGGGCTATCGCGACCTCCGTTTCTCGATCGACGGCCGTGATGCCATCGACTGGCATCTCGATCCAGTGCACGGAAAGCGGGCGCCAGTTGTCCATTGGAGCCGCGTCCCATACCTGTCGCCGTCATGCGGTGATCACAAAATCATCTGGGAATTGAATCGGCACCAGCACTGGTTGGTACTGGGGCGGGCCTTCTGGTTGAGCCAGGACCAGAAATATCGCGACGGGTTCGTGCGGCAGCTCGACAGCTGGATGGCCGCCAATCCGCCGGCGACGGGGATCAACTGGGCGAGCATGCTGGAGCTAGCACTCAGATCGCTCTCGTGGATCTGGGGGCTTCATTTCTTCGTCCAGCCGGCAGGGTCGACCGGATCGTGTCGTGACGCGCTGCCGTGGACCGTCGATCTGCTTCTGGGACTCGACCATCAACTCACACACGTCGAACGCAATCTTTCCCGTTACTTCAGCCCCAATACGCACCTGACCGGGGAGGGGCTCGCCCTTTATGTAGCAGGGCGAGTACTTCCCGAACTCCGTCGCGCCCCGTCGTGGGAAGCCTCGGGCCGCGCCGTGCTCCTCGAGCAGTTTTCAAAGCAGGTGAACGCGGACGGCGGACACGCCGAGCTCTCCACCCATTATCACCGTTACACGCTCGACTTCTATCTGCTGGCGCTCGCGATCGCGCGTGCGACCGGCGATCGATTGGCAGAACCCACATTCGCCGAGGCCGCGAATCGTCTGGCTGTGTTTGCCCGGTCAATGGCGGATCGATCGGGCCGCCTTCCCCGGATTGGCGATGAGGATGCCGGGGCGTTGTTCCCCATCTGCGGGCGCGATGCGGCCGATGTCACCGACTCGCTCGAACTGGCGGCCCGGCTCCTCGCTCGGCCCGACCTCGCCATTGGTCCGGCCGCAGAAGAGCCGATGTGGATGACGGGGCAATCGTTCTCGGCCGCAGAAACCCCGGTCAACTGGCCTTCTGTCGCGTTGCCCGCCAGCGGGTACTTCGTGTCGCGCTCGCCGCGCGGCGATCACCTCGTGGTCGACGCCGGTCAGCACGGCTTTCTCAATGGCGGTCACGCGCATGCTGACGCCCTCTCGCTCACCCTGACGGTTGCTGATCAGCCGTTTCTGATCGACCCGGGGACTGGCTGCTATACCGTTTTGCCGGCGACACGCGATCGATTTCGATCGACGCGGTTCCACAACACCCTCATGCTGAACGGTTGCTCGCAGTCAGTGCCGGACGGGCCGTTCGGCTGGCAAACCATGGCCACGGGCGCAGCTCACCGTTGGCAATCGAACCAGGCGTTCGACTATTTCGAGGGATCGCACGATGGATACTCCCCCACGTTTCATCGGCGCGCGATCCTGGCCCGTCTCGGGCTCTGGTTCATCGTCGACGCTGTGCAGGGGGAAGCGCCGCAGCACGCCGATGTTCACTGGCACCTCGATCCGTCGTGGGAGCCGACGCTCGTCGATCGCTGGCGCCTGCGGGCGGATCATCGCGATGGTCGCCGGGTATGGATGCTGTCCTGCGGCGGAGCGATGGAGGTCTTTCGCGGCCGCGATGGCGGGCAGGATCTCGGCTGGTGCGCGCCGGCCTATGGGCCGCTAGTTCCAACGACGACCGTTCGTCTCCGACGCCGGGCCCAGGCCCCCTTTGTACTGGTCACAATCGTAATCGATGCCCGCGAACCGCCGACGGTCGAGGCTCTGCCGGTCGAAGTGGACGGAAACGCTCAGGTAGCGGTCGCCTTCCGCGTTCGCACGACAGCCGGAAACGACGTCGCGTTGTTCGCGTTCGACCAGGAGAATCGGATACCGAAAGGAGCGACCCCCGCATTGCACAAGGGCGCGGGTCTCGAGACCGATGCCAGGCTCGTCGTGCGTCATGAACGACCGGATGGCACGCTTACCGCGATATCGCTCGTGGATGGGGCGGTCGTGAGAGATCTGGAAACGTCTCAAGAACTGACACTATCGCGTCCGATTTCGGATCTTCACGTGCGGTTCACATCCGGAGCGGGCTTTGCAGCACTGAGCTCGCAGTCGCTCCCGGACATCCGGTTCACTGCGGCGACCCGCGCGTGGTCGTCGTCAGCGAGACTCGCCGGGCAACGTGTCGGGCTCTGACACGGGGTGTAGCTATGTGTGGCATCGCAGGTTTCGTCGATTCTGAACCCTTTCCGGGTGGAGTCGACAATGCGACGGCGCTCCTCGACTCGATGTGCGACGTCATCCGCCATCGGGGACCCGACGACCAGGGGATGTACGTCGGCGACGGCGCCGCTCTCGGGATGCGCCGTCTGAGCATTATCGATCTCTCCACCGGCCATCAACCGATTCACAACGAGGATCAGTCGATCTGGATCGTCTTCAATGGTGAGATCTACAACTACCGCGAGCTGCGCGCGGAGCTGCGCGCGAGCGGGCACTCGTTCTATACCTCGACCGACACAGAAACGATCGTTCATGCCTACGAGCAATGGGGAGAGGGTGCATTCTCCCGCCTGCGCGGGATGTTCGGGATCGCGCTCTGGGATCGACGCGCGCGCACGCTGCTCCTGGCGCGCGATCGCGTCGGCATCAAACCGCTGCACTACGCCGCAGCCGGAGATCGTCTGGTATTCGGGTCCGAAATCAAATCCATTTTGGCCAGTGGCGCGGTAGAACCAATGCTCGATCCGGCTGGATTGGATCACTATCTCTCGTTCCTCTATACCCCGCCGGACGCGTCGATCTTTGCGGGCATTCGCAAGCTGCCACCGGGCCACCTCCTACGCTGGACCGAAGGTCGCGTGGTCATCAAACCTTATTGGGAGCTGCCCTCGGGTGAATCATTCAGTGGATCTGACCAGGACGCGGTCGCCGCACTGCGCGACGTCCTCAGGAGTGCCGTCCAGTCTCATCTCGTGAGTGACGTTCCCGTGGGAGCCTTCCTATCGGGTGGCATCGACTCCAGCCTCGTCGTGGGACTGATGGCGGAGGCCTCAGCGCGGCCGATCAAGACGTTTACGATCGGTTTTGACGAACCCGAGTTCGACGAGCTCGACGCAGCCCGCCGCGTGGCGCGCCACTTCTCCACCGATCATCACGAGTTCGTCGTCCACCCCGACGCCGTCTTGATCCTCGACGAACTCGTCGAGCACTTCGACGAACCATTTGGCGATGCGTCGGCGATTCCCACGTGGTACGTCTCCCAGATGGCGCGCCAGCACGTCACGGTCGTCCTCTCGGGCGACGGCGGAGACGAACTGTTCG
>Ga0184623_10000618_pt1 | contig 15245 bp, 10 predicted proteins | sample PLM1_100_b1_FD_133138 | JGI IMG/M metagenome (GOLD analysis project Ga0184623, IMG submission 133138) | Groundwater sediment microbial communities from an aquifer in East River, Colorado, USA - PLM1_100_b1 | ecosystem: Environmental > Terrestrial > Soil > Riparian zone | place: USA: East River...
CGTAGCCTTGGTGCACGTGCTGCCGCTCGGCGCCGTCCCGGGCGTCGAACGGCAGCGCCGTCCTCACCAGCCGGTTGAGCGGGTCGTGGCTGAACTCGGTGACGTAGCTGGTGTAGGCGCCGGACCCGCCGGCCGCGTCGTAGGCCCGCGCGGAGATCAGCTTGGCGGGGTTGCCGTTCGGGTCGTAGGTCATCCGGCTCACCACGTCGCGGCCGGCGGTGAACCCCTCCCGCGCCTCCACCGGCGCGTCCCGCATGTCGTAGGCGGTCGTGCTCTTCTGCGTCCGGTCCGGGTCCGGCGCGGTGTCGATGTCCCGTTCGGAGACGGTGACGTTGCTGTTCTTGTCGTAGGCGGCGCGGGTCTCGCGGCCGAGCGGGTCCCGCCCGGCGGTGAGCCGGTGCGCGTCGTCGTAGTCGTAGCGGGCGGTGAACCCGGCGCCGGCCGGGGCGGGGCAGGACACGCCGGCCAAGCCGGCCCGGGGCGAGGTGACCGACCGCAGGTCCCCGGCCAGGTCGTGGCACAGGTGCGTGACCCGCGTGTCCGCAGCGGTGGCGCCGGACTGCGTCTGCCGGAGCAGCCGGTCCAGCGGGTCGTATTCCAGCAGCGTGGCGTGGTCGTCGGCGGTGGCGGCGGTGGCGACGCCCTTGGGCCGGGTGATCTTCTGGGCGCGCCCGGCGTCGTCGTAGAGGTAGGCGGTGCGCTCGCCCGCGCTGTCCACGCTGCGGTCGGAGTCGGCGACCAGCAGCGGCCGGTCCATGGCGTCGAAGGCGGCGGTCGAGTACGGCGCGTTCTCCGGGTCCGCGCCGCCGGCGTAATGCCGGTCGAGCCGCCGGACCGCGTTGTCGTTAGCGTCGTAGTCTGCCCCCGACCAGATCAGCGTGCCACGCTCGGCCCCGGTGGACTTCGGCGCGCTCTGGCGGCCCAGCCGGCCGAACGAGTCGTAGTCGAGGTAGGTCCGGTAGGCGCGCACGTCGCCGCCGGCGTCGTTCTCGTGGTTGGGGTCCTGGACGTGGGTCAGCCGCCCGTCGGCGTCGTACCCGAACCGGGTGAGCTTGCCCAGCGGGTCCTTGACCAGGGTCGGCTGGCCGGACGGGTCGTAGGCGGCGAACTCGGTCGGCGGGTTGCCGTTGGCGTCGTGGACGCGGGCCAGCGCGCCGGCGTCCGGGCCGCCGGGCGGGTTGAAGTCGTAGTCGGTCGTCGCGCCGGTCGGGTCGGTGACCAGGTCCGGGTTGCCCGCGTCGTCGTAGGTGAACGTCCACCGGAAGTCGTCCGGCACGGCGGTCGTCGCGACCCCCTTGGGGGTGGTGGCGGTGTCCAGCCGGCTCAGGTGCCGGCCGGCGTCCCCCTCGTCCACCCCCGTGTCGGTGTAGGCGAGCTCGGTGGTCTCCACGCGGGTCTGGTTGGTCTGCGAGGTCGGGTAGCCGTTGTCGTTGTGGCCGTAGGAGACGAACTTGCCGGTCGGCTCGATGACCTTGGTGACCTTGAAGTCGGCCGACCACTCGGCCCGCGTGGTCTCGGACTTGGCGTTGGTGGCCGCGGTGACCTTGCCGCCGGCGTCGTAGCCGAACCGGGTGACCCGGCTCAGGGGCGCGGTCACGGTGGTGACCCGGGACGCGATGTCGTAGCCGAAGCCGGTCTTCTTGCCGGCCCGGTTCGTGCGGGACTGCAGCTTCCACCGCAGTTGCGCGCCTTCGCCAGGCGCGTGGTAGTCGAAGGCCGTCTCGTGCTCGCGGGGGTCGCGGACGCTGTGGATCCGGGTGGACTGGCTGGGCGTCTTCGGGTCCGGGTCCGCCCGGGCCGCCGGGTCGGCGATGGCCGCCCCGGACCCGCTGGGCGTGGTGTAGGTGAGCACGAAGGACCGGTCGGCCAGGTGCTCGCCGTTGGCCGTGGTCCCGCCGCGCTGGGTCAGCCGCAGCAGGTTGCCGTCGTCGTAGTAGTCGAAGTCCAACGCCGACCCGGAGTGGTCGGTGATCCGCTGGACCTTTCCCCGCACGTGCGCCTTGCGCGCCTCGTCCTTGGAGTAGTAGTCGATGCCGAACGACCGGCCGCCGGCGTCGGTGACCGCGGTGACCCGTTTCCTCGGCCCGCCGGGGTCCTCCCCGGCCGGGGTGTCCTGCAGGGTGTAGGTGAGCGTGTTGCCGTTGCGGTCGGTCACCGCGGTGGGGAACCCGCCGGCGTCGTAGAAGAAGGTGACCCTGTCCGGCCGGGTCAGCGCCCACCGGCGCGAGTCCGGGTTGGCCGGGACCGAGCGCAGGTACAGGTTCACCCCGGGCGGCTCGGTGAAGCGGGTGACCCCGTCGCCGCCGGTCACGCCGTCGGTGAACCGGTGCGTGGTGCCGTCGCCGTCGGTGACCACCACGTGCTTGTCGGACTTCCCGGTCTTGTCGTCGGCCTTGTTCGGATGGATGTCGATGGGGTTGCCCAGCCGCGACAGCCCCGAGACCGACAGCGAGAAGTTGTTGCCCGCAGGCGAGTCGGAATGATCCTCCAGCGAGTTGTAGGTCAAGTCGACCATCGTGGCCAGCCCACGCCCCGGCGCGGACAACGGCGACCAGCGCAGCAGCATGTTCCCGTTCGCCACGTTGGTCAGCGCGGTCATGCCCGCGCCGACGTCCTCGCCCTCGTACTGGTGGTGCCGCTCCAGCCCGAGCGCCCCGTCCAGGTCCTTGGCCACGATCACCGGGTTGTCCACCGGCTGGTTGCCGTTGGCGGAGAACCACCTCCGCGACCCGGTCTCCGCCGCGTTGTACACGTCGAACCGCAGCCGCAGCTGGGCCATGTCGGCGCCCAACGGGACCGCCGGCGGCTGCACCGTCACCGGGATCAGCTTGGAGCCGCCGGGCTGGACGGTCGGGAAGTGCTCGTTGCCGGGCCCCTCGAACAGCACCACCCCGTCCGGGGTGTACCAGCGGTACCACAGTTCGATGTCCGGGCCGTTCCACGCCACGGCGCTGTTGTTGGTCACCGTCATGTCGACGTCGAACGCGTTCGCCGACACCCCGCCCGCCGACGTGCTGAGCGCCCCGGCATAGGCGGTGCTGTCCGTCGGCGCGGAGCCCAAATCCGCGCTGCCGGGCGACCCGGGAGCAGGGTCCACCGGGGCGGCCAGCTCGTTGCCGACCACCAGCGGCGGGACCGCCGGGGCGTCGTCGGCGGTCCCCGGCGCGTTCAGGTCGAACGTCGCCTGGTACCGGGTGCCCACCCGGTTGGCCGCCGTCACCTGCGCCGGCGGCGAGGTGCTCGCCTGCCCGCCCGCGGTGACGGCCCGGGCGGTCAGCTCATGCGGCCCGTCGTAGGCGGTGGACAGCGGGTCGAGGGTGTTCCACGACGCCGAGTACGGCGCGGCCGTGTCGGTGGCGAACCGGCTGCCGTCCACCGAGAACTCCACCGCGGACACCCCTGAGGCGGTGGCGGCGGTGACCGTCACCGCGCCGCTCACCGTCGCCCCGGCCGCCGGCCCGGTGATCGTGACCGGCGGGGCCGTGGTGTTGTCCACCGCGACCTTCACGCCTGCCGAGTCGGTGAATTGGCCCACCTCGTCGACCGCCTTGACGGTGACCGTGCGCTGCCCGTTGGCGACCGTGGTCGAGTCCCACGTCATCTCGTACGGCGCGGTGGAGTCGGCGCCCACGACGGCGCCGTCGACCAGGAACTGCGCGTAGGCCACCCACCCGTCATCGACCGCCGCGGCGGCCAGCCGCACCGCGGCGCCCCGCACCGTCGCGTTCGGGCCCGGCGTGGACAACGCGACCCGAGGGCCCTTGCTCGCGCTGCCGTCGGCGAAGCTCACCGTCAGCGTCGGCCGTTCGCTCGCGGTCGGATGGTCGTCGGAGTTGTAGTCGAAGTAGGACGCGGTCGCGGGTGTCGCCTCGGTCCTGAGCTTGAGCGCCATCCCATGGTTCGGCGCCGATCCGCTGGCCCACTCCGTGACCAGGCTCCGCACGTCGAAGCTGTCCGCGCCCGCGCTCGCGCGGGACTTCGCCGCCAGGGTCGCGTCCGCGGTGGAGTCGATGTCGCCACCACCGGCGGCCGTCCACCGCACCCCGCCCTGCGCCTCGTGCCAGTTCGCGCCGGAGCCGTCGCACGGGCCCGCGGCCGAGCCCTCCCGCCAGGCCCGGGTGACCCGGTGCAGGTCGATCTGGCTTCCCGTGGCGTTGGTGGCGGGGTGGCGCAGCGTCAGCGTCGCCGCGGAGATCGCCGCGCCGACCGGGATGTCGCGCAGGTCGAACGCGAGCAGCGGCCGGTGGACCACCCCGTTGGTGTGGGCGCCGACGCGCAGGCCGGCGCCCGCTCCGTAGTTGCCCCAGTCGGGGCAGGCGCCCGGCGCGATCGTGGCCTGGCGGATATAGGTCGCTTTCCCGGCGCGGGCGTCAGGCTGGAGGGTCAGGGTCGCCTTCCCCGCGTCGGGCGTGGCCGCGGTGGCCTGATTCGACACCGTCGAATCGCCCACCACCTTGTAGTAGTAGGTCCTCGCCGCAGCCGCGGTGGTGTCCTGCCATTTGGTGGCGCTCCCGTTGCGGACCGTGGTCGCCAGCGTGGCGGGCGACGGGGTGAACCCCCACGTGGTGGAACGGTGCACCTCGTACCGGCTGAACGCGGCGCCGCCGCCGCGCCGCCACCGCAGCTCCGCGCCGTTGGACCGCACCAGCCGCGGCGGCAGCAGCGTCAACGACGTCGCGCTTCGGCCGTTGGCCACCGCGTGGTAGGACAACGTCACGCTCTGGCTCGCCACCACGCCACCGGTGTGGTTGATCACCCGCACCCGGAAGCTCGCCGACGTCGGATCGTGCGCGATCAGGCTCGCCGCGATGCTGGCGCCGCTGGCCGGCGCCACCCCGACCGCCGCGATGCCGCTGGGCGTCGCCGGCAGCGCCTGGCCGAAGGTCACCGTCGCGTACCCGCCGGCGTCGGTGGTGACCGCGGTGGTCGCGTTGGCGCTGACCCACCCCGTGCCCGCATCGATGCGGGCAGCCCAGGCGGCGTAATAGGACAGGGTGATCGACGTGCTGGCGATCGCCGCGCCGGCCTGGTTGACCGCCCGCACCGTGAACCCCGCGACCGTCCTGCTCGACACGACCAGGCTCACCGGGACGTTCGGCCCTCCGTCCGGGCTCACCCCAGAGGCCACCACGGCCTGCGGGACGACGCCGCGGAGCCTCGCGTAGCTCACCGTCGCGTAGCCGGAGCTGTTGGTGGCGACGGTGACCGTCCGGACCTCTTCGCTCGCGGTCAGATCGGAGGCGGCGTGGTAGTAGACCTCGATGGCCGTGGTGATCGGCGAGCCGGCCGGGTTGAGCGCCAGCAACGTGAAATCGGCGGTGGTGCGGTTGTAGGCCACCAGGTTCCCCGGGATCTCCGGGGTGCCTCCGGCCGGGCTGCGACCGGTCACCACCACGTTCGCCGGCGGCGAGGCGAACGCGCACGGATCCGCGGCCGGGCAGTACGGGATCGTCACCCGCCCGGCCGAGTCCGGCGTCACCCGCGCCCACGAATCCACCCGCGTCACCGTCACCGGGTCGACGGCGCTCGCCGGGGCCGCCGTCACCACCAGACCGCCGACGATCAGCGCGGCGCTGGCCGCCGCGGCCACAAAACGACTGCCCGACACCGCCAACACCGTGGCCTCCCGCGCCTGGACGTCTTCGCCAACTGGGTGACGGGGGTGCGCCCTGCGCGGCACCAATCGCCCACCACCGCTGGGAGGCGGCGCGCTACGAGGCCGTTGGACCGCCGGACGTGCTGCGCACATCGAACCAACGCGGCGATCCCCGAGGCAAGCGCCGAAGGTTGATCCATACATATCGAAATATCACCATGATGCGCGGGTAAACCGATGGATCGCCCGCGACCGCCGGGCGCCGCGTCATCAACACAGGGACATGATCACCAGCACCCTCGTGCCCCAAAGTGAGGGTTCGGCCGGCCGAGCTCCCCTCTCAGCCACTCTCCGTCGCTGTCCAGTGTCAGATCGTAATCAACCGGGCGAGCCGCGGCGGGTGTCCGCGAAAGCTGACGTTTGGTTCGAGGCTGACGGTCTCGGTACTCTCCTACCGACTCTCCCACCACGCGGGACGGATCAGCATGACCGACACCGTGACCGACCGTCGCATTCAGCGCGACGCCAGGGGTCTGCGCAGCGCGCAGCCCAGCCAGCAGATGGGCGACCGCCTCCCCGTGCCGCCGCGCGAGCGACGGCCGGCGCTCGCGGCACTCGCTCTCCTGCTCATCGTCGGCGGCGCCGCGATCAGCGGGCTGGTGATGCTGCGCACCGACGAGCGGACCCCGGTCCTCGTCTTCGCCCGCAACGTCGCCACCGGCCAGCAGATCGAGCCGGCCGACCTCGCGGTCACCCGGGTCGCCGCCGACGGGTTGCGGCTGATCCCAGCCGAGCAGAAGAACCAGGTCATCGGGCGCTACGTCGGCGTCAGCGTGCCCGCCGGCACGCTCGTCAACACCGGCATGCTGCGCACCGAAGGCTTGCTCGCGAAGGGCAACGTCGCGGTCGGCCTGGCCCTCAAGGCCGGGCACCTGCCGGCCGGCGGGCTGCAGATCGGCGACGAGGTCGACATCGTCACGGTGCCCACGTCCGAGTCGCAGTCCTCGGCCGGCGACGCCAAGGTCCTGTTCCCCAGCGCTCGGGTCGCCGGCGTGCGGCCCGAGCAGACGACCGCGACGACGCTCGTGACCGTCGTCGTCACCCGCGGCAGGGCCCCCGACGTCGCGCGCGCCGGCGCTCTCGGCGGAGTCAGCCTTGTCCTCGTCAGCCGCGGCGACTCAGCGGGGTCCTGATGCCGCTCGTCGCCATCGCGGCCGACAAGGGCGCACCCGGTGTGACGACGCTAGCCGTAGCGCTGGGCGCGGTCTGGCCGCGGCGCGCGCTCGTCGCCGAGTGCGATCCAGCCGGCGGCGACATCGCGCTGCGCCTGAGGGGACCCAACCGCCAGCCCCTGCGGCCGGACGTCGGCCTCCTCTCGCTCGCCGCGTCGGCCCGCCGCGGCCTGCAGCCCGAGCAGGTCTGGGAGCACGCCCAAGTGCTCGACGGCGGTCTCGACGTGCTGGTCGGGCTGGCGATTGCCGAGCAGGCGCAGGGCATGGGCACGGTGTGGCAGAAGCTGGGCGACACGTTCGAGCACCTGCCCGAGGCCGACGTCCTCGCCGACTGCGGGCGCGTGTCGGGCGAGTCGGCGGTGCTGCCCGTCCTCGCGGCCGCCCAGCTCGCGGTGTTCCTCGTCCGCCCGGCCGTCGATGCCGTGGCGCACCTACGCGACCGGCTCGAGGTGCTCGAGCCGCGGCTGCGCCCGGGGGAGGTCGACGGCGTGCCGGTCGCGGTGGTCGTCGCGTCCGACCCGGACGACGAGAAGAGCGTGCGCGACGTCCAGTACGTCCTCGAGCGCGCCGGCCTGCATGCTGCGGTCATCGGCCGGTTCGCCAACGACCCTGCGGGCGCGGCGCAGCTGTCCGGACGGTGGGGCGGGCGGCTCGACCGGTCGCTGCTCGTCCGCTCGGCGCGCGAGCTCGCCGTGACCATCGACGCCCGGCTCGTCCGGGCCACTGCCGCCTGACTGCAGCGAGAAGGAGACAACGGGGACGTGGACCAGTCACTCGTCCGGCAGTTCCGCCAGGAGGTCGCCGACCGGATCGCCCGGCAACGCCGCGAGGACAGCGCCGCCGGCCTGATCCCGATGACCGCGGAGGACGAGCGACACTTCGGCCGCGCGGTCATCGGTCGCGTGCTGGAGGAGTACGCGCGGACCGAGATCGGATCCGGCCGCAAGCCGCTTGACGCGGCCGACGAGGAAGAGTTGGCCGCCGGCATCCACGCGGCGTTGTTCGGCGTCGGCCGGCTCCAGCCGCTGCTCGACGACCCTGAGGTCGAGAACATCGACATCAACGGTTGCGACCGGGTCTTCGTCGGTTACAGCGACGGGCGCGAGTTGCTGGCCGAGCCGGTCGCCGACACCGACGACGAGCTGATCGAGCTGGTGCAGGTGCTCGCTGCCTACTCCGGCTTGTCCAGCCGGCCGTTCGACACCGCGAACCCCCAGCTCGACCTGAGGCTGCCCGACGGCAGCCGGCTCTCCGCGGTGATGGACGTCTGCTCGCGCCCCGCGATCTCCATCCGCCGGTCCCGGCTGTCCCGGGTGTTCCTGCGCGACCTCATGGACAACGGCACGATGGGCGAGGAGCTCGGGCACTTCCTCGCCGCCGCGGTCAATGCGCGCAAGAACATCATGATCGCGGGCGCCACGAACGCCGGGAAGACCACGCTGTTGCGCGGGCTGGCCAACGAGATCCCGCCCCATGAGCGGCTGATCACGGTCGAGCGGGCGCTCGAGCTCGGCCTGGGCGAGTTGCAAGACCTGCACCCGAACGTCGTCGCCTTCGAGGAGCGGCTGCCCAACTCCGAGGGCATGGGCGCGATCGCCCTGGCCGAGCTGGTGCGCCGCAGCCTCCGGATGAACCCGAGCCGGGTGATCGTCGGCGAGGTGCTCGGCGACGAGATCGTGACCATGCTCAACGCAATGAGCCAGGGCAACGACGGCTCCTTGTCCACGATCCACGCCAACAGCTCGCTCGAGGTCTTCAACCGCATCTGCACCTACGCCATCCAGTCCGTCGAGCGGCTGCCCGTCGATGCCACGATGATGCTCATCGCCGGCGCGATCGACTTCGTGGTCTTCGTCGAGAAGCGCAACGAGTACGCCGAGGGCGGCCGGTTGCGCCGCTACGTCTCGAGCGTCCGCGAGGTCACCGGCATCGACGGCCGGGTGCTGTCCAGCGAGGTCTTCAGCCCGGGTCCGGACGGGCGGGCCGTCCCCTACGCGCCGGTCGCGTGCATGAAGGACCTCGAAGCAGTGGGCTACGAACCGCCGATGACCCCCGCGCGGTGGTCGGCGTGATCACGGTCGACCTGCTGATCGTGGTCGCCGGTGGCACGCTTGCCGGCCTCGGTGGCGCGCTGCTGATCGTCGCTCTCGTCGGCCGGCGGCCCGACGCCAACCGGCGGCCCAGCATGCTGCGCTCGCCCGAGCAGCTGCTCGACGCCGTGGGCCGCCAGCTGCTGATCGGCATCGGCGTCGGGCTGGTCGTGCTCGTGGCCACCCGCTGGCCGGTCGCGGCGATCGCCGCCGGGTTGTTCGCCGCCTCGTGGGCGTCGTTCTTCGGTGGCAACGCCGCCGAACGGCTGGCGCTGGCCCGTATCGAGGGGCTCGCGACGTGGACCGAGTCGCTGCGCGACACCATCGCCGGGGCCGTCGGGCTCGAGCAGGCAATCCCCGTGACGTCGTATGCCGCCCACCCTGCCATCAAGCCGCAGCTGCGGATGCTGGTCGACCGGCTCCGGGTCCGCACCCCCCTGCCGACGGCGCTGCACCAGTTCGCCGACGAGCTCGAGGACCCGAGCGCCGACCTGATCATCGCCGCGCTGATCCTCAACTCGCGGCTGCGCGGGCCGGGCCTTCGCGACGTGCTCACCTCGCTGGCCGAGTCGGCCCGCGAAGAGCTGGACATGCGCCGGCGCATCAACGCGGGCCGGCGCAGCACCCGCAGGAGCGTGCAGATCGTGGTGCTGGTCACCATCGGGTTCGCGGCCGGCCTCGTGCTGCTGAACCCGTCCTACGTCCAGCCTTACGACTCGCTGATGGGCCAGCTGGTCCTGGCGCTTGTCATCTGCACCTTCGCGATGGGCTTCGCCTGGCTGCGCCGGCTCTCCCGCTTCGAGATGCCGGACCGCTTCCTGCGTGCCTCGGCGCAGGCGACGGGGCAGCCACCGGGCCAGCCGGCGCCGGCCCGGGCCGAGCCGTGACCGCCGTCCTCATCGCCGGGGCGCTCGTCGGCGTCGGGATCTACCTCCTCATCCGCTCGCTGGTGCCTATCCGCCCAGGGGTGGCTGCGGCGCTCGGGGAACTCGACGCCGCCCGCATGCGGGCCGCCGCGCACGTCTCGGCCAACCCGGCGCGCCGGGCCCAGATCAGCCTTGGCGCCGCGATCCGTGACGCGGCCATGGATCGGGGCATCCGGTTCACGTCGTTGCGCCAGGACCTCGCGCTGCTCGGCCGGTCCCTTGAAGGGTTCCTCGCGACAAAGGTGCTGCTGGGGCTCGCCGGCTTCGTCGCGCCGCTCGTCGGCACCGCGCTGCTCGCTGCGGTCGGGCTGCGCCTCGGGCTGATCGTGCCGTTGTGGGCGGCCGCGCTGCTTGCGGCCGGCGGGTTCTTCCTGCCCGATCTGGCCCTGCGGGCCCAGGCAGCTGACCGGCGACGCGACTTCCGGCACGTGGTTGGCTCGTTCCTCGACCTGGTCGCCATGAACCTCGCCGGCGGTCGCGGCGTCCCTGAGGCGCTGATGTCGGCCGCGTCGATCAGCCACGGCTGGGCGATGATCCGGATCCGGGAGGCGCTCACCGACGCCCGCCTGCACGGCGTCACCCCGTGGGCGGCGCTCGGCGAGCTGGGCGAGCAACTCGCGATCGACGAGCTACGCGACCTCGCCGCCGCACTCGCCCTTGTCGCGGAGGACGGCGCGAAGGTCCGCGCATCCCTCGCCGCTCGGGCCGAATCCATGCGGCGAAGGGATCTCGCCGACTCCGAGGGAAAGGCACAAGAGCGATCCCAGTCGATGCTGGTCGCCCAACTGCTCCTGTGTGCGGGGTTCCTTGTGTTCCTGACCTATCCTGCTGTCGTCCGGGTGCTCCTATCATGAAAAGTCATGCTCAGCACGGGGGTGTCGGCACTCGACGTCCCCTGAGTTGGTTAGGAAGGCGCGTCGATGCATCGTGATCTGACCACACCGGTGGGCTTCGTGGCGCTCGTTCTCATGGCCCGGGTCGACCGTCTTCGCCGAGGTGACCTCAGCCGGGGAGCGTCGGCGATCGAGTGGGTCATCATCTCTGCCGTGTTGGGCGCGCTCGCCATCGCCGTCGGGCTCATCATCTACAACAAGGTCAACGCCAAGGCCAACCAGATCAACATCAACAACACCCCGGGCGGCGGTGGTGGCGTCGGCACCTGACCGGCGGCAGCGCGCCGGCCGCTTCCGGCTGCGTCGCCTCCGGCAGCAGGTTCGGGACCAGCGGGGGGTCAGCTCGCTCGAGCTGGCCATGTTCACCCCGCTGCTCATCTTCCTGCTGTCGCTGACGCTGCAGTTCGCGATGATCTGGTACGCCAAGCAGGTCGCCTCTGCCGCGGCCCGCGAGGGCGCCCGGGTCGCCAGGTCGGAGCAGGGCACCGCGGCCGAGGCCAGGGCGAGGGCCGAGACCTACGCCAACCAGATCGGCAGCGATGTCCTGTCGGGCGTCTCGGTGACGCCCAGCCGCGACGACGTCACGGGCGTCGCTTCGGTCGAGGTCAGTGGCACCGCGATCAGGCTGCTGTGGACGCAGCACATCACCGCGCGCTCCGCGGGTCCGATCGAGGTGTTCCGACCGGCCGACGGATAAGACAAATCAGCCGACGCGAGGGAGGGGGTCCGGTGGTCGGGCATGACGCCCGGAGTGACCGGGGCAGCATGGCGATCGAGATCGTCATCCTGACCCCGGTGTTCCTCGCGTTCGTCTTGCTCATCGTGGCCTTCGGGCGGGCCGTCGACGCGCAGGGCAAGGTCGACGGCGCAGCGCGCGACGCCGCTCGTGCGGCCTCGATCGCGCGGTCCTCGGGCGCGGCTGTCCAGGCCGCCAACGACGCCGCGGCCAGCGACCTCGCCGACACGACGCTCTTCGGTTGCCGGACCGATGTCCTCGACGCGCTCGCTCCCGGCACGCAGATTCGCGTGCGGGTGGCGTGCAGCGTGACGTTCGACGACCTGGGCCTCATCGGGTTGAGCGGGTCGAAGGACTTCGAGGCGACCGTCTCGGCGCCGGTCGACACCTACACCTGGCGCGACTCATGACCGGGCGGCGACAGCGGGCGCGACCACGGCGACTGGGCGAGGAAGGCGCCGTGAGCGTCTACTTCGTCGGCCTCAGCGTCATGCTCTTCGTGCTGGCCGGTCTCGTCATCGACGGCGGATCTGCGATCAACGCCCGGCAACGCGCCGCCGACGAGGCCGAGCAGGCCGCGCGCACCGGCGCCAACCAGATCGTTGAGGCGAGCCTCCGGGCGTCCGGCGGCGTCCAGCAGATCGACGAAGACCGCGCGCTCGCCGCTATCGCCGCTTACATGGCGGCGACCGGAGATTACGCCGACCCGGTCGTGGTCGGTCCCCAGGAGGTCCAGGTGACTGTCCACAGCCGGACAGAGAGCTCGCTACTCCATCTCATCGGCGTGCCATCCTTCGAGGTGTCAGCGACCGCGACGGCGCGTGCGGTCCAAGGAATCGACGCACCAACGGAGGTCGCGCCCTAATGGCCCCCACGTCCGCTCGCAGCTCTCGGGCCGCCACCAGCCGGCGTCCGCCGACCCGGCGACGCGAGTCCCGGGTGTCCTTGGTGTTCCGTGGCATCGGGGCCGCGTTGGCCCTGCTCGCAATCCTCGGCGGCGTGCCGTTCCTGCTGGTCTGGCTGGTCGGCGGCGTGCCGATCCCGACCTCGTTGCCGAGCCGTGCCGCGCTCACCCAGCCGATCGGGGTCGAGCAACTGGTCAACGTCCTCGTCGTGGTGACCTGGCTGGCGTGGCTGCAGTTCGTCATCTGCGTGCTGGTCGAGTTCCGCAGCGAGCTGTCCGGGGTCGGGCTGCCGCGCCGCGTCCCTCTCGCCGGCCCGAGCCAGCGACTGGCCCGGGCGCTGGTCAGCTCGCTGCTGGTGTTGCTGACCATCAGCGGCACCGCCGGCGCGGCGAGTGCCGCTGTCACCGCCCAGCCGGTCGTCACGAAGGCGCCGGTCGTGACCGCCGCCGAAATCACGGCAGATTCCGCGCCGGCCGACGCGGAGCCGCGGCGCGGTCACGAGGCCAAGGCGACGGCGAGGCAGGAGGCCGGGCGGAAGATCTACGTCGTCCAGCCGCCACGCGGCCGCCATCACGACAGCCTGTGGGACATCGCCGACCGGTGCCTTGGCGACGGGCGGCGCTACAAGGAGATCTTCGAGCTGAACAAGGGCCGGATCCAGCCCGACGGCGACGCGCTGCGGCGCGAAAGCCTCATCCGGCCCGGCTGGGTGCTCCACATGCCGGCTGATGCCGTCAACGTCGAGGTGCGGCCCGCGCCGAAGTCTGAAGAACGACCGCAGGTGGCGCCGAAGGGCGGGCGGCCAGATGGCGCCGATGAGCCGGCCGCGCCCGGTGGTTCGGCTGGGCCGGCCGACCGCGACACGGGCGCCGGGCCAGCCGACCGGCCGGCGTCCGAGGACTCCGACGCGACGCTTCCCCGCGACATCCTGGGCGCCAGCCTGCTCGGCGCCGGCGTGCTGGCCGCGCTGGCGACCGCCCGGCGCGCCCGCTCCCGGGTAGTTCGCCTCATGCCTCCCGGCGGCGCCGCCGCCGACGCCGAGGTCGCCGTGCGCGTGGGCGCGGCGCCCGAGCGCGCCGAGTTTCTCGACCTGGCGCTGCGCGATCTCGCGGCCGAGTTGAGTGCCGAAGGCCGTGAGCTGCTGCCGGTCTACTGCGCGCTGGTGTCCGACGAGGCGCTCGAGTTGCGGGCGGCGCCCCCGGTCCTGGAGCCGGCCGGATTGTGGCGGGTCTCCGACGACGGCCGGCGATGGACCCTCGAGCGGTCGGCGATCGAGACCTCCTCGGCCAGCCGGCAGTCGGTCCTCGCGCCTTACCCAGGCTTGGTGGGCCTTGGCGCCGACGCTTCCGGCCGGCATGTCCTCGTCGACATCGAGGCTGCGCAGGGCGCAGTTTCGGTCAGCGGCGACGCGTCCGCTGCCCTTGAGACGGTCACCGCGATGGCCGCTGAGCTGGCCACCAACGTCTGGTCCGACCACCTCCGGGTCACCGCGGTGGGTCTACCCCGCGCGTTGGCCGGGTTGGCGCCCGGTCGGGTTCGAGTCGTGCCGTCGGTCGGCGAGGTGCTTGTCGAGCTCGAAGCGCGCGCCGAGGAGCGCCGCCGGCTGTCCGGCCTCGACACCGATGTGCTCACCGGGCGGCTGATGCCGGCCGGCGGAGAGCTCTGGATGCCGGAGTACGTCGTGCTCGGCGCCCCCCCTGAGCCGGCTGAGGCGGCCCGGTTGGCGGCGCTGCTGCTCGGGCCCGGCCGGTCGCCGCTCGGGGTGATCGTCGCTGGCGAGGTCCCCGTGGCGCGGTGGCGGCTCGGCGTCGACACCGCCGGTCACCTTGACGCGCCGGCTCTCGGCGTCTCGGTCGAAGCGCAGCGCCTGTCGGCCGGCAGCCTCCAGATGCTCGCCGCGCTGATGGCAACCGAGACGGAGCGCACACCGCCCACGCCGGTGGCCGGTGCACTCCACGAGTCTCCTCCCGACGCCGATCGCCCCCCGCTTCCGGCCGCCTTCTCATCCACGGTGCTGCGGGCATCCGATGAGCACGTTGTCGAAGTGCGCATCCTCGGGCCGGCCGCGGTCGACGCGAGGGGCGAGCTCGAGCCCGGGCGGGCGGCGCTGGCCACGGAGATGGCTGTCTACCTGGCATTGCATCCGGAGGGTGTGCACCCGACCGTGGTCGCCTCGGCGGTGTGGCCGCGCGGCGTCACAGCCGCCGTCCGCGAGTCGACCTTCGCCCGGGTGCGAGCCTGGCTGGGGGTCGATGGAGCCGGGCAGTCCATGCTGACGACAACGCCCGACGGGCGCCTCGTGCTGCGCCCGGCGGTGCGTCTCGACTGGGCGGAGTTCTGCGGCCTGCTGGCCCGCTCCCGCCGCTCCTCCCCGAACGAGATCGCTGACCTCAACCGCGCGCTCGCCCTGGTGCGCGGCCCGCTCCTGGAAGGACGGCCCGCGGGCCGCTACGCCTGGCTGGCGCGCGAAAGCGTGGAGTACGACGCGCCTGCGCTCATCGCCGACGCGGCGCACCGGCTCGCGATCCGGCTGCTCGACCGCAACGACCCCGAGAGCGCGGCTCAGGCCGCTCGGGCCGGCTTGACGGGCGCCGAGTCAGAGCTGCTGTGGCGTGATCTGATGCGTGCGCAGTTCGCGTGCGATGGGCGGCGGGGCGCCCTGGCCGTGCTCGACGAGCTGGTCGCCGTGCGGGGGGAGGATCGGGCCGGCCCCGAGCTCGAGCCGGAGACGGAGGCCCTGGCCGACGAGCTGATCCCGCACCGCCGGCTCACGTCCCTGCAAGCGCTCTAACTGCCGAAGAGGGTGGGAGCTCAGGTCAGCGTTGACTTCACCACGGCGGCCAGCCGGTCGGCGACGGCGCGGGCGC
>Ga0184623_10000620_pt1 | contig 15237 bp, 20 predicted proteins | sample PLM1_100_b1_FD_133138 | JGI IMG/M metagenome (GOLD analysis project Ga0184623, IMG submission 133138) | Groundwater sediment microbial communities from an aquifer in East River, Colorado, USA - PLM1_100_b1 | ecosystem: Environmental > Terrestrial > Soil > Riparian zone | place: USA: East River...
CGCCCGGCTGGCAAGGCGGAGGAAGGAGGCGCACTGGGTTTGTGCGTCGACTGACGACAACGCCGCCAGGCGGGATGCGGGGCGTCGCGAGCCGGCGAGGGGTTTGCCAACAGGCTCTTAGGCCGCCTAGCTAGGCGGGGCGGCGCTGGAACATCCGCCGGTAGGCCTGCGGGGTCGTGCCGCGCCACCGCCCGAAGTGGTGCCGCAGGACCGCGGCGTTGCCGAACCCGGTGCGCTCGGCGATCACGTCGACGGTCTCGTCGGTCTCCTCGAGCAGCCGTTGCGCCAGCAGCACCCGTTGCCCCGTGATCCAGTGGTACGGCGTCGTGCCCGTCTCAGCCCGGAAGCGCCTGGCGAACGTCCGCGGCGACATGTGCGCGCGGCTCGCGAGCAACTCCACGGTCATGTCGTCGTCGAGATGGCCCGCCATCCAGCTCAGCACCGGCTCGAGCGTGTCGATGCGCGGCGGGGGCAGCGGCGTCTCGACGTACTGCGCCTGACCCCCGTCGCGGTGCGGTGGGACAACCATGCGGCGCGCCACCGAGTTGGCCACGGCGGCGCCGTGCGCCTCGCGGATGATGTGCAGGCACAGGTCAAGACCCGCGGCCGTGCCCGCGCTGGTCAGGATCGGGCCATCAGCGACATAGAGGACGTTCGGGTCGACCTTGGCCGCGGGATACGCCTCCTGCAATTCGGCGGCGTGCATCCAGTGCGTCGTGCACCGCCGGCCGTCGAGCAATCCGGCCGCGCCGAGGACGAACGCGCCCGAGCACACGCTCATCACCCGAGCTCCCCGGTCGACCGCTCGCTGCAGCGCCCCGAGCAGCGCTCGGCCCCGGTAGTTGCGATCATGGGGCGCGGCGGCCGGCACCGCGATGAGGTCGGCATCCTCGAGCGGGCTGAGGTCGTGCGGCGCGTCGATGGCGAAGCCGGCGGTCGTGCGGACCGGACCGGGATCGACAGCGACGACGCTGAAGTCGTAGCTGGGCAGGCCCTGGGCCGACCGGTCGACGGCGAACGCCTCGCAGACGACGCCGAGCTCGAACGGCGCCACCCCGTCGATAAGAGCAACAGCTATCTTCCTGAGCATGCAGCCAGTATGGCAGGAACTTGGCGTAGCGCGGCAGTCCTGCCACTGGTTTCAGGACATGAGCATGACGATCCTTGACTCATGACACTCATCCTTCTCCTCGCAGTCCTAACCGTCCTCGGCGTCGTGGCCACCGTCCGCTCGGTGCGCACCGACCGCCCCAGCACCCCGCCCCGTCGGGTCGACCCGTACGGCACGCCGTCCCTCCCCTCGGTTCCCTACGCCTCGCGGTGAAGAGCGGCGCAAGCCGTCAGGCAGGGTCGCCGGTCCAACCGCGGGCCGGACCAGCGACCCTGCCCTTAGCCTTAGAGGTCGCGCAAATTGGGCTGCCGGGCTCGCGTGCCCCCGCATCCCGCTTGGCGGCGTTGTCGTCGGTCGACGCACAAAAACCAGTGCGACTCCCTCCTCCGCCTTGCCAGCCGGGCGCGGATGACCCGCTCGCTGATCCGACCCCCCAATTTGCGCGACCTCTTGCTCGCGCGGTCCGGGCTACCGTTGCGAGTCGTGGCAGCAACTGTCGTCGTGCGCTCCGCCAGCCCTGATGACTTCGCCGCTGTCGGCGAGTTGACCGTTGCGGCGTACGGCGCAGCGGGCCTGCTCGACAACGACGAGCAGTACATCGACGAGCTGCGTGACGCTGCCCACCGTGCCGCCGCCGACCGCACTGACCTGCTCGTGGCAGTCGACCGCGACGGTGGCCGGATTGTGGGATCGGTCACATTCGTGCTGCCGGGATCACCGTTCGCCGAGCTGTCCGGTCCTGCCGAGGCAGAGTTCCGCCATCTCGCGGTCGATCCCGAGGGCCGCGGGCGCGGCGTAGGCGAGCTCCTTGTCCGCGCCTGCATCGACCGTGCGCGCCAGCACGGCTGCGAAGGCATGGTCCTCTCGACCGCGCCGATCTCCCACGACGCCCACCGGCTCTACGCCCGGCTCGGCTTCCGCCGGGCACCCGAGCGCGACTGGTGGCCGGCGCCCGACTTCCCGCTGTTGGCCTACGAGCTCCCCCTACCGCCGCGGTAGGCGCGGCTCGGCGGCGGTTCGGGCGAGGAAGCGCTCGCGGTCGACAACCATCCTCGTCACCTCGCCGTTCCCGACCAGCCGGCCGTCGGACGAATGAGCGGCGACCGCGAAGCGCAGCAGCCGCCCGTCGACATGCACCAGCTCGGCGCGCACGGTCACCTGCTCGCCGACCGGGCTGGCCATGAGGTGCTCGAGCTGGATCCGGGTCCCCACCGACGTCTGCCCATCGGCCAGCTCCCCCGCGAGCGCGGCGACCGTCGCCGCCTCGGCTGCTGCCACCAGCCGGGGCGTCGCCAGCACGGGAACATCGCCGCTGCCGACGGCCAATGCCGTGTCGTCGGCGCCGACGGTGACGGTGACGGTTGCGGTGCGGCCCACGGCGAGTGTCACGAGCCGTACCCTACGAGCCGTGCAGCCCTACTGTGACCGGTGCGGGGAGCCAGCGGGCAACGGCGACCACGACATCTGCCTGGGGCAACGCCGGCTCGAGCCGCCGCGCTACTGCCCGGAATGCCGCCGCCGCATGGTGGTCCAGGTGACGCCGCGCGGCTGGACCGCCCGCTGCGCCGAGCACGGCCTCATTCGATCACGGCGATGACGTCGCCCTCCTGAACGACATCACCCTCGGCGACCTTGAGCTCGCTCACCGTCCCGGAGTTCTCGGCGAGTACCGGGATCTCCATCTTCATCGACTCGAGGATCACGAGCGTGTCGCCGTCATCGACGGTGTCGCCTTCGGCCACGACGACCTTCCAGACGTTGGCAACCATCTCTGCGCGGACCTCTGCGCCCACCGTGACCCCTTCCGTCGTACCCGCCGCCCCGAGAATAGGGCACGGCTCGCCGCCCCAACCTCCGCGATCTTGAGCTCCTTTCGCACCGGGATCGCTCCCACCATCAAAAACCTCAAGATCGCGGCGGGGCTGGGGCGGGGCTGGGGCGGTTAGGGCGGCGTTGCTCACGTCCGCATCGTCGCGATGAGGCCGGTGTCGTAGTCGCCGGACACGAACGCCGGCTCGGCCAGCAACTCCGCGAAGAACGGCAGGTTGCACTTCGGCCCCTCGACCACGAACCCCCCGACCGCCTCCCGGGCTCGCTCCAGCGCCTGCGCCCGGTCCTCGCCCCACACGCAGAGCTTGGCCAGCAGGGGGTCGTAGAACGGCGTCACGGTGTTGCCCGCGGCGTATCCGGCGTCGACCCGGATGCCCTCGCCCTTCGGCTCGCGCCACACCGTGATCTTGCCGGGGCCGGGCAGGAACCGGCGCGGGTCCTCGGCATAGACGCGCAGCTCGAGCGCGTGCCCGCGGCGCTCGATGGCAGTGGGATCGAACGTGACGTCCTCCCCTGCCGCGATGCGCAGCTGCTGCTCCACGAGGTCGATGCCGGTCACCATCTCGGTGATCGGGTGCTCAACCTGCAGCCGGGTGTTCATCTCGAGGAAGACGAACTCCTGCGTCTCGGGCGTGACCAGGCACTCCACCGTGCCCGCGTTGCGGTAGCCAACCGCCTCTCCGGCCCTGATCGCGCTGGCCAGCATCCGGGCGCGAAGCTCCGGCGACACGCCCGGCGACGGCGTCTCCTCGGCCAGCTTCTGATGCCGGCGCTGCACCGAGCAGTCGCGCTCGCCCAGCGCCACGACCCGCCCGTCGGGCAGGCCGAGGATCTGCACCTCGACGTGCCGGACGCGCGGCAGGTATCGCTCGAGGAGGATCGCGGGGTTGCCGAAGAAGCGCTCCGCCCGGGTCTTCGCGGTCTCGAACGCCGCCCGCAGCTCGGCCTCGTCGTTGGCGACGGACATGCCGATTCCGCCGCCGCCGGCCACCGCCTTGACCATCAGCGGGTAGCCGAGTTCCGCCGCGGCCGCGACCGCCGCGTCCGCTTCGGTGAGGGGCTCCTGCGTGCCCCCGGCCACCGGCATGCCCGCGGCAGCCATCAGGTTGCGCGCGTTGACCTTGTCGCCCAGCCGGTCGATCGCCGCCGGGTCCGGGCCGACCCAGACCAGCCCAGCGTCGATCACCTTCTGCGCGAACGCCGCCGACTCCGCCAGGAAGCCGTAGCCCGGATGCACCGCCTGCGCACCGCTGCGCCGGGCGGCCTCCAGCACCGCGGGAACATCGAGGTAGCTCTGTCCCGGCGGCGCCGGGCCGAGGAGCACCGCCTCGTCCGCCGCTTGCACGAACGGCAGCCGCTTGTCCGCCTCCGAGTAAACCGCGACCGCCTTGACGCCGAGCCGCTGCAAAGTGCGGATGACCCGGCGGGCGATCTCAGCTCTGTTGGCCACGAGCACCGTATCGAACAATCTCTATCTCCTTGCTCTCGGCGTTGCCTGCTCCTGACCCACCCCTCGGCAGGCGAGACTATCTATGTGGGTCTCCTCGTCGTCGTGCTCCTGGTGGCGCTGGTCGTCGGGCGCCGGCTCGGCGGTCGCGTCGACCGGCTGGCCGGCGTGCCGTTCCGCAGCCTGCGCCTGCTGCTGTCGGCCGCGGTCGTGCAGCTGCTCGGCTTCCTCGTGTCGAACGTCGTCGCGGTCGCCTGGCCGGTCGCCCTGGCCGTCTCGGCGGTGTTCGTCAGCCTGTTCCTCGCTCGCAACTACCAGATCCTCGGCGTGCCCCTGATGGCGGCCGGCCTGCTGCTCAACGCGTTGGTCGTGATCGTCAACGGCGCCATGCCGGTCTCGCTCGACGCGGCCGAGCGCGCGGGCATCGCGGCCGAGCGGCTCGACCTCGACGATCACCCACGCAAGGAGCCGGTGACGGCCGAGACCCGGCTGCCGTGGCTCGGCCGGGTCGTCCCGGTGGCGTTGCCGATCCACCGCGAGGTGGCCACGCCAGGCGACCTCCTGCTGGCGGCCGGGCTCGGCCTGCTCGTCGTGACCGGCATGCGCCGGCGTAATGCTGCCGGCGCTGCCGGCGACACGCACGGGGTCGACGACGACGTCGGCGTCTGGGCCGGTCAAATCCTGTCCGAGCCGCGCAAGCGATCGAGCACCCTCGACAGCGAGTCGACCACCCTCGGGTCGAACTCATAGGCCACCCCGAGCCGGAGCCGTTCGAGCGCCTCCATCTGGCGCTCCGGCCGCCTCGACTCCCCGACGATGTCGTCGTAGGCGTTGACCGCCTTGATGATCCTGCTGCCCAGCGGGACCCGGCTGTCGGCCAGCAGCGCCGCCCGCCGATAGGGCTCTGCCTGGCGCTCAACGATCGTCGCGACGCCGTCCAGCACCCCGGTCTGCCTGATGACGTCCGCGCCAAGCTGGGCGATCTGCCGCTGTTCCGGCCGCGAGACGATGACGGTCGCGCCGCCGGGGATCGGCTCCCGCAGCGACAGCTGGCCCAGGTCGTGCACGAGCGCGGCGAACTGCAACTCGGTAAGGCCCGGCTCGGTCATCCCTAGGTCGCGGCCGACCGCCACGGCGAGCTCCGCGACCCGGCTCGCGTGCCCGGTCTCCGTGTAGCCGGCCACCTCGGTCAGCCGCGACAGGGAGCGGATGGTCTGGTGGTACGTCTCGCGGATCGCGGCGTACCGGCGGAAAGCGAACTGGGTGAGCATGATGGGCACGGCGAACACCGGCAGCGCCCAGACCGCCATCGCCTGCGCCGCGAGCGCGATCAGCATCCCGCTGGCGCCGATCGCCGAGCTGATCCCCCGCAGGGCGCGGACCTCGTCGCGGAACGCGGCGCGGAACGGCGCATGCTGGTCGCCGGCGCGCACGAGGGCGGCGAGAACCGCGTCGGCGAGCAGGGTCACGGTCACGACGACGACCATGACCAGCGCCTTTTGCCACGCCTGCCAACCGGCCTCCAGGTGCGCGGGCCGGTTGACGGCGGCGACGATCAGCTGGAACAGCGTTGCCGCGAACGCGACCACCAGCACCCGCCGCGCCATGTCCTCGAGCCTGGGCCCCCGGCCGGCGGCAGCGTGCGGGATCGCGCCGAGGAGCACGGCGACGCCGACGACCGCGACCACCTGCGTGACCGTGTGCTCGGTGGGCAGGCCGCCGTAAGAGCCGAGGAGGGCATAGGCGAGCCCGGCCGCCGTCGCCAGCGGGGCGACCTCGCGATCGCCGGGCAGCGTGACCCGGAGGACCTCTCCGAGCGTGATGAACAGCCCGAACCACAGCGCTGGCACCGGCTGCGCCAGGCCGCCAGCGAACGTCGCAGCGACCGCGCCGACGAGCAACAGGCCCGCTCCCGTCACGACGATGATCGCGCCGTGCTGGTACTGGGTCCCGAGGCGGAACGCGGTCACGGATCGGCCTCGCCGCACGGCTCAGGCACCCTTTCAACCGCCTCGGCCCGCTCAAGCCGCTCGGGCAGCCTTGGCGAGCGGGAGGAGATTGTCGGATCGTCGTGGTCGAAGGCGTCGGCCAGCGTGCCCGCCGGGACCGGGGGGGCGACCTGGACTGTCCAGCCGTGGTTCGCGACGGCCGCGGCCAGCGCGTCGACCATCACCGGATCGAACTGGGAACCGGCGCAGATGCGCAGTTCGCCGATCGCCGCCTCGACGCTACGCGCGCCGCGGTAGGACCGGGTCGAGGTCATCGAGTCGAACGCGTCGGCCACCGCGATGATGCGCGCGAACTCCGGGATGTCGCCGCCTTGCAGCCCCATCGGGTAGCCCCGGCCGTCGACTCGTTCGTGGTGGTGCAGGATGCCCTCTACCGCCTCCCGGAGGAACGCGATCTCGCGGACGATCTCGAGCCCGCGCAGCGGATGGCGCTGGATCGCCTCGTACTCGTCGTCGCTGAGCGGGCCGGACTTCTGCAGCACCTTGGTCGGCACGCCGAGCTTGCCCACGTCGTGCAGAATGCCGGCGTAACGCAGGGCCGAGACCCGGTCGTCGGCCATCGCGAGCTCCCGGGCGATCAGCACGACCGCCTCCGCCACCCGCTCGCTGTGCCCTCGGGTGTACCAGTCCTTGGTCTCCACCGCCTGGACGAGGGTGCGGATCGTGGCGTCGTATGCCGCCTGCTGCTCGGCGTACTGCGCGTAAGCCCACCGCGCCGCGAACAACGGGATGACGAGCAACGGAACAGCGATCCAGCCCATGCTGGTCCAGAGGACGGCGAGCATCAGGCCGAAGAGGCCGTAGCCGACGTAGGCGATCGCGGAGGAGGACATCCCGCCGTACCAGACGCCCCGCAGGCTGCGCTTCTCCGACAACGCGATCACCGTCGCGACGAGCAGGCCGTTGGCCGCGCACTGGACGATGTCCGCAGCCAGGAACGGCAGCAGCACCTGCGGGAAGTCGCCCGAGCCGAGCCCGCCGACCGGACCGCCGAGTTGGACGTAGACGAACCCGCCTGCCCCAGCGGCTAGGGCCGACTGGGCACCGTTGAACAGCCGCTTAACCGGGTCGCCGACGTAGTTGTAGCTCACCGCCGCCGCTGCCGACACGAAGATCGCGCCCCAGGGGCCAACCAGCGGATAGCTCGCCAGGCCGACGATCGCGCCAAGGGTCAGCAGGATCGTCCGCGAGGTGGAGCTGGACCGGGCGTAGAGCGAATCGCAGGCGACGTAGGCGACAACTAGTTGCAGCGTCACCCGCCATGACGGCACCTGCGTGGCCGACCAGACCACGAGCACGACACCGAGCGCGACCACGACAACGACGTAGCCGCGCGCGCGAACCGGCAGATCTCGCATTTCGCTCCCGGTTCAGCAGGCTACCGCGACTGGGCGGGACGGGGACCGGCAGCGAGGACGACCTTTTCAGGCGCCCCACCTCCAACCAGGCTCGGCCGCGAGGAACTTCTCGACGATCGCCACGATCTTTCGCATCTCGACTCACCTCCCCCGCACCGGTTTGTCACGGACCTTCGCTCGACCCGTCCGTGCCGTGTCCGCTCCGCTGGGGAGAGCCGCAATACCGCGCTGCCGATCCCGATCCCGCCCTGTGCAGTTGTGTCGGCCCTCGGTGGTGAGCGCCGTCGTTGCCCTTCGGCACCCGCCGTGAGCGTGGCGGGATGAGTCAACGTCGATCGTCACGCTGCGTCAAGCTCGGGCGCGTCGTCGGCGTTGCGCGGAGACTGTCCGTGATCGGCCGAGTCACGAGAGGCCTAGTTTGCCCCGAGACGTGCCGACCTCCGGCTCGGTCCGCTCCGCTGCCGTCCGGGTCTCGGCCTCTCGCGCTTCGGCCGATCCGCTGCTGTGCCAGGCGGTCTTGCGGCTCCTTGCTCCGCCTTTGTCCAGGACAGGCCTAACGAGCCCGACCTGCTAGGACTGCCGGGTAACCTAGCTGACGCCCGCTCTGACCGCGACCCGCCCGGACGATCCCCGGTCAGGTTTGCTCTACGCTCACGGTCATGCCCGCCCTGCGGCTGTTGCCAGAGCTGGAAGCGGCATTGCGCCGGCTGCCCAGCGTCCGGGCGGCGAGCGTGGTCACTGGGCCGGACGCCGTCCCCACCGAGGTTCATGTCCTCGCCGCGCCCGGCAAGCCGGCCAAGCAGGTCGTGCGCGACGTGCAGTCGCTGGCACTCGCCCAGCACGGGATCGAGATTGATCACCGGATCGTCAGCGTGGTCCAACTCACCGATGACGACGTCGCCGAGGCGCAGGCCGCGGCAGGCGGCCCGGCGGTGGCACGGCCGGTGATCACGTCGATCTCCCTGCGGACGACAACCACCGACACGGAAGCCGGCGTCACGGTCTCACACGACGGGCACGTGTTCGAGGGCAAGGCGGCCGGGCCGGCAGGCTTCGGGCACCGGCCGCGTATCGTCGCGGCGGCCGCACTGCGGGCGCTCGACGATCTCCTCGGCACGCCGGCCGAGGTCGAGTCGGTGGTGGTGGCGCCGGTAGGGGGCCGGAACGTCGCGGTCTGCGTGATCACCGTCGCGGAACCCCGCGTCGGCGAGTTGGTGCTCAGCGGGAGCGCGCCAGTGCGCGACGACGACGTGGCAGCCGTAGTCCGCTCGGTGCTCGATGCGGTCAACCGCCGCATCGCCAGCTAGCCTGACAACGTAGATCGACCAACGGCGAGGGAGCACGATGGCCAAGAAGACCCGGAAGCGGAAGGCGCGCGCGAAGCGCAAGGCCAACCACGGCAAGCGCCCCAACGCCTAACGATGCCCCCAGACCTGGCCGCGGCCTAGTCGAAGGGCGTGATCTCCACACGCACTTGCTGGATGCGCATCATGACCTTCGTCCGCAGGTCACCGGGCACCGGGTCGTTGCCGCAGCTGCGGGCTACAAGGGCCTTCACCGCCTGCTCGAGCCCGAACCTCTGCAGACACGGACCGCACTCGTCAAGATGCTGCCGGATCTCGGCGCAGGCGCGCGCGTCGACCTCGCCGTCCAGGTAGACGTAGACCTTCTTCAGGATCTCCAGACAGTCGACTTCGTGGGGGCTGCCGCAACTCATTGTCCGGTGTCCTTCCCTGCCCGCTCACCCGGTTCTGAGGCGCGACCCGGCTGGTTGCCCGAGCCGGAGCCCGAGCCGTTGGACGATGGCGGGAGGAGCCCTCGCTCGCGGGCGTAGTCCTCGAGGAGGCCGCGGAGCTGCCGTCGTCCTCGGTGCAGCCGGGACATGACGGTGCCGATCGGGGTGCCCATGATGTCGGCGATCTCACGGTAGGCGAAGCCCTCGACGTCGGCGAGGTAAACCGCCATGCGGAAGTCGTCGGGGATCTGCTGGAGGGCTTTCTTGACGTCTGAGTCCGGCAGGTGCTCGAGCGCCTCGACCTCGGCGGACTTCAGGCCGGTCGAGGTGTGCGACTCGGCGCGGGCGAGCTGCCAGTCCTCAACGTCCTCCGCCGCGCTCTGCTGTGGCTCCCGCTGCCTCTTGCGGTAGGAGTTGATGAACGTGTTGGTCAGGATGCGGTAGAGCCACGCCTTGAGGTTCGTCCCCGCCTCGAACTGGTGGAACGACTGGTAGGCCTTGGCAAAGGTCTCTTGGACCAGGTCTTCGGCGTCGGCGGGGTTGCGGGTCATCCGGAGTGCCGCAGAGTAGAGCTGGTCGAGGTAGGGCAGGGCATCGCGCTCGAACCGCTCACTCCGCTGCTCGAGGGTCTCCTCGACCGGACCCACCTCCTCCATGCCGGGGTGGTCGCCCGTGACGCCGGGCGCACCGCCACTCCTGCCGGAGGATAGTCGCCGTTGGGCCGCGCCGCCGACGGGCCCATTGGACCAATCTGCCCAGTCGAGGAACTGCGGTGCTGAGCGCCGGGTGGCGAGCATTCGGTAGGCAACCTCTCAAGACGGCGTACGACCTCTCGAACACGGGTTGGCCGCCGCTGATTCCCCCACGCCGGTCAGGCCGGCAGCCGGGCCATGACCCAGTCGGCCACCGAGGCCGCCACGCCGACGAGGACGTCGGCGCGGGACCGGCCGGACGACTTGGGCACGGCGAACGAGTGGTCCGCCCCGGGCACGCGGTGTAGCTCCACGTCAGACGGGAACTCCGGCGGCCGTCCAAACGAGTCGCGCTCCCCTTGCACGACGAGCGTGGGGACGCCGGCTTCGAGCAATTCCGCTAGCCGCGAACTATCCGGCCGGCCCGGCGGGTGCAAGGGGAACGCCAGCGCGACGACCGCGACCGCGCCGAGCTCGCGGGCGGTGCGGCAGGCCACCCGGGCCCCGGCGCTGCGACCGCCGACGATCAGCGGCTTGGCGTCGAGCGCGGCGACGACCGCCCGCCAGGCGACGTCGAGCCGGGCGGGCGCGGCGGCGGCCCGGCGGCCCTCGACATGCCACGGCTGCTCGACCCGGACCACGGTCAGCCCACGCGTGGGCAACTCGCCCGCCAGCGCCAGGAGGTCGGGGCTGCCCGGGCCGCCGCCGGCGCCGTGGCCGAGGACCACAGTGGCCAGCGGACGCTCCGCGCGGTCGACGAGCACCCGGGCAATGCCGATGGGCGTCGGCACGAGGTAAGTGTCCACAGGGCACCGAAGCTACCGGGACGGCGGCGAGCTGACGACCCGGGTGATCCTGGCCCGTCCGGTTTGCGTACTGGTAGTCAGAAGCGGGTTCACCTGGGGAAGGAGCGGACGTGCCGAGGGACAGCGAACTTCATGCCATGCTTCTGCGGCTGGCCGGACGGATTCCCGATGACCTGCTGACCCGGTGCCGGGAGTGGGCCGCCGATGGGCGGGAGGCGGACGTTGCCGCCGCCGTGGCCTTCGCGGTGCTGTGGCGTGAGGCCAAGATGCATGAGGACGACATCGAGCTGCTCGCCGATCTGACGGAGGCCGCCGGAGGCGACCCGGGCGATCTGCCCGTGATCGAGCAGGACGACGACGAGCCGCCGATGTTCTTCCAGTTCCTTCCCGTCCGGGAGCCCGGCCAGGCGAACCTGGAACAGCTGGTTGCCCTGCAGGCCGGCTCTGTCGAGGACGCCGTTGACCAGGCCGCCGTCGATGCGGTGGCCGGGGATGCCGGAGCCCGCGGGCTCTGGCGGGCCTGGCGGCATCCGGCGGTCCCCTCGCCCTGGCCGGGCCTGCGGCGTGTCTACGTCGTCGAGGTCGACGACGACGTGGCATTCGTGCCGCTCACCGCACACCTCCAGCAGCGGCTGGCGGCAGCGGGCGAGGCAGATCCGCAGGTCGAGGTCGTGCCAGCGGGCGTGGAGCTGCCTGCCTACCAGTCATCCGCCCGCGCCTTCGGCGCGCTGCTGTGGGCGAGCACCCCCGAGCGCGAGTTCCGGCTGGCCGAGCCGTTCGACGAGGTGACCGACGCGGGCGGGCCGGTCTTCCACCCCGACCACCCGCGGATCGACGATCCGGTCGAGCGGCGCCGCATCCTCCACTACCTCCGATCCGGTGAGGCGGTGCTGGTCAGCGAGGGGTTGATGGACGACGTGGTCGAGCCGACGCGCCGCGAGGTCGTGCCGCTGGACCTGCGCACCGACGGCTTCTGGGTCTGGCTGGACACCACGGCGTACTACCTGGAGGAGCACCACCTGGCCCCGCCCGAGGAACTCCTCGCCCATGTCCGGGCGGCCGACTACGCGATGCCCGAGGTGGACGGCGTCACGGTGCACCGGGCGACGGCTCAGCTGATCGCGATGGGGCCGACCGCCGAGGACGCCGAATCGGCGGAATCGGCGGAATGGCCAGAATTCGAGCCCGCTCTGGAATCGCTGGCCATCCGGGCACCGGACGACCCGGAGCCGGAGCCGGCCGCCATCAAGGGCATGACCTCCCTCGAGGGCATCGCCACCGTCAGGGTCACCGCTGGTGGGCCCGCCGCGCCCGTCCTCTAGCTCCCGCGGGGGAGATCACGAGGTAGCCCAGCTGTGGGCACAGACTCGCGGTCAGCGGCGACGCCCGGGTCGCCGCCACGAGGGTGACGTTGCGGCGCGACACGCCGGGCGTGTCGCACCACTTTGTCACCCCGAGGGTCCGCTGGTAGGCGGTTGGGCGGATGAGCATCCGGACGCGAATGCCAACTCGTCTCTCTCGGCGGGAAGCAAGCGGGACGGTAGTCAGATGTGTGACAATGTAGTCATGGTGGATGGGCTCTGGTGGGACGACGAGGAGGCGGAGTACATCCGTCGGCGCTCCGACCGTTACCCCGGGGCCACCAACCTAGAGCCTGGGTGGACGCTGGAGGCGGCCGCCGACCCGCGGCGGATCCTCCTCGACCCGGATCCTAAGAGCCAGGCTGGAGCCATCCGGCTCATCGGCTACTCACCATCGGCGGGTTTCGTGCTCACCGTGATCATCGACCCCGCCGACAAGGCCGGCATCACCGCGTGGAAGACCCGCGGAGCTGACCTCCGTGACTATCTGGAAGGGAAGGAGGAGCGATGACCGACCGTGCTACCCGTGCCCGGCGGGACGCGATCCGTGCGGAGTACGCCACCGAGGAGGCCGAAGCCGCCGAGGCCGAGGCGTTGGAGAACGAACAGGCCGTGGTGTCCGTGCGGGTGCCGGCGAGCCTGGCAGAAACACTCAAGTCCAGGGCGGCAGCCGAGCACATCCCTACATCGGCTCTGATCCGCCGGATCCTCAGTCAAGCCGTGCACGACCCCGGCGCACCCGTGCTGACCGTCGAACAGGTCGAGGAGATCGCCCGACGAATCTTCCGCGAGTCGGCGTGACCCAACCGGCGCGAGCTGAGCGGCAAACTTGGAGCAATAAATTCTACATTCGCGTAGGACTCGCCAGTGCGTCACCCCGAGGGTGCGCTCCCGCGACCGTGGCGTGGGACGCCCCGCATCGCCCGGCGTGATCCCGGATTCGGGCGACGGGTCCGGAGTGTGGAGCGGCCGACAGTCCGCGATCTTGAGCTGAAACAGCGACAGCACGGCGTGTCGCCGAAAATAGCTCAAGATCGCGGCACCGGCTCGCCTCAGCTGCTGCCGGTGAGACGGAAGTGAGCCGCCGCGCCTCCGGGTGTCCGGACTTCGGGCCCACCGACCCCGGATAGTGAGCACAGTGGCCGGCCACCGGCACCAAGATCGTGAAAACAACGAGGCACGCCGTCACCTCGAAGGCCGATCCCGGCGCGGGCAGGAGGCGGTCGCGAGGGCGGCCGGCCGAAGGCACCCGCCAAAAACGAGATCAAGACTGCGGTGATCCAAGACCCCACTGCCCGAGATCTGTGACCTCCGTGTCACAGGCTCCGCGCGACCGGATCATAGACCCGAAGACCGATGGCGCCTCCCCACCCCTGGGCACCGGGCAGGCGCTCCGCGCGTTGGCCCCGCATGGGCTTCTTCGACGTCCTCGACTCGATATTCGCGCCGGGCAGACGGCACCTGCAGGAGGAGCGCAAGCGCCTCGAGTTGACCCGCGACGAGGTCGGGCTCGGCGACCCGCATCGGGGCCCGATCGACCTCGACAGCGGCGTGGTCAAGTTGCACCGGGCGCAGCCGCCGAGTGATGCGCAGCCCGGGGACGACGACCCGTGAACTGGCTCCTCCCCGGCGCCGCATCGACACCGGAAACCACGATCGCCGACGAGCGGGTCGCCGTGGACGTGACCGCCTGGGTCGACCCGCCGACGCTGTCCACAGCCCGCTGAAGCCCCTGGTTCTCCACAGATCGCAAGGTAGGACTGGTTCCCAAGCGCGATCTGGAACAACTTTGTCTCATGACGACAAAGGAGGAATCATGGTGGCTATGGCCTACGAGACGGTCCCGGTGCGCCCCGACGGTTTCACCGTCGACGACCTCGAGGAGATGCCCGACGACGGCCGGCGCTACGAGCTCATCGACGGGGTGCTGGTCGTGAGCCCCGCCGCGCGCCCCCGACATCAGATCGCCGCGGACCGCCTGGGCGATGTGCTCAAGCGAGCGAGCCCGCCCGATCTCATCGTCATCCCCTCTCCGATCGACGTCGAACGCGGTCCGCGCACCTGCCTCGAGCCTGACCTGGTGGTCGTGCGCAAAGCGGATCTCGACCTTGACGACGCGTTCCGGAAGACCCCGGTCCTGGTTGTCGAGGTCGTCTCGCCGAGCAGTCTCGACTTCGACCTGGGGCTCAAGTCACGGGCCTACGCCCGTATGGGTGTGCCGCACTACTGGGTGCTGCACCCCCGGGCACACTGGGTGCGGGTGCACGAGCTCGACGGCGACGCCTACCAGCTGGTGGCGCACGCCGCCGGCGGGGAGACCTGTGAAGTGGAGCGGCCGTTCGCCGTTCGGTTCCAGCCAGGCGATCTCCTCGCGGCGTTCGAGCCTTGAGGCGGAAGGGAGTGGTCAGAAGAGCGTGTCGGCGGCGAAGTCGGCGTCGGGAGCAGCGTCGGTCAGCGGTTCGATCAGGTGGGAGCCGTTGTTGCGCACGTCGTTGACCGCTGTTGACACCGGCACGGCTTCGAGCCGGCCCGGTTCGGGAGTCAGCAGCGCGCGGAGTCGGCCGACGTCGGTCGCGGACGGCGCCAGCCAAGCCGCCCAATGCTCGCGCGGCAGGAAGACCGGCATGCGGTCATGAAGGTGGCCGAGCGAATCCTCGGCCACAGTCGTGATGATGGTGCAGGTCTCCAGCCACGCGCCGGGGTCCTCGCGAGCGCGGGCGCGGTCCCGCCACCGCTCCCATAACCCGGCCATTGCGAGCACGTTGCCGTCCTTGGGCCGAATCAGGAACGGTTGCTTGGTCGCGCGTGCCCCCGGGCGATCGGCCCGCCCACTCCCGGCTTGCCACTCGAAATAACCGTCGGCTGGCAACAGGCACCGGCGCGCCGCG
>Ga0184623_10000621_pt1 | contig 15231 bp, 13 predicted proteins | sample PLM1_100_b1_FD_133138 | JGI IMG/M metagenome (GOLD analysis project Ga0184623, IMG submission 133138) | Groundwater sediment microbial communities from an aquifer in East River, Colorado, USA - PLM1_100_b1 | ecosystem: Environmental > Terrestrial > Soil > Riparian zone | place: USA: East River...
GAGGGGAGCGCGACCATGAGCGAGGAGCGGCGAGCCGACGAGCAAGCGGAGTGGTCGACCGCTGATCGCGAAGCGCCGGACGGGGTCGGCCGCGGAGCGCGGGAGGAGGGGAGCGCGACCATGGGCACGCGGCGAGCCGACGAGCCGGCGGTGAACGAGCCGGCCGTGGACGAGCCAGTCGTGGACGAGCCGGCCGTGGACGAACCGGCAGACGACCACGTAGTGGCAGCTGCGGAGAAGCCAGCGGCCGAGCAGCCGAGTCCGCGCGAGTTGGAGGCGCCGGCACCCGAGGCCGGGCCGAGCGACAAGGCCGAGCCGGCCGAGCCGGCCGAGCCGGAGCTGGAGGAAGCCGAGCCGGAGCCCGAGCCCGAGCCAGCGGAGGAGGAGCGGGAGCCCGAGCCGCTCGCCCCGGCCGCCGCTCCCGAGCCTGCGCCCGCCCCGGCGCCCCAGGTACGCCGGGCGATGCGCCGGCGGGCGACGCGCAACCAGTTGCTGATCGCGACGCTGTGCGGTCTGCTCGGCTTCGCCCTTGCGCTGCAGGTGCGGTCGAACCAGACGGCTGACACCCTCCGCACCGCTCGGCAGTCGGACCTGGTCCGCATCCTCGATGACCTCGAGGAGCGGTCCAGCCGCCTGCGCGCCGAGGCGCGCGAGCTCGAGACGACCCGCGACCGCTTGACGAGCGGGGTCGGCCGGAGCGAGGCGGCGCTCGAGGAGGCCAGTCAGCGGGCCGACACCCTCGGGATCCTCGCCGGCAACATGCCCGCCACCGGACGCGGCATCGAGTTGGTCATCTCCGATCCAGGGGGCGAGGTCAACGCCGCGATCCTGCTCGACGCGCTGCAGGAGATGCGCGACGCCGGCGCCGAGGCCGTGCAGATCGACGACGTCCGGGTGGTGGCGAGCACCCACTTCACCGACACTGAGGACGGCGTGTCGGTCGACGACAACCCGATCTCCTCGCCGTACCGGTTTATCGCCATCGGCGAGCCGTCGACGCTGGCGTCCGCGCTCAACATCCCGGGCGGGGTGCTCGACACGGTGAAGAAGGAAGGGGCGCAGGCCACCGTCACGCCGCAGGAGACCGTCGTCATCGAAGCCTTGCACCTGCCGGAAACGCCCAAGTACGCTCGCCCGGCTCCACAGCCTACTTAGGAGGCTGACCACCTGAGCAGCGACACATGGAGAGGCACCCAGTGGCCGACTACCCCGAGGACCTCAAATACACCGCCGAGCACGAGTGGGTTCGCGCGACCGGCGACACCGTCCGGGTCGGCATCACCGACTACGCCCAAGACGCGCTCGGCGATGTGGTCTATGTCACATTGCCAGAGGTCGGCGCAAAGGCGCCGGCCGGGCAGCCGATCGGCGAGATCGAGTCGACCAAGAGCGTCAGCGACATCTACGCGCCGGTGAGCGGCGCGGTCGCTGCCCGAAATGACGCGCTCGACAGCTCGCCCGAGCTGATCAACAGCGATCCCTACGGGGAGGGGTGGATCGTGGAGATCCGTCCCAGTGATCCCAGCGAGGTGGCGGGCCTGCTCGACGCATCCGCTTATCGAGCGACCCTCGAGCAGGGGTGACAACGAAGCCCGGCGGGGCTGGTTGAAGTCCCCTCACCAGGCGCCCGGCGGGGCTGGTTGAAATCCCCGGCCAGGCCCGCTTAAGTTGCAGGTCGACTATCAACCTTTAGCAGCGGTCGAGGGTTCGCCCCCGGCCCATCCCACCCATTAGCCGCGACCTCGCGGCAGGAGGCCGACGCGATGCCGTTCTGCACTCAGTGCGGGCACCAGAACCCGGAGGGAGCACGGTTCTGCTCCAACTGCGGGGCAGCGCTGATCCCCGGAGCGCGGGATGATCGGCCCGGTGACTCGACCTCGACGATCTCGATCACCGGCATCGAGGCGCTGGAGGCCGAGCACGCGGCTGACCTGTCGCCGGCCGACCGCGCCTACGTCGAGTCGTTGCCGCCTGGCTCCGGGCTCCTCGTCGTGCAGCGCGGCCCCAACTCCGGCAGCCGCTTCCTGCTCGACAAGGACGTCACGACGGCGGGCCGGCACCCGGAGAGCGACATTTTCCTCGACGATGTGACGGTGTCGCGGCGGCACGCGGAGTTCCATCGCGAGAAGGCTGCCTTCACGGTTCGGGACGTCGGCAGCCTCAACGGCACCTACCTCAACCGCGAGCGCATCGACGAGGCTGCCCTGTCCAACGGCGACGAAGTGCAGATCGGCAAGTACCGCCTGGTCTTCTTCGCCAACCAGCACGAAGTGGCCAGTGGGGGCGGCGGGCCCACAGGGGTGGCGCCGGCGTGAGTTCGGCCGTCCCGGCTCGGGCATTCATGAGCATCGGGGAGGTGCTGGCCAAGCTCCGTCCCGACTTCCCGGACGTGACGATTTCCAAGATCCGCTTCCTCGAGTCCGAGGGGCTGGTCGAGCCGCAGCGCACGCCGTCGGGTTACCGCAAGTTCTCTCACGAGGATGTCGAGCGCCTGCGCTACGTCCTGGCTGCGCAGCGTGATCAGTATCTCCCGCTCCGTGTCATCAAGGAGCACCTCGAGGCGATCGACCGCGGGCTGGAGCCGCCTGGCGCCGCCGGCGGCGGTCCGCGCGTGCCGCGCTCTCTCATGGCCGGCGACGGCTACCCGGACGCCGAGGCGTTCGGGCCCGAGACGACCGACATCCGGCTTTCGAGGGAGGAGCTGCTCGAAGCGGCGGGCATCGACGAGGCGCACCTGCGTCAGCTCGAGGACTTCGGGCTGGTCGCTGCCGGGCCGGGCAGCCACTACGACGGCGACGCCGTGGTCGTCGCGACCACCGTCCGGGAGATGAGCTCGTTCGGCCTCGAGGCCCGGCATCTGCGGTCCTTCAAGGGGGCGGCCGACCGCGAGATCGGACTGATCGAACAGGTCATCACGCCGCTGCTGCGACAGCGCAACCCGGAGGCCCGCGGTCGCGCCGACGAGATCGTGCGGGAGCTGGCGGCGCTGTCGGTCCGGCTGCACGCCGCGCTCGTCAAGGCAGGTCTGCGAGCCGGCTGAGAGGGCGTCCTTCTGCTGTTGCCTTGAGCGCTGGACTGGTCTGTGGCAACGGTCTCGGCAGTTGGCGCACTCCTGCCGACCGCGCGCACGCCCGGGGTAGGGTGGCGGATGTGAATCAGCTCGACGTCGTCGGTGTCCGGGTCGAGATGCCCTCCAACCAACCGATCGTTCTGTTGCGCGAGATCGGCGGAGATCGCTACCTCCCTATCTGGATCGGCGCTGTCGAAGCCACGGCGATCGCCTTCGCCCAGCAAGGCGTGGTGCCGCCGCGGCCGCTGACGCACGACCTCATCCGCGACGTCCTCGAAGCGCTCGGCCACCAGTTGCGGCAGGTCCGCATCACCGCCCTGCGCGACGGCGTTTTCTACGCGGAGCTCGTCTTCGAAACGGGCGTCGAGGTGAGCGCGCGACCGTCCGACGCGATCGCGATCGCCCTGCGCACCGGCACGCCGATCTTCGGGGCCGAGGAGGTGCTCGACGAGGCCGGCATCGCCATACCCGACGAGCAGGAGGACGAGGTCGAGAAGTTCCGCGAGTTCCTCGACCAGATCTCGCCGGAGGACTTCGGCAGCAGCAGCACCTGACCGTCCCCTCACGGCAGGGGTTTGCTCAACGCGCCGCGACGGTCGTTGACCCGCCCGGTCACGGCACGTACCGTGCGCCTTGGGAACGCCCTCTGTGTAATTTCACTCCGGGGGTCGGGAGAGGAAGGTCGACGTGAGCAACACCGGCGGCGACCGTCGGAACACGGGCGGGTCCGCCCCGCAGGCCCGCGCGTCGGACTCCGCCGACATCGAGCGGGCCACCCGTGTGGCGGGCGAGCAGGGCCTGCTGTTCGACGACGACCTGCCCACCCTGCCCGAGGACGTGGGCTACCGCGGGACCACCGCATGCGCGGCCGCGGGCATCACCTACCGCCAGCTCGACTACTGGGCGCGCACCGGCCTTGTCGAGCCGAGCGTGCGTGCGGCGCACGGGTCAGGCAGCCAGCGGCTGTACGGCTTCCGCGACATCCTCGTGCTCAAGGTCGTCAAGCGGCTGCTCGACACCGGCGTCTCGCTGCAGAACATCCGCGCCGCGGTGCAGCACCTCCGGGTGCGCGGAGTGCAAGATCTCGCCCAGATCACCCTGATGAGCGACGGCGCGAGCGTCTATGAATGCATGTCCGCCGATGAGGTCATCGACCTCGTGCAAGGCGGCCAGGGAGTCTTCGGCATCGCGGTCGGCCGGGTGTGGCGGGAGGTCGAGGGGTCGCTCGCCGACCTGCCCAGCGAGCGGCCGGAGCCGGCGACGCCTGCTGGGCTGCCCGGCGACGAGTTGGCGCTCCGCCGCCGCACCCGACGCACCGGGTAAAGCCGTCCGCCGACGCCGCCGACGCCGCCGACGCGGAGGAGCGTGGCTGGGCCTGCGCTGGTACCTTCGTAATTGCTGACGACATCGCGCGGGAGAGCCCCCCGCAGCCAACGTGGGGCGCCGAAGGAGCAGCCTCCCCGGAACCTCTCAGGCCCTAGGACCGCGCGGAAGAGGCGTCTCTGGAAAGCAGGTGGGCTGCCACCTCACCGACGGTGCAAGCCGCCAGCCCCCCGGGCGCGGCGGTGAAGCTCTCAGGTCACCATGACAGAGGGGGAGCGCGCGCCAGCCTGCCCGCCTGTTCGCCCGAAGGGGTCACGTCATGAACGACCGGCCGAGTCTCGCCGACCTCGAGCACATGCAGCCGTTCGCGGACCGGCACATCGGGCCGTCCGGCGACGAGGTCGCCGCGATGCTCTCAGTAGTCGGCTACCCCTCACTCGACGCTCTCAGCGAGGCCGCTGTGCCCGGTCCGATCCGGTCGCTCGACGGCCTCGATCTGCCGCCTGCCGCAAGCGAGGCCGCCGTCGTCGCCGAGTTGCGCGCCCACGCCGATCGCAACCGGGTCATGCGGTCGATGATCGGGCTGGGCTACTCCGACACGCTGACCCCGGCCGTGATCCGCCGCAACGTGATGGAGAACCCCGCCTGGTACACCGCCTACACGCCCTACCAGCCGGAGATCTCCCAAGGCCGGCTGGAGGCGCTCCTCAACTTCCAGACGGTGGTGGCCGACCTGGCCGGGCTGCCGATCGCGAACGCCTCGCTCCTCGACGAGGCGACGGCAGCCGCCGAGGCGATGGCGCTGTGCCGGCGGGCGAACAAGTCGACATCCAGCGCGGCCTTCCTCGTCGACGCCGACTGCCTGCCGCAGACCATCGAGGTCATCCGGACGCGCGCCGTCCCGGTCGGCGTCGAGCTTGTCGTGGCCGACCTCGGCGCAGGGCTGCCGGAGGGCGACTACTTCGGCGTCCTGCTGCAGTACCCGGGCGCGAGCGGCGCGGTCCGCGACCACGCGCCAGTGATCGCCGAAGCCCATTCGCGCGGCGCCCTCGTGGCGGTCGCCGCCGACCTGCTCGCGCTGACCGTGCTCCGGCCCCCGGGTGAGTCTGGGGCCGATGTGGTCGTCGGCTCCTCACAGCGCTTCGGCGTGCCCCTCGGCTTCGGCGGCCCCCATGCGGGCTTCATCGCGGTGCGGGCGGGACTCGAGCGGTCGGTGCCCGGGCGGCTGGTCGGCGTCAGCGTCGACGCGGCCGGGCGGCCGGCGTACCGCCTGGCGCTCCAGACCCGGGAGCAGCACATCCGGCGGGAGAAGGCGACCAGCAACATCTGCACCGCTCAGGTGCTGCTGGCGGTCATGGCCGCGATGTACGCCGTGTATCACGGGCCGGCCGGCCTGCAGGCGATCGCCCAGCGGGTGCACCGCTACGCCGCGCTGCTCGCCGCCGGGCTGCGCCGGGCGGGGGTCGAGGTGGTGCACAGCGAGTTCTTCGACACGGTGCGGGCGCGCGTGCCGGGCCGGGCTGCGCAGGTCGTCGCGGCGGCCGCGGAGCGCGGCGTCAACCTGCTCGCGGTCGACGCCGACACCGTCGGGATCGCCTGCGACGAGGTGACCGGTCGGGCCGACCTCGCCGCGGTGTGGGCGGCGTTCGGGGCCGATGCGGAGATCGGCGAAGGGCTTCTCGACGCCCTGGACGCCGAGACGCCCGACGCGCTGCCGTCAGCGCTGCGCCGGACCAGCGAGTTCCTCACCCATCCGGTCTTCCATGAGCACCGCTCGGAGACGGCGATGCTGCGTTACCTGCGGCGGCTCGCCGACCGCGACTACGCGCTCGACCGGGGCATGATCCCGCTCGGGTCGTGCACGATGAAACTCAACGCCACGACCGAGATGGAGCCGGTGACCTGGCCGGAGTTCGGCGCGATCCATCCGTTCGCGCCGCTCTCCCAGGCCGGCGGCTACCTCACCCTGATCCGCCAACTGGAGAGCTGGCTCGCCGAGATCACCGGCTACGACGCTGTGTCGGTGCAGCCGAACGCTGGGGCGCAGGGGGAGTTCGCCGGGCTGCTGGCGATCAGCGCGTACCACGCCAGCAGGGACGAGTCACAGCGCGACGTCTGCCTGATCCCGGCCTCGGCGCACGGGACGAACGCCGCGAGCGCCGTCATGGCGGGCATGCGCGTGGCGGTCGTGGCCTGCTACGAGGACGGCGACGTCGATGTGTCCGACCTGAAGGCGAAAATCGCCGCGCATGGGGATCGGCTGGCCGCGTTGATGGTGACGTACCCATCGACGCACGGCGTGTTCGAGGAGACCATCACCGAGGTGTGCGCTGCCGTGCACGACGCGGGCGGGCAGGTCTACGTCGACGGCGCGAACCTCAACGCGCTGGTCGGGCTGGCGAAGCCGGGTCGCTTTGGCGCCGACGTGTCGCACCTGAACCTGCACAAGACGTTCTGCATCCCGCACGGCGGCGGCGGCCCCGGCGTGGGGCCGGTGGCGGTGCGCGCGCACCTCGCGCCTTTCCTGCCCAACCACCCCCTGCAGCCGGAGGCGGGGCCCGAGACCGGAGTGGGGCCCATCTCGGCCGCGCCGTGGGGATCCGCCGGCATCCTGCCGATCCCGTGGGCGTACATCCGGCTGATGGGCGGCGACGGACTGCGCCGCGCCACACAGGTCGCTGTGCTCGCAGCGAATTACGTGGCCAAGCGCCTCGCGCCGCACTACCCGGTGATGTACACCGGTCGCCACGGCCTGGTCGCCCACGAGTGCATCATCGACCTTCGCGGGATCACCAAAGAGACCGGCGTCAGCGTCGACGACGTGGCCAAGCGGCTCATCGACTACGGCCTTCACGCGCCGACCATGTCCTTCCCCGTCGCCGGCACCCTGATGATCGAGCCCACGGAGAGCGAGGACCTGGCGGAGATCGACCGCTTCTGCGAGGCCATGATCGCGGTCCGCGACGAGATCTCGCGGGTGGCCAAGGGCGAGTTGGACCGCGAGGACAACCCCCTCCGCAACGCCCCGCACACGGCTGACATGCTCGCCGGCGACTGGGAGCGCGGCTACAGCCGCAAGGAAGCGGCTTATCCGGTCGCGTCGTTGCGGCAGGACCGCTACTGGCCGCCGGTGCGGCGGATCGACGGGGCCTACGGTGACCGGCACCTGGTATGCGCCTGCCCGCCGCCCGAGGCCTTCATTTCGGTCTGACCGGGTGATGGATGTCGACCCGTTGGCGGAGGCCGCTCAGCGTGCGGGCACGGGCGCAGCGATCGTGGTGTCGTCGAGGAAGCAGTAGGCCCACGTCTCGTCGGGTTCGACCGACGCGACCAGCGGATGGTCCGTGTCGGTGTGGTGGGCGCGCGCATGGCGGTTGGGCGACGAGTCGCAACAGCCGACGTAGCCGCAGGACAGGCAGACCCGCAGATGGACCCAGCTCGAGCCGATGCGCAGGCAGTCTTCGCATCCCGGCGCCGACGGCAGCACGGGCCTGATGTCCGGTATGTGCGGGCAGCCGGTTTCGGGCGGGGCGTGGTAGTCGACGATCCTGGTCACGTCGACCGGCCCGCTCTGGCCGGGCCAGGCCGAGGCCGAGGAGCGGCTGGCAGGGCCCGGCTGGTCCAACTCCGCGAACACGCTCGCGGCCGGCGCCGGCTGGCTGATCAGCCAAGGCTCGACGACCTTGTCGACCCCCGCCGCAACCAACTCCTCGAGCGCGACCTCCCGCGTCGGGCGGACGACGATCGAGGCGCTGGCGTTCAGGCCGCGCGCGATGCTGGCGATCCGCATCGCCATCTCGGGATCGTCCTCGGCGATGACGAGCAGGCGGGCCCACGGCACGCCCGCGGTGCGGAGGACACGCTGCTTGGTCGAGTCGCCGCGGACGACGTCGTAGCCCTTGGCCTCGGCTTCCGCCGCGCCGTCGGGGTTGAGCGTGATCAGCGCGAACGGCACGGCGGCCGCCGAAAGGTCGGCGGCGAGCCATCGGGCGGCGTCGCCCCAGCCGGACACGACGACGTGCGCCGCCCGGCCGTCGCCCTCAGGCGGGTTCAAGACCGCCGCCCGCTCCAGCGACACTGCCCGCCGAACCGTCGCTGGCCCCCTCGCCGAGGCGAGCCGATCCTCGAGCCGCCGGCCGGCCGCCGCGAGGGCGGGCGTGGCGACCATGAGGAGCACCGTGGCGGCGATGAGCGCCTGTGAGCCTTCCTCGCCAAGGCCGGCGACCGACAGCCCGGAGTCGCGGCCCACGATCTCGAGCACGAACGAGAACTCGCCCACCTGGGCGAGAAGCAGCGCCGTCGACAGCGCCGTCGCGGCGCCGAGCCGCAGCGCGGCCAAGGAGACCGCCGTGGCGGCGACCTTGACGACCAGCACAGCGACGATCACACCGAGGACGAGCGGCAGGTTGGAGAGCACGAAGCGCAGGTCGAGGAGCATGCCCACGGACACGAAGAACGCCGCGCTGAAGAGGATCTGAAGCGGCAGGATCTCACCGAGCGCATGCTCGCTGTGCCGGCTCTCGCTGACGACGAGGCCGGCCAGGAACGCCCCGAGCGACACGCTCACCCCGGCGAGCGCGGTCAGGAACGCAGTGCCGAGGCAGGTCGCGATGATCGCCAAGAGGAACACTTCGGGCGAGCAGGTTCGGGCGACGCGTTCGAGCGCGGACGGCATGACCCGACGCGCGAGCACGAGGACGAGGACGATGATCGCCGCCGCCTTCGTCAATGCCCACGCCACATCTCGGGGCGAGCCGCCCTCGACGCCCAGCACGGGCACGAGCAGCACCATCAGGACCACGGCCAGGTCCTGGAAGACCAGCAGCGCCAGCGACGCCTGGCCGACAGGACTGGCCGTGCGCCCGGAGTCGCTGAGCAGCTTGAGAACGATTGCCGTCGAGCTCAACGCGACCAGGAACCCCGTGAAGAGGCCCTCGCGCCACCCCACGCCGAACGCCGCCAGCAGGCCCAGGGTCAACGCGACGGTCAGGGTGACCTGCAGGCCGCCGCCGAGAAGGACGTAACGCCGGATCCGGGCCAGCCGCTCGAGCGAGAACTCGATCCCGATCGTGAACAAGAGCAGGATCACGCCGATCTCGGCCGCCGCCTCGACCATCTCCTGCCGCTCGACCAGCCCGAGGGCATGGGGGCCGATCAGCACGCCGGCGATCAGGAACCCGACGATCGGGACCACGCGCATGCGGACGCTCAGGTAGCCGATCAGGAACGCTGCCGCGATGAGCGCTACCGTCGGCGCGAGGTAGGCGGGCGGCGACGAGGCGGCCGCAAGCACGATGTCAGGCGAGGACTTCATCGACATAACACCACCGCCAGTTCTCGCCTGGCTGGAGGGACCGGACGGCCGGGTGCGCCGTCGCGTGGAAGTGCTTGGTGGCGTGGCGGCCAGGTGACGAGTCGCAACAGCCTACGTGCCCGCAGGTGAGGCACAAGCGCAGGTGCACCCACACCCCGCCGATGGCAAGGCACTCCTCGCAGCCCTCGGGTGTCCGCGGCGCGACATCGCGCACCGCCATCATGTGAATGCAGGCGCTCATGATCTCCTCCGTCCCTGGCTGGGCGGGCCACCCCAGGCCCTGGGAGATCTGCGCGGGGTCGCCCTGGCAGGAGTGGCGCACGTCGCTCCCGCCTGGTTGATGTTTGCCCATCGTCCCCGCGAGTGAACAGCCGGCTGTCTCAATTTGGGGACAACCGAGGGATCGACTGTGGATGTTCCCGCGGCCTGCGGTGGATAACCGGGAAATCCGTCCACAGCGGGTGTCGGAGCTCGATCCGGACGCATACCGTCGTGGTCAATGGCCGGAGCCGCGGCCTGTTCGCCAACCGCGAAATCCGCTCCAACCGTGAAGTGCCAGCCGCATCCCGCGGTGTTCGACCTATCGCAGACCACTAGTTCGGAGGGCCCCCAATGTCTGACGACCCCCGCAAGGTCCTCGAAGACTTTGACACCGTCGCCGTCGTCGGGTTGTCGACCAGCCCCGGCAAGACGGCTCATGACGTGCCGGCCGCTCTCCAGCGGGCCGGCTTCCGGATCATCCCTGTCCATCCCAGCGCCGGCGAGATCCTCGGCGAGAAGGCGTACCCGTCGCTTGCCGACATCCCAGAGCCGGTCGACATCGTCGAGGTGTTCCGACCAGCCGAGGAGGCGCCGGGCATCGCCCGAGCTGCCGTCGCCATCGGCGCCAAGGCCCTGTGGCTGCAACTTGGCATCCTGTCCGCCGAGGCCAGGCGGATCGCTGAGGATGGCGGCCTGCGATTCGTCCAGAATCGCTGCATGGGCCATGAGACCAAGGTGCACGGCATCCGGAAGACGCGGACGGAGGCCCCCTGATGGCCAACCGGCCCGCCATGCTCACCATCGACGACGACCCGGCGGTCTCCCGGGCTGTGGCGCGTGACCTGCGCCGCCGCTACGCCGACGAGTTCCGAATAGTCCGGGCCGAGTCGGCGAGCCAGGCTCTCGACGCGCTGCGCGAGATCAAACTGCGGGGCGAGCAGGTGGCCGTTCTGCTGGCCGATTACCGCATGCCCCAGATGAGCGGCATCGAGTTCCTCGAGGAGGCCATGGACCTCTTCCCGGCCGCGCGCCGGGTCCTGCTCACGGCCTATGCCGACACCGACGCCGCGATCCGCGCCATCAACGTCGTCGACCTCGATCACTACCTCCTCAAGCCGTGGGACCCACCGGAGGAGAAGCTCTACCCGGTCATCGACGCGCTCATCGACGCCTGGCGGCAAGCGCCCGACCGGCCGGTGGTCGAGACCCGCGTCGTCGGGCACCGCTGGTCGGCCCGCTCCCACGAGGTGCGCGACTTCCTCGCCCGCAACGCGGTGCCCTACCGCTGGTACACCGCCGACGAGCCCGAAGGCGCGCGGCTGCTCGCCGCGGCGGGCGCCGACGCCACCCAGGTGCCTCTCGTGGTCACGCCGGAGGGCGACACGCTCGTCGCGCCGGCAGATGCCGAGCTCGCCGCCAGGGTGGGGCTGGCGACTTCGCCGGCCGGCGACTTCTATGACGTGGTCGTCGTGGGGGGCGGGCCGGCAGGCCTGGGCGCGGCGGTCTACGCCAGCTCAGAAGGGCTGCGCACGGTGCTCGTCGAGCGGGTCGCGACCGGCGGCCAGGCAGGGCAGAGCGCCCGGATCGAGAACTACCTCGGCTTCCCCGACGGCATCTCCGGCGCGCAGCTAACCGATCGAGCCCGCCGCCAAGCGCTGAAGTTCGACACCGAGATCCTCACCGCCCGCAAGGTCGTCGGGGTGGAGCCGCGCGGCTCCGCCCGGGTCGTGCGGTTCGACGACCGCAGCGAGGTGGGCGCGCACACCGTGATCCTTGCCACGGGCGTGGCCTATCGCGTGCTGGAGGCGCCCGGCCTGGCCCGGTTCACCGGTCGGGGGGTGTTCTACGGCGCAGCGACCACGGAGGCGGCCAACTGCCGTGACCAGCACGTCTTCGTCGTGGGCGGGGCCAACTCCGCCGGTCAGGCCGCCGTTCACTTCTCGGCCTACGCCAAGGAGGTCACCCTGGTCGTCCGTGGCGACGCGCTCGAGCGATCGATGTCGCATTACCTGATCGAGCAGATTCACGAGCGGCCGAACATCACCCTGCGGCTGTGTTGCGATGTGGTCGACGGCGACGGCAAGGGCCACCTCGAGCGGATCGCCGTCCGCGACAACGCGGCCGGCCACCTCGAAAGCGTCGAAGCGCAGTTGCTCTTCGTGTTCATCGGGGCCGAGCCGCGCACCGATTGGCTCGATGGAGTGATCGAGCGCGACCGGCGCGGGTTCGTGCGGGCCGGGCCTGATCTCGTGGTCGACGGGAAACGCCCGCGCGGCTGGAGTCTCGACCGAGACCCCTACCACCTCGAGACGAGCCTGCCCGGGGTGTTCGTCGCCGGCGACGTTCGCGCCGACTCGCTCAAGCGCGTCGCGTCGGCAGTGGGAGAGGGCGCCATGGCGGTAACCCTCGTGCACCGATACCTGGAGACAATGTGAGCGCCCAAGACCACGAGAGGCTGGATCCTGAGGAGCTGCGCACCCTGTTCCTCTTCGAGAGCCTCGACGCCGCCAAGCTCGACTGGCTGTGCCGGCAGGGGCGGGTCGAGCACTTTCCCGCCGGGCCCATCGCGACCGAGGGAGAGCCCGCCACCTGCTTTTACGTCCTTCTTGATGGCACCGTGTCGATGAGCCGCCGGGTGCAGCGCGACGAGGTCGAGATCGCGCGAACCAGCCAGCGGGGGGTCTACGCGGGCGCCATGCAAGCCTACCTGGGCGACCAGGTGCCGCAGATCTATGCCACGAGCTTGCGGGCGGTGACCGATTGCCGCATGTTCGTGCTGCCTGCCGACGATTTCGCAAAGATCATGCGCGAGTGGTTCCCGATGGCGATGCACTTGCTCGAAGGCCTGTTCTTCGGCATGCGCAACACCAACCTCGTGGTGGGCCAGCGCGAGCGCCTCGTCGCGCTGGGCTCCTTGGCCGCGGGCCTGACGCACGAGCTCAACAACCCGGCCGCCGCCGCTGTCCGGGCGACCTCGGCCCTGCGCGAACGGGTGGCCGGCATGCGCCACAAGCTCGCCCTGCTGGCCGGCGAGCACATCGCGCCCGCGCAGTTGCGGCAGCTGACCGAACTCCAGGAGGCGGCTGTCGAGCGGGCCGCGAAGGCGCCGGCGCTGTCGCCGATGGAAGCGAGCGACCGCGAGGACGACCTGGCCGACTGGCTCGACGCCCACGGCATCGCCGGGGGATACGACCTCGCCAGCGTGTTCGTCGCGGCCGGGCTCGACACGACGTGGGCTGCGGAAGTGGCCGAAGCCGTCGTGCCGGAGCAGCTCGAGGGGGCGATGCGCTGGCTCGGCTACACAGTCGAGACCGAGAACCTCATGCGCGAGATCGAGGACTCCACCGGCCGGATCAGCACCTTGGTCGGAGCGGCCAAGCAGTACAGCCAGATGGACCGCGCGCCCTACCAGCTGATCGACACGCACGAAGGGCTGGAAAGCACGCTGGTCATGCTGACGCACAAGATCGGCGACCGCGTGCGCGTGGTGCGCGACTTCGACCGCTCCCTGCCCCGGGTGCCCGCTTTTGCTGGAGAGCTCAACCAGGTGTGGACGAACCTCATCGACAATGCGCTCGATGCGATGGACGGCGAGGGTGTGATCACCATCCGCACCGCGCGTGACGGCGACAACGTGGTCGTCGAGATCGCAGACACCGGGCAAGGCGTCCCCGACGAGCTCAAGGAGCGGATCTTCGAGCCGTTCTTCACGACGAAGCCGGTGGGCGAGGGAACCGGGCTGGGGCTCGACATCTCGTGGCGCATCGTTGTGCAGCGGCACCGAGGCGACATACGGGTGGCCTCGAGACCGGGAGAAACCCGCTTCCAGGTCCGGTTGCCGATCACCGCGCCGGAGGGTGTGGCCGCCGACTGACCCGCCGCGCCTAGGCGTGAGCGAGGTGGCACCCTCGCGGTTTCCCGACGGTCGGTCGGTGAGGTGCGATGACCCGCCCGTCAGGAAGCAGCTCGCCGGTGTCCTCGAAGATCACGACGCCGTTGCAGAGAAGGCTCCAACCCTGCTCAGGGTGGCAGGCAACGGTGTGTGCGGCTTCGCGGTCCAACGCGTCAGAAGTGGGACAGGGCGGGTTGTGCGGGCACATCGGCGTGCCTCCGGCTGGACGTGTAGTAGTCATCTCGTTCTCTCACCCCCAAGTGTGCAGATCAGCCGGACAGAACCTGCGACGACACACCAGGGCGAGCCTGATCGTACACATATCGTTATCGACGGCGGTCGCCGAGGGCGTTTTGGTCACGCCGGGTATTCGGCGTGCGACTAACTCCGGATTGGTCGGCGGCACGAGAAGCTGCGTGGCGCGGGTCACGCAGTCGGCTGCGCTGCTTCCCTGGGCGGGTGTCTACGATTCGGCGTAATGACGCACCTCGTGGCGGTCGCTCCGGTGTTCCCTCCGCACCGGTACGCCCAGCGTGAGATCACCTCGGCGTTTGGCGCGATCGTCGTGCCCGACGGCGAGAGCCGAGTGTTGCTCGAGCGGCTGCACGAGTCCGTCCAGGTGCAGACCCGGCACCTCGCGCTGCCGCTGGAGGACTACAAGCGGCTGGACGGGTTCGGCGCCGCCAACGACGTGTTCATCGAGACCGCGCTCGAGCTTGGGCAACAAGCGCTGTGGGCGGCGCTCGACGCCGCCGGGCTGGCGCCGCAGGACATCGACCTGCTGCTCTCGACCTCGGTCACCGGCATTGCGGCCCCATCCGTGGACGCCCTCATGGCGCCGCGGATCGGGCTGCGCCCGGACGTGAAACGGTTGCCGATCTTCGGCCTCGGCTGCGTCGCCGGCGCGGCCGGCGTCGCCAGGCTGCACGACTACCTCACGGGCCATCCGGACGACGTCGCCGCCCTGCTCTCGGTCGAGCTGTGCTCGCTCACGGTGCAGCGCGATGACAGCTCGATCGCGAACCTGGTGGCGAGTGGGCTTTTCGGCGATGGCGCCGCCGCGGTGGTGGCGGTCGGCGACCGGCGGGCGGCCCAGCTGCGAAGGCAGGGACCGACCGTCATCGCGACTCGCAGCCGGCTCTACCCGGACAGCGAGCGGGTGATGGGCTGGGAGATCGGCGGCAGCGGCTTCCGGATCGTGCTGAGCGCCGACGTCCCCGACATGGTCCGCACGTACCTCGGCGACGACGTGCGACGGATGCTGCTCGACCACGACCTCGAGATAGCGGACATCGCCGCGTGGGTCGCTCACCCGGGCGGCCCCAAGGTCCTCGAGGCCATGCAGGAGGTTCTCGGGTTGCCCGATGGCGC
>Ga0184623_10000622_pt1 | contig 15207 bp, 14 predicted proteins | sample PLM1_100_b1_FD_133138 | JGI IMG/M metagenome (GOLD analysis project Ga0184623, IMG submission 133138) | Groundwater sediment microbial communities from an aquifer in East River, Colorado, USA - PLM1_100_b1 | ecosystem: Environmental > Terrestrial > Soil > Riparian zone | place: USA: East River...
ATGGTGCCGAAGCGGCGTCGCGAGGTCAAATCAAATCCGCGTCACAAACAGATGACGGCCCTCTCTAGGCGCGTGCGAGCGTCGCCAGTTTCAGCGGCTCGAGGTCCACGCGTTCGATGCCCGGTGCCTCCGGCAGCACATCATCGGGCGAGGCGCGGCCCGGGGCGATGAATCGCACAAGCGCCGGGTCGTGCTCGGCCGCGAGCCGCTGCCAGGCGCGCGCCATCGATTCCAGCCAGGCGCAGTTGTGCTCCAGCCGCTCGCGCAGCACCCCGTCGCTCATCATCGGGCCGTCCAGACTGCTTTGCAGCTGCCGCAGCCGATCGACGTCCATCACGTTGGCGCGGGAATGCCCGTACGCGGCGTGGTCACCGCGGCCCCATGCGGCGAACAGTTGCTGCATGCGCGCGTGCAGCACGAAGAACCGGCGCATCAGCGGATCGATCGACGCCATGAACTCCGGATGCCGGAGCCGGCGCTGGAAGAAGAGCAGCGCCGTGACGCTCCAGTACGTGGCGTTGTCCCAGGCCACCTTGGCCGTCATCACCTGCGCATTGCCCATCAGCGGATACTGGCCGTCGTACAGCTTCAGAAAAGCGTCGAATAGCCGGAGGTGCGTGGTGTTGAAGATCTCGGCCCGCTCCCGCACGTCCTCGCCGCGCAGGTCGCGGGTGATCAGATCGGTGGCGAAGTCGTTGCCGATGGCGATGAAGTCGGAGCCGGGAGAGTAGAACGGGTCGGTGAAGACGCCCGACTCCCCGGTCATGGCCCAGCGATCGGGCGAGAAGACGCGTTCGCAGCCGTGCGCGAAGTGTTGAAGCGCGAGGAAATCTTCGAGCTGCGGTGCGTGCGCCTCGACGACCTCGGCACACTGCGGCTCGAACTCCCGCAGCCAGTCGACCGCGCGATCGAAACGACTGAGCCGGTGAAACGGGTGCAGCGCCGCGTCGGCCACGATGCCGACGCTCGTGCTGCCGGACCCGAGCGGAATGAGCCACACCCAGTAGCCCGCCCCCATCAGGTGGTTCGTGCTGAGCCAGCGCTGACGCTCGGGCACTCGCGCGCGCCAGACCGGATCGTCCGACCAGTCGTCCACTTTGAGCCGGTCCGGAAAGCGGAACCAGCAGGCATTGGCTGAGTGCGAGACCGGACGCCTCAGCCCGAGCCTCCTTTTCAGCAGACCCGCGCGTCCGCTCGAATCGACGATCCATCGGGCGGTGACCCTGTGCCGACCGTCGGCGGTGTCGAACACCACCCCGTGCTCGGGGTCGCCCAGATCGATCTCACGCACCGTACAGCCGTCGAGCACCGACGCACCAGACTCGCGGGCCAGCGTCAGCAGCGAGTTCTCGAGACGTCCGCGATCGAGCTGGAACGACGGCACCGGCGGGAAGACGCTGGTGCCAAGCTCGACGCGCGTGGCGATATCGCGGTTGCTCTCGTACGGGAAGAAGTATCGCAGACCCAGTTTCGGAAGGTGATCGCGCTCGAGCAGCGCTTCGAGATTGACGATGGTCTTGAAGTAGTGCGCGCCGATTTCGACCGATGATTCGCCGACCTTGAAGGCCGCTTCGGGCACCGGGTGGCGGCGCTTCTCGCACACAAGCACCCGCACGTGGGGGGCTTCGAAGTGCAGTTGTCTGGCCAGCGTCAGGCCGGCGAGCCCGCCGCCTGCAATCACGACATCGAATCTCGAGTCCATACGTGCGGTGAAGGTATCATACTCAACAAATCAGTGGGTCACGCCGCCAGCCGCTCCACTCCCGCCCGCAGTGACTGAAGTTCGGATGCGATGGCGTTGAGCTCCATCTCGAGCTCTTTCAATTTCTCTCCTTCCGACCGGACAAATCGACTGTATGGGGCGATACTGTCGCGAATACGACTGCTGCTCCGCGCGATTTCGTCTCTGAACTGACCCCTCAGCGCGTCGCCGAGCCGCTGACGAACTTCGGTGATTTTCTGCCGCATCTGATCTTTCGCCTTCTTGCGTTTGGCAGGAATGACAAAGAAGCCGATGGCGGCAATCACCGAGGCCATGATGAGCCCGGTCACATCGGCTGCGGCCGTGGAGGCGGCAAGCGTGACCACCGCCCCCAGACCAAGCGCACTGGCGCCGACCGCGGCCGCCGTCGCGACAGCGTTACGGGCACCGTCGGCAAGTTCCTCAGCCTCTCTGCGTCGGTCGTACGTGTCAACGACGCGTTGTGCTTCGCGGCCAACCGAATCAATCAGTCGGCCGCGATCATGATGAAACCGGCCGACATCCGTGTCTTCGACGATCTGTCCGGTATATTGCCGCCGCCGCTCCGCCAGATGTGCGGTGATGGCCTGCCACTGCCGCAGATCTGCATCCACGAGCCAGTCGATCAGCTCTCCAACCTTACGTTCAATCTGTTGCGGCGCATCGGCGACGACTTGACGCTCGAAACCCTGTTGCACACGGCTGCGGTTGAGGAGGTCCATCACGCGGCCGATTCGCATCGTGTCGTCGAAGAAATCATGGCCGCGACGCTCGAGCTCGAGCAGGATGTTCTCGACGTCCGCCATACGAAGCTCGAAATCGCGGCGCATATCCCGTTCATACATGACGAGATGCTGCTCGACCTGTTCGAGCGTCTTGAAGTCATCTTTCAGCAGGTTTTGCCGATTGGTGACCGAGGCGAGCTGGTGTTCCGTAACAGCCGCGCCGACACCAAGCGCGCTCAGGAGCTTGAGGCGCACCCGTTCTGTTTGATCCAGTGTGGTGGCGATGTAGCGCTCGAAGGATTCGAACCCACTCGCCGCCCACACAGCTGGCTCCCCTTGCTTGGCGCGGAGTGCCAGTCTTGCGCTCACGCAGAAGATCTCGAAATCAACACCGAGCAGTGCTCGAGCGCTTTTGGCGACGAACGATCTGACTTCGTCGATCTGAGATTCCGTTTCGAGGATGTCGCTCTTGTTGATGACGATGACAATTTTCTTGCCCCAGGCTCTGATGTGCTCCATGAACCCGCGCTCGGTCTCCGTGAAGGGCCGGTCGGCTGACGTGACAAAGAGCACGAGATCTGAGCGCGGCATGAAGTCCGTGGTGATGGCTTCATGTTCCCGGATGATCGCATTGGTGCCAGGGGTGTCGACGATGTGTATTTCGCGAAGCAGTTCAACGGGTGCCTTGAGCACCTGAAGGTTCGCTTGCCGGACGTGCCGCTCAACCGCGTCGCCGTACTCGATCAGGGTAATTTCCGCCGTCGTCGGGGTGACACCTTCCTTCAAGATCCGGGACCCGAACAGCGCATTGATCAATGCGCTCTTCCCTGAATTGAATTCGCCGACGACGACCAGGAGGAACAGTTCGCCAAGCTGCTCGATGGCATGATCGAGGGCCTTCTGCTGCTCCGCGCTGGCATCCATGCGGACCAAACTGGTACGCAGATGCATCAAGATTCGGCGCTCCTGCCGGAGAAGATCATCCTCGGTCGGAGAGAGGACCCGGGTCAGCATGGGCTATAAAATGCACGAATCAGTCCCCGACATCAAGCCGCGCCGGTCAAAATGGCGCTGCCGACGTGGATCGATACACTTGGGACACCACTGAACTCCTGAAGTTCGCCTCCACGACTTTCAAGCAAAGCTCCTTCGCGTGCAGGATCAAGAATTCCGACCCGGAGCAGCGGGAAGTCCTGGCGCACCAAGAACCGGAGCACGAATTGCATTGTCAGGTGCAGGACTGTTGACGGGATGCGACAAACGGTCGCACGTTAGACGCACGAGGTTGTCATGGTAGCACTGCTCGTTCTTCTGCTATTGGTTCTGCTTTCGATACACATCGGCATCGTTCTTTCTCGATCACTCATGGGGGTTCTATTCGTCGCGCTGGACATCACGTCAATGAGAGCGCAAGCACTCGCGCCGAGCGCTCCGCCGGTCGCGACCGCTACGCCCGCGCTCGCCGAAACTGGAGTTGTCCGCCTCGCGGCGTAGCTACGATCGCCGCGCTCCCCTCCGGCAGTGACGACGACCTGCGACTTCACTACATCTCAGCATGCACCGGCTGGTCGGGAGGCGATGACGGGCCTCCCGTGCTTGGTGGACTGGTTCATCCCGCAGAAGGCAGGATGAGGAAGTTGCTACAAGTCAGAGCAACTGTCATGCCACATCTCCCACTTTTGTGCTTCGTGGTTGATCGTCCAGATTCATGGAGGCGAGAGCCTAGTTTGGCAGATGTGTTGCACGGATGGAGACATGGACGCTCGGCGCAATACGCGCTCCTTGTTTTCATCGATACTTGCCGCGACCTGTTTCGTGATGACCCTTCAGGCATCGGAGCCACCGACGGACATTGCGGAAGAGCTCCCTTCGGTTCACCGCTTTTTATCCGCACCCAACGAGCCGTTACGACACTATCGCGCGTTCCGTCGCCTCGAAGCCTCCAATGGCAAGTTCAAAAAGGAGGCTTGGCTGGAGGCGTGGACAGAGGTTGATGCGGCGGGATTCCGATATGACATCGTCAGCGAAGGCGGCTCAGAGTACATACGCAACAAGGTGCTGAGGGCGGCGCTCGAACGCGAGCAAGCACTCTGGAACGGCCGCCTCTCCGCGCGTTCCAATCTCACGACTGCGAATTACGATTTCATTGCAGCCAGCCTGGACACCAGCGGGCTGATGAGAGTCACCGTGAAGCCGAAACGCAAGGATGAACTTCTCATCGACGGCGTGATCATCCTGACCCCAGACACCGGTGACTTGCTGCGAGTCGAAGGGCGCCTGGCAAAATCACCGTCTTTCTGGACCGGACGCATTGAAGTGGTTCGAACTTACGATCGAATCGGCGGTGTGCGCGTCCCTGTTCGCACGGAATCGGTCGCTCAGGTAAAAATGGCCGGCGCGTCGAGTTTCGCGATGAGCTACGAGTACGAAACGATCAATGACCGGCGCGTCGGATCTCCTTCAGCCGTTGCCCGCAACACACCGTAGTTCCCCCGCACAGCCCTTCCGGCCCTATCCTAATCCGACCTTGAGTCGGCGTGATCGCGAGCGATGAGCCCGGTGATGACTTTGACGTACCGCTGCGGCGATCGCGAGGGCGCCGATCGGGCGCCCCGCGGGTGTCCGTGCGTCGTTCCCGATGACCTCGATCCGCCTGCTGGCGCAGGCCCAGCCCCTCGCCAACGGGCGCCGCGAATTCGAGTCTCTCCGGCGTACGTCCCAAGTCAAATCCTCCGATCACTGGAGGACCGTTTCTGGCATGCCGGTTGCCAGCAGCTTCGCGAACTGCTCGGCCACCACGGGCCGGCTGAAGTAGTAGCCTTGTCCCTCACCACACCGCTGGGCCTGAAGGAATGCGAGCTGCTCTCGCGTTTCCACCCCTTCCGCGATGACCCGATGTCCGAGGTTCTTGCCCATTGTGATCACGGCACAGACGATTGAGGTGCCAACTGGATCGGCGCTGATCTCGTGTACGAACGACTGATCGACCTTCAGCACGTCGATCGGAAACTGTCGCAGATAGCTCAAACTCGAGTACCCCGTTCCGAAGTCATCGATCGCAACCTGCACCCCCATGCCTTTGAGCACCTGGAGCACGACGGTCGTGGACTCCGCATGCTGCATGAGGGAGCTTTCCGTCAGTTCGAGCTCGAGATAGCGGGGCTCCAGCCGGCTGTCCTTCAGAGCCGCGCACACGTTTTCGAGAAAGTCCGGGTCCCTGAACTCGACGGCGGAAATGTTGACTGCCATGGGCATCGGCCGCCGACCCTCGTCGATCCAGGCTCGGGCCTGCACGCATGCTTCGCGCAGGACCCACTGGCCGATCGGCACGATGAGTCCGCAGTCTTCGGCGATCGGCACGAACTGCGTCGGATAGATGAGTCCTCGATCCGGGTGCATCCAGCGGATGAGCGCCTCGGCGCCGGTCATCACGCCGGTCTCGAGATTGATCTTCGGCTGGTAGTGCAGCACGAACTCGTGCCGGGCCAGGGCACGACGCAGGCCGGCTTCGATCCATTGGCGCTCGACGACCCGGGCGTTCATGTCCGGCTTGAAGAACTGGTAATTGTTGCGGCCACTTTCCTTGGCGTGGTACATCGCGGTGTCCGCACACTTGATCAGCGTCTCCGCATCCCGACCGTCATCGGGGTAGATGCTGACACCGATGCTGGCAGTGACATGGAGCTCGTGGTGGGCGACATCGTGCGGCGCTATGATCGTGGTGAGCAGCTTTTGCGCACTGGCAGCCGCATCGTCCGCATGCTCAATTTCGGAGAGCAGAAGCACGAATTCATCCCCACCTTGACGGCTGACGGTGTCCGAGCTGCGGACACACGACACCAGGCGTCCCGCCACCGACTGAAGCAGTTTGTCGCCAGTCTCATGTCCCAGTGAGTCGTTGACATGTTTGAACCGATCGAGATCCAGGAACAGCACGGCGAGCTGTTTGCCGTGACGACGGGCCAATCCAATCGCCTGGGTGAGCCGGTCGTTCAGCAGCATACGGTTCGGCAAGTCGGTCAGGAAGTCGTGCTGCGCCAGGTGGGATATCTGAAGCGACAGCGCCCGCGCCACGCTCACATCGTGGAATACCATCACGGCGCCGATCACGTGCCCGTTCCGATTGTGGATGGGAGCGGCGGAGTCTTCAATGCCCGATTCATGGCCGTCGCGCCGGATGAGGACGCAGTTCGACGTCAGGCCTACGGTTCTGTTCAGTTGGACCGCCAACTCCATGGGGTTCCGAGCGGTCTCGCGTGTGGCGCCATCGATGATTCGGAACACGTCATCGAGCGGCCGGCCCAGCGCCTCTTCCCGAGCCCAGCCAGTCATGCGTTCCGCGACGGCATTGAGATAGGTCACCTTGCCCGAGATATCGGTGCTGATGACAGCGTCCCCGATAGAGTTGAGCGTGACTTGGGCGCGTTCCTTTTCCTCGAACAACGTCTCTTCCGACGCCTTCCGCTCCATGATGTTCCGGAGAGCGCGCGGCAACACGTGGCGGTCGAGGTGACCCTTCAGGAGATAATCTCGGGCTCCGCGCTGTACGGCTTGCCTGGCGATGTCTTCATCGTCCAGCGAACTGAGGACCAGGATCGGGACGTGGGGTGCGGCTGCCAACACCTGTTCGACGCCCGCGAGACCCTGGCTGTCGGGCAGGTGCAGATCGATGAGGACCACCGCGATCCCGTTCCTGCTCAGCCGTTCGAGGCCGTCGGAGAGGTGCGTGACCCATTCGACAATAAAGGGGTCGTCTTTGGCGTCAGCGAGCGCCGCTCGAACGACCTTGGCATCAGCCGGATTGTGGCTGATCAGAAGAAGGCGACGATCGTGCGGATCCTTTACGTTGGTTGAGATCATCGGATTATTGCTCGCTATGGCAGCGTGATGCGGCGGCCGATCGTCAATTGTCCCGGCACACCGTCCGGAAACTTCGTGGCAATCTCCTGGCGGATGCGCTCCTGCCGATTGCCCGGATCTGGGTGCGTGCTGAAGAATTCCGGCTGCCGGCTGCCACCGCTTGCCTTGGCCAGGATCGTCATGACGTTGATCAGCGCGCGCGGATCGTAGCCGGCGTCGGACATGATCTGCACGCCAAGCGCGTCGGCCTCGAGCTCGTGCTCGCGGCCGTACTTCATCAGGGTCATCTGCGCAACGAAGGCCGCCATCTGCTGCGCCCCCTGGCTGCTCCCAGACTCGTCCGAGGTAGCGACGCCGACCGCGCCCACGAGCCCCTGTCCGAGCTGTGTCTTGGCGATCTGCTCGGCTGAGTGCCGGCCGACGACGTGGCCGACCTCATGCGCCAGCACGCCGGCGAGTTGCGCCTCATTCTCGAACCGTTCGAGCAGGGCGCGGGTGATGAAGACCGGCCCTCCTGGCAACGCGAAGGCGTTGACCGTTTGCTCGTCGCGCAACACCTTGAACTGAAAACGGTAGGGCGTGTTGGCGACCTTCGCTTGACGCACCAGCTTGCGCCCGATCTGTTCGAGATCAGACTGGACGGAAGCATCCGGATCGGGCCCACCGAATTCCTGCGCCATCTGCGGCGCCGACTGAAGCCCGAGCGCGACCTCCTGCTCCTGGCTCAACGCGACACTCTGCGTCTTCCCGGTGATCGGGTTCACTTCGCGAGAGGCGTAGTACCCAATCACCGCGATAACCGCCATCACGACTGCGATAAGCAAACGGCCACGTCTCATGAATCCTCCCCTCTCGAGGCGATGCTGAGTCAGGCGTACTCCGCTCTCTTATCGTTCAACGTCGAAATCCCTCGTGCCTGCGGAGGAACCGTTCAAGAAGACCTCGAGCTTGTACGTTCCGGTTGGCCATCCATTCGGCTTCGAGATGTGGAACTCCGTTCTGGCGTCGCCAGTCGGAGCGATCGTCTGGGTTGATTCGTTCACGACCTGTCCATCCTGATAGGTCCAACGGGCCTTCAGCGTCGCCGTTGGTGCGCTGCCTTCGGTCGCGATCGACGCGTAGATCGTATCGTTTGGCTTGAATGAATCGGTGTTGTCGTTGACCGTCTTGTCGGCGGTCAGCGAACGACCCATGTCGATTTGGGAAACACGGACGCCGACACCGGTTCCGGTGGTGCCGGTCGCGCCAGGATTGTCGCTGCTCCTCGTGCACGCTGCGCTCAGAAAGGCAGCGAGCGTCAGAGCGACAATCGAAGTTCCTAACAGTCTGGTATGCATCGCTTTTCTCCTGCACTGATGCGAGAGCTTACGCCCCCGGGACCTTCAGCTCCTGTCCCGGATAGATCAGATCCGGATCATTGATAACGTCTCTGTTGGCCTCGTAGATCGCCCGCCACTTGTTGGCATCCCCATACTCCCGCTTGGCGATTTTCGAGAGACTGTCCCCTTTGACGACGATGTACGTCCTTCCTGAACCGATCGTGCCCGTCGGCCGAGACGCAGCGGGCGCTGTTGATGACCCGCCAGACCTCACATTGCTGAAATCGGGCTTGGACTCTGGTGGCGTGTCGTCCTTCCTGTCAAAGATGCCCATGAGTCTCACCTCCCTCTCCATACTCTATGCCGCCAAGCCGATCGTCGAATGGTACCCATTTGCACATCGCCGAAGCAGGCATCACGGCCGCTACCTATGTCGTCGTCAGCTACATAGGAAGCACGTGGACGATTGGAGTGCAGCGACTGTGGTCGGTAGCCATTCGCCTTCCTACCGGATCACGGAAGGGCGGCCCTGGTGGCGGGTTCGCGTCACGGCGATGCTGCTCACATTCACGCTCGCCATGTCGACGCTGATCGCCCTCACGCTCGTGATGGTCGGGGCCGACCGTCGCAGAGCATATCGCCAACGGGCTCGGTCTCGGTCCCCTGGTGATGTGGGCGTGGAGAATCGTCCGGTGGCCCGCAGCCTTCGCGCTTGTCGTGACCGCTCTCGGATGCGTTTACCACTTTGCGCCGGACGTCAAACGGGAATGGGTGTGGATCACGCCGGGATCGGTCGCGGCAACCGTCTTGTGGCTTCTGGTCTCCCTGGGCTTCAAGTGGTACGTGATCCACTTCGGAAGCTATCAGAAGACCTACGGCGCCCGTGGTGGGGTCATGGTCACGCTCAATGGCTCCCGGCTCGCCTCGTCAGTTCTGGAGCACAAAGGTGATCTTCATGCGCACGCGGTATTCGCTGATCTCCCCGTCCTTCGCGACCACCTCCTGCCCCTTGATCCAGGCGCCGGTGACGTTCTCGAGCGTCTTGTTCGCGCGAGCCAGACCCACGCGAATGGCGTCGTCAAAGCTCTTCGAGGAGGAAGAAGTGATTTCTGTGACACGGGCAACAGACATGGTGTCCTCTCGTGTGTGAACCGCGCCTTCCGTCGTGGCGCGCCAGCATTCCGGTCAACAACTCATCAACTGCAACGTATCGAATCGGGATCGTGAGCTTCTACCTGGGTATGAGCGCCGGGAAGGATAGGGCGATCGGTGTCTGAACGCTCCTTCCATTCTGCAGGAGCCAATTGGTTTCGGCGGGTGACGTGGGCGGCCGATGCTGCGCACCGAACACGTGTGCGATGGCATCGCCGACGACGTCTGTCGCCGGAGAAGGATCGGGCGGCAGCAGGGAGGCCGTAATGCGATCTTCCATCCGGGCCGGAAACGCCGGTGCGGCGCCGACAATCTTGTCGCGGTACACGGCGAGCATCAATTCCTGAAACACCGGCAGCGCCAACCTCCCCCCGGTTTCTCTCGACCCCAGAGAACGGTTGTCATCGAAGCCGATCCTGACGGCGGCGGTAATGCCGTCGGGACCGTACGTCGAGCCCACGAAGATCGCGTCCTTGAACTCATTGGTCGTTCCGGTCTTTCCCATGACGGCGATCGGGAACCCGCGGGACGCCAAGGCATGCGCCGTGCCGGTGGGCAGGCGCACAACACCACGCAAGCCTTCCTGAATGAGCAAGAGCGCGGCGGCGTCAATAAAGGTCGGCAATGCGCCACGCCGGGTAGCGGCCACCACCTCGCCCGAATCGCGCACGATCGACCGGATCACGTACGGCTCGGCAACGATGCCCGAGGCCATCGTGCGGTACGCATTGGCCAGCTCCAGGAGATTCATTTCGGACGCACCCAGAGCCGTCGTGGAGTAGCGTTCGAGCGGCGTCCGGACGCCGAGACTCCGCGAGGTCCGCAGAACGCTGTCGATGCCAATTTGCTCGGTGATCCAGACGGCCACCGCGTTTCTGGACTCGGCGAGTGCTTGACGGATGGGGATCAGGCCCTTGAAGCTGCCATCGTAGTTGGAGATCGATTTCAGCGGCCGCCCCGTTCCATTGGGAACGCTGATTGGTTCGTCGGGCACCAACGTCTCGAGCGTAAAGCCGCCGTCCCGAAACGCCGCGAGATACACGATCGGCTTCATCGCGGATCCGGGCTGCCGCAGGGACTGCGTGACACGGTTGTAATCGCTATAGGAAGCTGAGCGACCGTTGAAGACCTGCCGGCCGCCCGTCTCGGCCAGAATCCTTCCATCGCGGTTCTGCAGCACGACGACCGCGCCCTGAATCATCCCTCGGGCCTTCGGATGTCGCTGCTCGTACCGCCCGAGACCGTGCTCCAGCGCGTCGTTCACGATCTGCTGTACGCGGGCGTCCGCCGTCGCGTGCACTTGGATCCGTCCCTGCAGCAGGTCTTCCACACTGAGGTCGGCGTGGCGGGCTTTGAACTCCTCGAGGATGTGCTCGACGACGGCAGGCGCCTGGAGCGCCTGGGGCGTGTCGGGGCGCACCATCTGAAGCGGGCGCCCCTTGGCGTGCGCCGTTGTCTCCAGCGACATGAACCCATTCGCCCGCATCAGGGTCAGCGTCTGGTTTCGCCGGCGTAAGACTCTTCCCGTGTCCTTGGCACTCGGCGCGTAGTCGCGAGGTGATTTGGCTATGCCGGCGAGCAACGCGGCTTTGTCGGCATCTTCGACGGTGAAGGTCGTGAGCCGCCGGCCAAAATAATATTCCGCCGCCCTCGCGAACCCGTACTGACCGTTGCCCATGTACACCAGGCTCGCGTATCTGGCGAGAATCTCTTCCTTGGCGCGGCGCTTCGATCCGAACCGATCCCGCATCTCTTGTTCGAGCCAGAACGACAGCCGCATCTCCTCCCGCTTCCGAGCCAGCATGTTGACGCTTCGTGCGCCCATGACCGACGACAGCATACGGGCCACGAGCCCGGTGTGCTGACCCCGGTAGCTGTTCTCCTGTGCCATCTCGCGGCGGAGAAAATTGCCGCGCACAAGCTGTTGGGTAATCGTCGACCCACCTTGCGGAAAGAGCGCTGCGCCGTCCACCTCGTCGTGACGGCCGCCCCTCACAAGCCGTCCCGCCAGCATGCCGATCCTGACCTTCCCGAGGACGCGAGGCAGGCTGAAGTAGTCGACCCCGTTGTGGGAGAAAAAGCGCTTGTCCTCGGCGGCCAGGATCGCCTCACGAACGATCCGGGGAATGTCCTCGTACCGCGCGATTTCGCGGTACTCTCGGGCCAGCTCGATCAGCGGCCTGCCGTCGGCGTCGTAGACATGGCCGATCGTTGGGAACTCAAAACGCGAGAAGGGCCCCAGGTCGGGCAGGTTGTGGCGACTGAAGTAGACGTGATGGATCTCAGCGACCGCCAGAGTGGCGAGCACGAACGCGGCGGCCACGATGCCCCCACAGGTGCGAAGGAGGATGACGCGCCTGGTCCAGCGCGATCCGCCTGAACGACCGGGACTCCCCCGCGCGGGCGCGACCGCTGCCACACCCGCGAACACCGACTTCAAGTTCATCACGTCACCACTTTTCTTCATCCTCATCCACTGGCGCTGGGGCGCGACCCCCAGCGCGAACTGACGCGCATGCCTCGCCTCGGATCTGCAAGTCCTCGGTCTGCGCCAGTGCTTTTTCTCCGTCAGTACGTTACGCGCATCGGCTGAGGGCTACTGTGCAGAATGGCACAGCCGCCTGTCGCCTTGCGTCAAGGCGCGGTGACAAGAGCATGTCGAAGTCCAATCCTCGCGCCTGGCTGGGCCGACAGTACGAAGTCGTGAGTAAATGGGGAGGCCCAAAAGAAGACCATGCTTCGAAGGATAAGCGTCAGCAGTCCGTACGTCACTAGTAGCGAGAGAGCTCCGCTCCCCGTGAGGAGCAGCGTCACACTTAGAATGCTCGCGATGGTGTTCATGTGTCTCATTTCGACGTGGTCCGCCACGTTGAAATCGTGATCCTTACCTTCGTGGTTCCTGGCTCGTCATACTCCCTTGCCCCGCCGCTGGTCCACGTGGTCGGCTAGGACCAGTGTGGACGAGTGCGCGCACCGCGTCTGTGCCACATTGCACATCGTCGTGGCGAAATATCCACGAACGACCAGTAAATCTTTGTGCCGGATCCGCTTGAAGGATGCCGAGCTACAGCCCTCACGGATATTCAGACCGGGACATTTGTGCTGCGGAGATAGCGAAGAAGGCGTTGTAGCGGAGAGAAGAGTCGGAGAGTCGCTTGCTGCGCCAGGAGGACGCAAGGCAAAGTCGGCCGCCGCGGTCGCCTGTCAGCTCATGGTCCTCACCTCCCGAATGCCGTACTTCTTCATTTTATTGTAGAGCGTCGGGCGATGCACCCCGAGAATGGCGGCCGCTTGAACCTTGTTCCAGTTCGTCCTGTTCAGTGTCTGCAGGATGGCGCCCTTCTCGATTTCCGCCAGCGTCCGGTGAGGCATTGTGACAATGTCTGTCAGGCTGCTGGGGCTGTGTCGCAGTGAGTCGGGCAGATCGCGGGGCATGATTTCCGGGCCGTTGCACAGGAGCACAGCCCGTTCAATCGCGTTCTCCAACTCACGGACGTTGCCGGGCCACCGGAGGCGGCTCAGCAGCGCATAGGCGGTCTGGGAGATCGTCTTCACGCCTCGCTGGTAGCGTTGCTGAAACTTTTCGAGAAAGTGCGCGCACAGCAACGGGATGTCCTCGGGGCGATGGCTGCTATCGTGAATGGCGCTGGCGATCAGCTCTTTGCCGGTGCCGCTCTCTCCCACGATGAGGATGTTCGCGTCACTGGCGGCGACATTCTCAATCAGGTCGAACACCTCCAGCAGGCACTTGCTCTTGCCGATGATGTGGGCGAACCGGGACCGGTCCATCAGCCGATTCGCCACGACGCTCGCCGGCGCCCCAAGCGGTAAGCCTTCAGAGACCGCGTTAGGCGAGGTTGACATTCTCACCCCGCGGGCCCTTCGGACCCTGCCCTTGCTCGAACGTCACGGCCTGTCCCTCTCGAAGACTGTCGAAGGGCGTCTGGTGGCAGGCCGACGAGTGGAAGAAGTACTCGTTGCCGTCGCCCGACGCAATAAAGCCGAATCCTTTGTCACTGACGAGCCGTTTGATCGTGCCATTCATCGTCGCCATGTCGTCTCCTCCCCCGACCTTCTCCGGCGTCAACAGGCCGACGATGACCCCGGACGAGCTGCCGTGCCTTAGTCGGTACCGGTCGCACGAAGGACCAGTAGGCGCGGCAGGTGCGCACGTCCGCGCTGCGGCCACATACGCCTGGCCGGCATGAGCGGCTCCTCAGCGTCGACGGCGAGATGGCGTCGCTGCAGCCATCCCATGAGAATCGCCGGCAGTCGCGTCGCTCGCCGGTTCGGGTCGCCGGCGCAACGGAGGACGTGCGCACGTCTTGGTAAATCCGGTGGATCGGGACGCGCCAGGAGCCGCGCGAACGCCTCGAAACATGCCGGATCGAATCGTTGAATCATCACTGGCGTGGCGGTTCAGATTGTCCGGTTGTCACCGCTTCACCGCGTCGCCGACACGCGTGATCGCGTCGCCAATCTTGCGGCTTGTCCGACCAACTGCGACCTCAACCTTCCCCACGCTCTCGTCGACTTGACCCTCAGCCTTCAAATCGTCGTTGCCTGTCAGCGTGCCCACAGCTTGCTTGACCCTGCCCTTCGCCTGATCGACGTTCCCTTTGCGCTCGTTCTTGTTCCACATGTGAAGCCTCCAGACACCATTTCATGACACTCGATTCGACGTGGCTATGCCAGCGCGCGGCGGCCGCTGAGCAACCCCATGACGAGCAGGACGATCGCGACAACCAGCAGGACATGGACGAACGCGCCGATGGTGTATATCCCAACGAACCCTAGCAACCACGCGACCAGTAGCACTACGGCGATTGTGTACAGCATCGAAATCTCCTTGTCTCCAGGTGCGAGTCTTTCCTGAGGTCCAGGAACGGGAAACCCGCCCAGCACAGAATGGCGGAATCAGGGGATGTGTGTCTGTGCACTTGGGCACACCGTTCCAGGGCGCACACCGGCACCGCCCTGGCTGCACGGTTGGAGGGTTCTCGAGGTTCCAGGCGCCCGGCATGAACACGCCGCCGGTCTCGGGACGTGTGCATAAGAGAACAGACGCCGCTTATGGCTGGGCTCTACTATCGCTGAGGGGAGGGATCACCATGCGATTCATTCATCTGTTTCGCAAGCCGCGGGTCCTTTATCACCTTTGCATTGACGCGATTGCGATGCCCGCGCGACTTGAAGACGATCCACGAGAAAACCACCGTTTCGCCTGATTTGAGCTTGATCATGCGCGGGAACGGCACCCCCCACTTCACCTTGAGATCGTCGCCCGCGCATTCCCGGAACTCCAGGGCGCCGTGCTCCTTCCAGATCCTGCCGCCCTTCTGCGCGATGCGGCGGTAAGCCTGGAGGTTCTTCTTTGGAACAGGCAAGACATATCCATCGACATAGCGGG
>Ga0184623_10000624_pt1 | contig 15200 bp, 13 predicted proteins | sample PLM1_100_b1_FD_133138 | JGI IMG/M metagenome (GOLD analysis project Ga0184623, IMG submission 133138) | Groundwater sediment microbial communities from an aquifer in East River, Colorado, USA - PLM1_100_b1 | ecosystem: Environmental > Terrestrial > Soil > Riparian zone | place: USA: East River...
CGGCCACGACACCGCCGGCGGCGGCGCCCGAGGCGTCCGCGAGCGGTTGCGGGCCATCCTGCGCGCCGCGCTGGCCGCGCTGCCCGCCGCCATCGGCGGCGCCCGCTCCGAGCCGCTCGACGTCGGCCGCGCCCGCCGCGTGGTCACCCCCGCGCAGCGCCGCGCCCTGGCCGTCCGCGATGGCGGATGCCGCTTTCCGGGCTGCGACTGCCCACCGGTCTGGTGCGAGCCCCATCACGTCATCCACTGGATCGACGGCGGGACCACTTCGTTGGACAACCTGGTCTTGCTGTGCGAGCGCCACCACGCCGTCGTCCATCACGGCGAATGGGAAGTGCGGCTCGGCGACGACGGGCATCCCGAGTTCCTCCCGCCGCCGTGGATCGACCCGGACCGAAGATCCCGCCGCAACCCCTACACCCGCCGCCCATCGGACCTGCTCGGCCAGCACCCGCGGCTTGACTACACCCTCGGCGCCTAGCCGCAGACTCGCTCGCGGGGCCCGTCTTGCGTGAGGCTGCCCGCCGCTTCCGCTCCTCGACGCGCTAGACGCGCCTGCGGTGCGGGTCGACTTGCCACCGGATATCCCGAGTAGTCGCCCGTAGAGTAGAGGGTCCGGCAGCACGGGATCGGACCGTCGACAAGGTGCGGGCTTCGTCCTCACTATCTCGTCGTAGCTGAAGACGACGACCCCGAGTTATCCACAGATCGTCCTCATCGTGAGCGACCGGACGTGCTCATGCTGAGCATCGCCGTAACAGCTGGCACCGGCCGGGTCAGCGCCGCCGAACTGGCGGGAGCTGCCCCACCAGGTAGACCTGCACTGTGCGCTGATCATTATCGACCTCGTAGGTGACGCGTAGGTCGCCGAGCCGAAGACGCCGGAAGCGGGAGTCGCCGAGTTGGCTGCTGCTGTCCGGGTACGGCCTGGTGGCCAGGGCCCCTACGGCAGCGATGACGAGCTTTGCCCTTGCCGGGTCGGCCGATCGCAGCCGACTCAGCGCCTGCCGTGCCTCGTTGCGCCAGATGAGGGTATAGGTCATGCGCCGCGGCGGGTGCGGATGGTTTCCCAGAGGGCGGTGACCTGCTCGGGCGGCAGATCCTCGCCGACGTGGCCATCCAAGGCCGCGGCCATCGCGTCGTGAGTGGCCTCGTCAGCGCTCATCATCGCCTCGACGACCTCGTGCGGAATCCGAGGCCCCGGCCGCGCCTTGATCGCCTGGGCCTCGGCAATAACGGCGGAATCGGACATGTGCTGCAACTCGGCCAGCTCGCTGACGGGGACCAGCGCGGCAACCGGCTGGCCCGCTCTGGTCAGGTAGGCGATCTGGCCAGCCTCCACCTCGGCCAACGCCTCGGCTATCGCTCCGCCCGACTCGCCGGCCGGCAACTCATGCGCGTGTCCTGCACTCACAACACCACACCATATCTGCCAGGCTCACAAAGCAACGGTGTACACGCGCGACGCCGCCGATCTCGCGGGCTCGAGGATCTCATCACGGTCGCCTCGATAGGACGATGCGCGACGCACGTTGGCTTCAGACTCATCACGCCATGATTCTTGCCGCGTCCCCGCACGCCGGAGAAACGCGCGTCCGCGTCGCCGCAGACCCAGTTGGCGTCTTCCTGGCTGTGACTAAAGAACCACTTGCCTGGTGCGACGCCCATCATTGGCGCCGGCACTGGCTCGACGGCGGGCTCACCGACCTCGACGGACTCGTCCTCCTCTGCCGCCGCCATCACCGCGCCGTCCACGAGGGGGGCTGGCGCATCCACCGCGACCACACCGGCCGGTTCATCTTCGCCCCACCGGCCCGAGCACCCACCAGGACACGCGGCCGAGCACCCACCACCGCCCGCGCCGCATAGCCGGCTGGCACGACAATCTGGCACTTGGCCAAGGACATGCCCCGGCCAGCTGGAACGTCGCCGGCGAGCGCGGGATGGCCGGCCAGCTGCGCGCCCCTGGTGTTCGCGCGCACCCGCACCGCGCGCAACGACTGACAACCCCCCGCGATCTTGGGCGGGCGGGGGTAGCGCGTCGTACGGTGATCCCATGGAGTCCCCCGGGGCGGTGGCGCAGCGACTGGACGAGGTCGGCTACCTCGCCGACGAGGGCGTAGCCACCGCCGCCTACCTGGCGCTGCGCATGGGCCGGCCGCTGTTCGTCGAGGGCGACGCCGGCGTCGGCAAGACCGCCCTGGCCCTCGCCTTGGCCGAGATGCTGCAGGCGCCGCTCGTGCGCCTGCAGTGCTACGAAGGCCTGGACGCCTCCCAGGCGCTCTACGACTGGGACTTCCCCCGCCAGCTGCTGCACCTGCGCGCGGCCGAGGCGGCGGGGGTGCGCGACGTCGACCGGCTGGAGGCAGAGCTGTACGACCGGCGGTTCCTCGTCGCCCGGCCGCTCCTCCAGGCGATCGAGACCAGCCCGAGCGTGCTGCTGGTCGACGAGGTCGACCGGGCCGACGACGAGTTCGAGGCGTTCCTGCTCGAGGTGCTGTCCGACTTCACGATCTCCGTCCCCGAGCTGGGCACGATCCGCGCGGAGCAGCCCCCGGTGGTCGTCGTCACCTCCAACCGCACCCGTGAGGTGCACGACGCGCTCAAGCGGCGCTGCCTCTACCACTGGCTCGAGCACCCGAGCTTCGAACGCGAGGTGGCGATCATCCGCCGCCGGCTGCCCGCGGTGACCGAGCGGCTGGCCGAGGGCGTCGCCGCGGCGGCGCAGTCGCTGCGGTCGCGCGACCTCCTCAAGCCGCCCGGCATCGCCGAGTCGCTCGACTGGACAGAGGCCCTGATCGCGCTGGGGGCCCGCGAGCTCGACCCGGACCTCGCGGCGGCCAGCCTGGGCGCGGTGCTGAAGTACCGCGAGGACCAGGAGCGGGTGCGCGCGATCGGCTTCGGGGAGCTGGTCCGGGCCGGCGCGGCCGCCGGATGACGGACCGACGAGCCGAGGAGCAAGCGGAGCGGCGGGGCGACGAGCAAGCGGAGTGGTCGGCGGAGCGGCGGGGCGACGAGCAAGCGGAGTGGTCGGCGGAGCGGCGAGGCGACGAGCAAGCGGAGTGGTCGACCGCCGATCGCGAAGCGCCGCCACGGTCGCCCGCGGAGCGCGGGAGGAGGCGAGCGCGACCATGAGCACCGATCGCGAAGCGCCGACACGGTCGCCCGCGGAGCGCGGGAGGAGGCGAGCGCGACCATGAGCACAGCCGACCGCGAAGCGCTGCCCGCGGTCGCCCGCGGAGCGCGGGAGGAGGTGAGTGCGACCATGAGCGCCGAGCGACGAGCCGACAGCGCCCTCGTCGAGACTCTGATCGGCTTCGCCCGCACGCTGCGGGCCGCCGGTGTCGACGCGAGCCCCGACCGGGTGCAGGCCATGCTCGGCGCGCTCGACCAACTCGACCTGCTCGACCGGACCGACGTCTACTGGGCCGGCCGGCTCACGCTGTGCGGGTGCCACGACGACCTGGCGCGCTATGACCGGGCCTTCGCGGCGTACTTCGCCGGCGAGCAGGGCGGCCCGCTGCGCCGGGTGCCGACGATCGAGATCCTCCGCCCGGTCGCCATCCCGGGGGCGGAGCGGCAGCCCGGCGACGGCGAGGACGACGACCGGACGGAGTCCGCCGACGCGGCGACGGCGAGCCGGATCGAGGTTCTCCGCCACCGCGACGTGACGACGCTGAGCGCCGCCGAGCGCGCCGAGGTGCGCCGCTTCATCGCCATGCTCAGCCCCACCGGGCCGTTGCGGCCGTCGCGCCGGTACCAACGGGCCCACCGCGGCTCGCTCGACGTGCGGCGCACCGTCCGCGCGACCCTGCGCAGGGGCGGGGAGCCGGTCCGGCTGCTGCGCCACCGGCACCGGCCGCGGGCGCGCCGCCTGGTCCTCATCGTCGATGTCAGCGGCTCGATGGCCCTCTACGCCGACTCGTTGCTCCGGTTCGCCCACGCGGCGGCCCGGTGCCGGCACGGGACGGAGGTCTTCACCCTCGGCACCCGGATGACCCGCGTGAGCGCCGAGATGCGCGAACGCGACCCAGGCGCGGCGCTGGTCGCCGTCGCTGAGACGATCCCCGACTGGAGCGGCGGCACCCGGCTCGGTGAGCTGGTCAAGCTGTTTCTCGACCGTTGGGGGCAGCGCGGGCTGGCCCGCGGCGCGGTCGTCGTCGTGGCCTCTGACGGCTGGGAGCGCGGCGACGCGACCATGCTCGGGGAGCAGATGGCGCGGCTGCACCGGCTCGCGCACCGGGTGGTGTGGGTCAACCCGCACAAGGCGCGGCCGGGATACGCCCCACTGACCGCGGGGATGGCGGCGGCCCTCCCGCACGTTGACGACTTCGTCGAGGGCCACAGCCTGGCCGCACTCGAGGAGTTGGCCGGGGTGCTCTCGATGGCGGGCGCTACGGCAAAAGGAGGTCGGCATGCTTGACGTGTTGGCGGAGATCCAACGCTGGCACGCCGCGGGCGAGACGTTCGGCCTGGCGACGGTCGTCGGCACGTTCCGCAGCGCGCCGCGGCAGCCGGGAGCGGCGATGGCCGTGGCGGCGTCCGGGGAGGTGGTGGGCAGCGTGTCCGGCGGATGTGTCGAAGGAGCTGTCTACGAGCTCGCCCAGCAGGTGATGGCCGAGGGCGAGCCGGTGCTGCAGACGTACGGCGTCTCCGACGACGACGCGTTCGCAGTCGGGCTGACCTGCGGCGGGATCATCGACATCTTCGTTGCGCCGGTCGACGCCGCGCGGTTCCCGCAGTTCGCTGATGTCGCCGAGTCGGTCGAGCAAGGCGAGCCGGTTGCCGTGGCCACCGTGATCAGCGGGCCCGGCGAGGTGGGCTCGCGCCGGGCGATCTGGATCGACCGGGCAGCCGGCTCGCTCGGCTCCCAGCGGCTCGACGACGCAGTGACCGACGACGTGCGGGGCATGCTTGACCACGGCACGACCGGCGTGCGGCGGTATGGCCCGCACGGCGAGCGCCGCGGCGACGAGCTGGCCGTCTTCGTGGAGTCGTTCGCGCCGTCGCCGCGGATGCTGGTCTTCGGCGCGATCGACTTCGCCGCGGCCGTGGCAAGGATCGGCAAGTTCCTCGGCTATCACGTCACGGTCTGCGACGCGCGCGGCGTCTTCGCGACGGCCAAGCGGTTCCCGGACGCCGACGAGGTGGTGGTCGAGTGGCCGCACCGCTACCTGGAGCGCACGCCGGTCGACGCACGCACGGTGATCTGTGTGCTCACCCACGACCCGAAGTTCGACGTCCCGCTCCTCGAGGTGGCGCTGCGCACTCCGGCGGCGTACATCGGCGCGATGGGCAGCCGGCGCACCCACGAGGACCGGCTGGCCCGGCTGCGCGACGAGGGCGTGAGCGAGGAGGAGCTGGCCCGGCTGTCGTCCCCGGTGGGGCTCGACATCGGCGCGCGCACGCCCGAGGAGACCGCCATCTCGATCGCCGCCGAGATCGTCGGGCGGCGATGGGGCGGCAGCGGGCGGCCGCTGGCAGCGACGACCGGACGGATCCACCGAGACGGTGAGTGACGGCGTGAGCGCGAGCGGCTCGGTCGCCGGGCTGCTCCTCGCCGCCGGGTCCGGCAGCCGGCTGGGCCGGCCGAAGGCGCTGGTCGAGGTGGGCGGGCAGCGGCTGGTCGACACGGGAGTGGGGCTGCTGCGCGACGGAGGTTGCGAGCCGGTGGTGGTAGTCCTCGGCGCGGCCGAGGCGGCGGTGCCGGACGCCGTCGTCGTGACCAACCCGGCCTGGGCCACCGGCATGGGATCCTCGCTGCGTGCCGGGCTCGCGGCGTTGCCTGCGGACGTGCCCGCCGTCGTCGTCGCGCTGGTCGACCAGCCGCATGTCGGCGCCGAGGCGGTCCGCCGGCTTGTCGCCGCGCTCGTCGGCGGTGCGGTCGCGGCGGTGGCGACGTACGGCGGGCGGCGGGCCAACCCGGTCGCGCTGGCCCGGTCCGTGTGGCCCGAGGTGGGCCGGCTGGCGGTCGGAGACGTGGGGGCCCGGCCGTTCCTCGCCGCACATCCCGAGCTCGTGACCCTGGTTCCGTGCGACGGCACGGGCCGCCCCGACGACATCGACACCCCTGCCGACCTGGCCCGTTTGGACCCGGTGCGGGAGCGTCTGCAATAGTGCCCGGCGGACCGGATTTACCAGGGCCGAGCACGGAAGGCAGTGAATCGATGGCCCACTACAAGTTGCCCATCCTGGAGAAGGATGGGTTCGTCGTTCTGGACAACTACCGAAACTACGGTGACCCGATCGAGCCGCGCGAGTGGCTTGACCTGGAGTTCTTGGACTGGAAGTCCAGCGGCGACACCCGCTTCGCGCCGATCGCCTCCGCCACCGGCGAGATGGACTGCAACGGCTTCTGGTTCTCCGGCAAGCCCGACCGGGGCGGCGTGTGGACCAAGAACGTCGATGTCTGCCCGACCATGGTGCGCTGGGTCGAGGAAGTCGGCGCCGACTACGGCCGGGTCCGGGTGATCGAGCTGCAGCCGACGCCGTACGACGAGACGGTGGGCAACCTGCACCAGGACGACAACAACCGGATCAACCCCGAAGACTCTGGTTGGGTGGTGCGGTCCTTCATGAACCTCACCGACGACCCCGACTCGTTCATGGTGCTGCGCGACGTCAAGGACGACCCCTCGACCGAGTCACGGATCCACCTCCCAGCGGGATCGACCGTGCTCATCGACACCGAGCGGCTCTTCCATGCGGTCTGCCACAACAGCGCCGAGCCGCGCTACTGCCTGATCACCAGCTTCGAGAGCGGCCCTGAGCTGGAGAAGTTCGTCGACAGCCACCTCCCCGCATAGCCGCGAAGGACGCTGCGATCTTGAGCTTTTTTACAGTTGGGAGCGCTCCCACGCGAAAATAGCTCAAGATCGCGGGGGGTTGATGGGTGATGGCGGTGTGGCTTCGGCCAGCGCTTTCAGCGCCGCCGTGAACGCCTCCATCGGCGGCGTGACGAGGCCGGCGCCGACCTGGCCGGTGCCGGCGACCCGGCCGGCGATGCCGGTGTTGATCTGCGGCAGGATCCCGGTGCGCGCGACCAAGGTCACGTCGATCCCGGTCGGCGTGCCCCGGAAGTCGAGCACCGGCAGCGCCCACGCCGGGTTCTCTGCCAGGGTGATCTCGTACATCCGCTCGGTCGCGGCCAGCGCCTCCGGCACCGCGCCGCCGACGAACCGCACGATCGCGGGCGCTGTCGCCATCGCGAACCCGCCGATGCCGGCGGTCTCGGTGATCGCCGAGTCACCGATGTCCGGGTTGGCGTCGTCCGGCCCGTAGCTGCCGAGGTAGAGCCCGTCCGGGACCCCGGCCGGCCCGGTGAACCACCGGTCGCCGGTCCCGGACACCTGGATGCCGAAGTCGGTGCCATTGCGCGCCATCGCGACCACGACCGTCGACCCGGGGACGTCGCGGCCGGCGTCGGCCATCAGCTTGCAGGCAGGCATGGCCAGGTTGAGGAAGAAGTGGTCGTTGCCGCCGATGAACCGCAGCGCGGCCGCGATGTGGCCGCTCGGTGCCTCTGACCCGACGAGCTCCGGCGCGAGGTCCCGGAGCAGCATCAACGTGCCGGCCCGGTTGCGGTTGTGCCCCTCGTCGCCCATCTGCAGCATCTGTGCCACCAGGGCGGTCACGTCGATCCGCGATGCCCGGCGGCGAACGGCGGCCTGCAGCAGCGGGCCGAGGACCGCGCCCATCCAGCGCAGCCGGTCGAGCACCTGCGGGCTGTTCGCGCCGTAGCGCAGCACCGCGCCCAGGCCCTCGTTCAGGCTGCACCAGGAGCGCCGCCCGTCGGCCGGGTCGGCCAGCTCGAACACCCACATCGACGGGCTGAGCACGCCGGCCATCGGGCCCACGCCGCCATGGTGGTGGCAACTGTCGAGCGTGCCGCCTTCGCCGGCCGCGAGCCGGGACTCGGCCTCGTCCGGACTGCTCGCCAAGCCCTCCAGCAGCATCGCGCCGATCAGAGCTCCCCGCAGTGGGCCGGAAGCGCGATCCCAGGCGATCGGCGGACCGGCGTGGAGGAACGCGCCGGGCTCGAGGCCCAGCGCCTCCCGCGCCGGACGCACATCGACGAGCTGCGCGGTGCTCCGCAGCATGCGCTCGACGGCGACCCGGTTGGCCTCCGCCCGGCGCGGGTCGGCCAGCACGGTCACCAGGTCGTCGTCGGTCCCTTCGACCGGCGGCCGCCAGTCGACGGGCACGACCGGCACCGCCTGGGCGGTCAGCGCGTCGGCCAGCAGCGCGACGCCGGCGGTGACCACCTTCGGCTCGCGGCTGAGCATTCCGCCAGCCATCAGCTTCCCGCCAAGAGCCCGACCGCGTGCCGCGCGGCCGCTGCGTTGGACACGAACACGTGCGCGCCGGCCGCCTGCAGAGCGCCCGCCTGCCGCTCCATGCCTTGCGGATCGCCGGCCGTCCCGCACAGCGCGACGACGACGGCCAGGTCGCGCCCGCCGGCAGCGGCCGCCCGGCGGGCAGAGTCGATCGCAGGCGCCATGGTGGCGGCCGGGTCGGGGTCAGCGCCGTGGCCGAGCACGACGTCGAGCAGGACGACGCCGACGTCAGGGTCGCGGGCCTCGCCGGCCAGCCGCTCCACCCGGAGGGACGGATCGATCATTGGATGCGGCCGGCCACGGGTGAGGTCGTCGTCGCCGAAGTCGATCATCACGTGGCCGCCCGCCCTCAAGTCGGGCGGCAGCGACCACTCAGGCCGCAGCGGGATGTTGGAGCGGACCGGCCCCAGCGTGGCCGAGGCGATGATCATGGCCTCGTCACAGAGCGTGCCGCCAGCGTAGAGCCCGCGCAGGGCGCCGGGCCGGGGCCGCTGCGGCTGGGGCGCCGGCCACTCCGGCCATGTGGTGGCGTTCGTCACCTTGCTCACGAGCGCCGTCAGATCGTCCTGGCCCGGACCCAGCAGGCCGACGACGGCCGGCGTCGCAAGGGCGGCCGCGGTCGCGCGCACCCGCTCGGCCACCTCCGGCGCCGGCGGCTTGGAGAGAACCAGGATCTGCTCGGTCGCCGGGTCCGCGTCCAGCAGGGCGAGGGCGGCTAGCGTCGACCGCCCACCGACATCGGCGGACAGGTCGCGGCCGCCGACGCCGAGCGCGTGGCTGACCCCGACCCCGGCCGCGTCCAGCAGGCACATGACCTGCTGGGCGCCGGTGCCGGACGCGGCGACCAGGCCGACCGGGCCGGGGCGCACGACGTTGGCGAAGCCGAGCCCTACGCCGGCCACCACCGCCGTCCCGCAGTCGGGACCCATGACGAGCAGGCCGCGCTGCGCCGCCGCGTCCTTGAGCCGCACCTCCAGGTCGATTGGCACATTGTCGCTGAAGATCAGCACGCTCAAGCCGGCGTCCAGCGCGTCCATCGCCTCTGCGAACGCGTACGGCCCGGGCACCGACACCAGCGCGAGCGAGGCGTCCGGCGCGCGACGGGCGGCGGCGCGGACGGTCCGCGGCGGGACGACCTCCGCGGCCGCCGGGCCGCCTCCCTGCGTGGCGAGCTCTTCGGCCAGCCGGGCGCGGCCCCGGTCGACCGCCTCCTCGTCGGCCCCCCTGATCGCGACGACGAGGTCGTTGGGGCCGACGTCGGGCGGGAGGTCGAACGCCATCCTGACGAGCAGGTCGAGGTTGAGGTCGGTCGCCATCGCCACCAGCGCGGCCTCGACCCCCTCGACGCCGCTCACCGCCCGGCTGACCTGCATGAGGGTCACCGAGTCGCGGTAAGCTCCCCGGCGCACCTCGACAGCGTCGGTCATCGTCGCCCCCTGTCCTCTCGGCGGGCGAGGCTGACCGTAGCTCGCCAGGCGAGCAGCACGCCTTCGGCGAGGTCCCGGCCGGAGGTGTGGCCGGTGTCGAGGAGCGCCCGGAGCGGCCGGTCAAGTGGCGCGCGCTCGGCCAGCGCGTCGATCAGGTCGGCGGCGACGTCGGCCGCCTCGCCGGCTGCAGCGTGGCGGACCAGCGTGGCGGCGAGCGCGGTCGTTCGGGCTCGGGCGGCGCGGGCGCCCGCGCCGGCAGCGCGCGCGAGGTGCGCGGCGCTGTTCGACACCTCGTCCAGGGCGCGCAAGCCGAGCAGGAAGCCGGCCAGCACGTCGTCGCCCGCGGGCGTCAGGCCAGGCCCGAGGCCGACCAGGCCGGCCGCGGCGGCCCGCACGCCTAGGAGGTTCCCGGCCGCCGCCACGTTCCCGAGCTGGCCGGTCGCCCGGCGAACTGCGCTGGGCACCGGCCAGTGGCCGTTTAGCGAAAGCGAGCTGACCAGGGCAGTTGCGCCGGTCTCGGCAACCCAGAGCGAGGGGGCGCGGCGCACCTGCCGCGGCAGCCACCACCGCACGACCCGCACTTCGAGCCCGGGCGTGCGGACGCTGTGCTCGCCGACCCAGCCCGGGTCGCCCTCGCGCCACCGGCCGGTCGTCGCTGCCATGACGACAGCGTTCGGCAACCGGGCAGCTCCGGGCATGAGCAGCGCGACGACCTGGTCGTCGGGAAGGAGCAGGTAGGTGCCGCGATCGAAAGCGCCGGCGACGGTCGCGGGCCGGGCCGGGCCGGCGACCGCGTCGGCGACGGCGGCGCTGGCGGCGCCGCCCACGACCCTGGCGTTCACGCCTCGGACGCTAGGGCGTGGCGTACCGTCTCCCCATGGGAAATCTTGCCAAGGATCGGCCCAACACTGGACCGGAGTTGCCAGCTCCGCCCGTGGTCGCGAGCACGGCCACCCTGACGTGCGGCCTGACTGTCCGAGAGGTCCTCGGGGCCTCGAGCCTGGCCGGCGCCCATCTGCTCGCGGGCGCCGCCGGCCTGGACCGCGTCGTGCAGCGGCTCAATGTGATGGAAGTGCCGGACATCCTGCCGTGGGTCAAGCCGAACGAGTTGCTCCTCACGACCGGATACCCGCTCCGGAATGCGCCGGAGACGCTGGCCGAACTGGTCGAGGAGCTCGACGGCCGCGGGCTCGCCGCCATCGCGATCAAGCTGGGCCGCTATATCGACGAGCTGCCGGCGCAGATGCTCGCCGCCGCCGACCGGCTGGGCCTCCCGATCGTCCAACTCCCGAGGCAGGTCGCCTTCGACGACATCCTCAACCAGGTCCTCACCGACGTGCTGAACCGCCAGGCGGCGATGTTGGCCAGGTCCGAGGAGGTGCACCGGGCGCTGGTCCAGATCGTGCTCGCGGGTGGCGGCCTCCCCGAGGTCACGGCCGAGCTCTTCGGCCTGCTCGGCGGAGCGGTGCTGGTCACCAGCCCGGACGGGCACGTGCTGGCGGAGTGCTGCGGCGCGGAGCTGGCGGCCTCCCGGGCCTGCTCGTGCTTCGACGCCGAGGGCCGGTTTCGCGCCGGGACCGAGCGGTACGGCATAAGCAGCCACGAGGGGCTGGCGGGCGAGCACGCCATCGTCCCGATCGTCGCCGGGCGCGTCGACCACGGCCGGATCGTGGCTTTCGGAGCAGCGCGGCGCTTGACCGAGAGCGATGTGCACGCGCTCGAACGCGCGGCCACGGTCGCGGCGTTGGCGATCACCAAGCAGCAGGCGGTCCAGGCCGTCGAGAGCAAGTACCAGGCCGACTTCCTGCACGACCTGCTCGCCGGGCGGGCCGGGGACCGGGAGCACGCGGTCGCCCACGCCGCTTCCTTGGGCTGGGACGTCGACCGGCCGCTGGTGGTCGCAGTCGCCGAGCCCGGCGCTGCGGACCGAGCGGAACTGGACCGCCTCGCCGCGGCGTGGGGGTCGGCGCTGCGGTCGCGCGACCCCCGCGCGGCCGCGGTCGGCCTGCGCCGGGAGGTGGTGGCGCTGGTCGGCGTGCCCCGGCAGGGCGACGTGCGCCGGCTGGTCCGCGACCTCGCCGCTGCCGTGGCCGGCGATCCCGGCGGGCCGCGGCGCCCGTTCGCGACAGGCATCAGCCGGGTCGTCGCCGATCCCGAGGAGCTGTCGAAGGCGTACGACCAGGCCCGCCGGGCGGTCCACGTCGCGCGCCAGATCGACGGGCCTGGGGCGGTGGCCGACTTCGACGCGCTGGGCGCCTTCCGGCTGCTCAGCCTGGTGCCCGACCCGGGCGAGCTGCGCGCCTTCGCCCGGGACGTGCTCGGCGAGCTCGCTGACCGAGACGACGCGCACGCCGCCGACCTGCGGCGGACGCTGCAGGTGCTGCTCGAGACGAACCTGAACGTCGCCGAGGCCGCGCGGGCGCTGCACTTCCACTACAACACGCTGCGTTACCGAATCGGCAAGCTGGAACGGATGGTGGGCCCGTTCACCGAGGACCCGCATCTGCGGCTGGATCTCGCGCTCGCGCTGACCGTCCTGCGCATGCGCGGTCTCGACGACGCCTCATCTTCGCGATCTTGAGCCTTTTTCCAATGGGAGCGCTCCCAAATGGCAAAAAGCTCAAGATCGCGAAGTTCTCTTACTGCGTGCGACATGAGAGGTTGGTCGAATGGCCTTCGGATGGAAACTCGCCTACGGCGGGAAGACACCGCCTCCTGGCGAGGTGGTCAAGCCCGACGAGCGGTTGTCCTGGCCGCGCACGGCGGGTCTAGGAGCTCAGCACGTCATCGCGATGTTCGGGGCGACGTTCGTGTTCCCGATCGTCATGGGGCTCGACCCCAACCTGGCGATCATGATGTCTGGCGTCGCGACGATCCTGTTCCTGCTCATCGTCCAGGGGAAGGTGCCGAGCTACCTCGGCACCAGCGCGTCGTTCGTCGGCGCGGTGTTCGCGATCCGGGCGGCCGAGGACAGCGACGCCGTCGTCACCGGCGCGATCCTGGTCGCCGGCCTGGTGCTGGCGATCGCGGGCATCCTGATCCAGCTCCTCGGCATCGAGGTGCTCCACCGGGTCTTCCCGCCGGTCGTCACCGGCGCCGTGGTCATGCTCATCGGCTTCGGCCTGGCGTTCGTGGTGGCCGACGTCTACTGGCCGCAGGACCATTGGGCCGCGCTGATCACGATGACCGCGGTGTTCCTCATGACCGTGCTGCTGCGCGGCTTCTGGAGCCGCATCGCGATCCTGCTCGGCCTGATCTTCGGCTTCGTGCTGTCGTGGCTGCTCGACGTGCTCGCCGGGCCGATCACGGCGTTCAACCCGGGGACGGGCCAGGTCGACACGCACGACCGGGTCAATTTCGACGCGGTCGCCGACGCCAGCTGGATCGGCCTGCCCGACTTCCACAGCCCGGACTTCAAGGTCTCGGCGATCGTCCTCGTCCTGCCCGCGGTCATCGCGCTGATCGCCGAGAACACCGGCCACGTCAAGGCGGTCGCCGCGATGACGAAGACCGACCTCGACCCGGTCGTCGGCCGGGCGATCTTCGCAGACGGCATCGGCACCGCGGTGTCGTCGTCGGTCGGCGGGTCACCGACGACGACATACGCCGAGAACATCGGCGTCATGGCGGCCACCCGGATCTACTCGACCGCCGCGTACTACGTCGCAGCGATCATCGCGATCCTGTTCGGCCTGTGCCCCAAGTTCGGCGCGTTGGTCGCGGCCACCCCCGGCGGCGTGCTCGGCGGGATCACGGTCATCCTCTACGGGATGATCGGCCTGCTCGGCGCGAAGATCTGGATCGAGGCCGGGGTCGACTTCGGCAACCCGGTCAACCTGGTCCCGATCGGCGCCGGAATCATCCTCGCGATCGGCCCGGTCAGGCACCCGATCACCGACGACTTCGTGCTCGAGGGCATCGCGCTCGGCACGATCGTGGTGCTCGCCGGATACCACCTGCTCCGCTGGCTGGCCCCCCCGTACATGAAGGAAGGGCGGACTCCGCTGGAACGGGAGGCCGCGCTGGGCGAGGTCGGCTTCGAGCACGGCGTCGGCACCGCGGGCGGCGGAGACGGGCCGCGGAACCGCCCGGCCGGCAACCGCCCCGAGGACCAGCGTGGGGGCTAGGCGGGCCAGGCGGGCCAGGCTGGCCAGGCGGGCCAGGCGGGTCGCGCGGCCGCGGGGGAGAATCGCGGGGTGAAGCCGCCGCCGTTCGAATACCACGCTCCGCAATCGGTCGCCGAAGCGCTCCACGTGCTCGCCGGCGTGGGCCACGGCGGGAAGGTCCTCGCCGGCGGGCAGAGCCTGCTGCCCATCCTCAGCATGCGGCTGGCCGCGCCCGAGCACATCGTCGACATCAACCGGCTCGGGGACGAGTTGGGCTACGTGCGCATCGACGGCGACGGCGCGGTGGTCCGCGTCGGCGCGCTGGCCCGGCACGCCGATGTCGAGCGCGACGCCGCCGCGGCTCGGGCGCAGCCGCTGCTGGCCAAGGCGCTCCGCCACGTCGCGCACCCGGTGATCCGCAACCGGGGCACGACGGTCGGCAGCCTCGCCCACGCCGATCCCTCCGGCGAGCTGACCGCCGTGCTCGCTCTGACCGGCGGCGCGGTGGACCTGGCCCGGGAGGGGTCGACCCGCACGGTGACCGCCGAGGAGTTCTTCGTCGGGCCGCTCGAGTCGGCGATCGAGCCCGGCGAGTTGGCCACATCGGCGACGTTCCCGGCCTTCCCCGCCCGCACCGGATCGGCGTTCGTCGAGGTCGCGCGCCGGCACGGCGACTACGCCGTGTGCGGGGTGGCCGCCGCCGTGACACTCGACGACGACCTGCGGGTCACCCGGGCGCGGGCCGCATACATCAGCGTCGGCCCGACCCCTGTCGTGCTCGACCTCACCGACCAGGTGGCCGGCCGTCCGCCTGGAACGGCGGACTGGGCGGGGGCCGGCCGGCTTGCCGCCGCGTCGGTCGACCCGGAGAGCGACATCCACGCGACGGCGGCGTACCGGAAGCACCTCGCCGGAGTGCTCACCGAACGAGCGCTGCGGGCGGCGGCCGAGGAGGCGAGCAAGTGACCTCCGAGCAGGTCTTCGCGATCACCCTGACCGTCAACGGCGTGCGCCGGGCAGCGTCCGTGCCGGCCCGCCGGCTGCTGTCCGACTGCCTGCGCCACGACCTGGGGCTGACCGGCACCCATGTGGGCTGCGAGCACGGCGTCTGCGGCTGCTGCACGGTCCTCCTCGACGGCCGGCCGGTGCGCTCGTGCCTGCTGCTCGCGGTGACCGCCGAGGGCCACGAGATCACCACGGTCGAGGGCCTGACCAGGCCCGACGGCTTCCTTCACCCCGTGCCGGGCGCCTGCCAGGACGGCCACGCGCTCCAGTGCGGGTTCTGCCCACTCGGGTTCCTGACCACGGTGGCGGCTTACGTCGCGGAGAAC
>Ga0184623_10000625_pt1 | contig 15186 bp, 9 predicted proteins | sample PLM1_100_b1_FD_133138 | JGI IMG/M metagenome (GOLD analysis project Ga0184623, IMG submission 133138) | Groundwater sediment microbial communities from an aquifer in East River, Colorado, USA - PLM1_100_b1 | ecosystem: Environmental > Terrestrial > Soil > Riparian zone | place: USA: East River...
GACCGAGAAGCATAATTTGTTGCGCGAGTCTTTGGAGTTCAAATGCCAATTCTGGTTGTGTAATGATGTAGGCACCGATGACGAAAAAAATGATGATCACGACAGTAATTTCAAGGGTAAATAATACCAATGGGACGAGAGTCATCCCAAGGCCGAGAACATTCCATGATTGCCAGCGTGTTCCGAACGGAAGTTTTTGTGTGCCCAGCGCCAAAAGTGCCAATAATGGAAGCATGACAGCAGGAACGGTAAGGATGGGTAGAAAAAGCCAGTTTATTGTTTTGATCCCGCTGATCTGATTCCCGATGAGAAGTGATGCAAAGGCAGTCATTGTAAAGATGACGATCTGCCAGCGAGAGACGGAGAATGATGCATCCTGGTCAGCCGAAGGCTTCTGCAGAGTTTTCTGAAAGGAGAAGAACGCGGCAATGAACAATACAACTGCTTCAAAACCAAAAGCAATAAAGATAATTGTCTGTTCAACTTTAACGGCTTCTCCTGTGAAAAATGAAAGGAGCGCTGTAGATCCCATTAATAATCCAATGCCTAACAGGAAAAGCGCGCTGAGAAAAAATAATATTGAACTAAGCAGCGATGGAAGATGAGCTTGGGATGCTTTCACTTATTTTTCCTCAATGGTGATACTGATCAATTTATCGCCAGGCGGCGTGTCTGTTCCGGGTTGTGCATCGCGCGGCGTGAGCGATTCAACGATCTCCATTCCGCTTAATACTTGCCCAAAGATCGTATATTGCCCGTCATATTGCGTGGTGTTACCATAGGTGATAAAGAATTGACTGCCACTTGTATCCGGCCCCGAGTTGACCATTGCAACCATTCCAGGTGTGGTGAACTTTAGTGATGGGTCTATCTCAGTGATGATGTAATAACCGGGGTTGCCTTTGCCGGTCCCACTTGGGTCACCCGTTTGCGCGAAAAGATTCGGGATGACGCGATGGAAAGTTATATCGTCGTACCAGCCGTTGCGCGTCAGAAACATAAACGAATTCACGGTGATGGGCGCTTTATCTGCGAATAACTGAATGACCACATCGCCTTTCTCAGTATGCAGCGTGGCGATGTATTCCGTGTTTTGCTGAACCGTCACGGGCGGGCAGGCTGCATATTGACGTTTGCCGAGCAGGATCAACTGCACGATATCGTTGATACTGTTGTAATCGCGTGGTCCGCCGTAGATCTGTCCGTTGATCAGGATGAGCGGCGTACCGGGCAGACCCATCGTTTGACCATCTTCCCAGGCTTTTTGGATCCGTGCGACAATATCTTCACGCCTCATGTCAGACTTGAACTGGTCCACGTTCAATTCCAACGCTGACGCCTGCGCGCTGATCCATTGTTCGAAATCCGCCACTGACAGGTTTATCCAGTTCTCCTGTTGCGCGTACAGCAGATGATGTAGCTCCCAGAATTTATTCTGTTCTGCCGCGGCTTCAGCGGCTTGTGCGGCGAGCGCGGCTTTATCGTTAATTTTGACCAGCGGGAAAATGCGGCTCACAAAGCGCACATCATTTGGATGCTCTTCCGGCAGTCGATTTATCACCTCTTCAAAAAGCCCACTCCGCAAGTCTTGATAATCGCTGTAAGCCATTATGGTTATGTTTGGATTCTCTGCACCGCGCACGTGGTCTGTTTTGCTTTCTGGAGGGAATATGGATGGCGAATCCGGTCCAGGTGTCGGTTCAGCAAGAAGGCTTGTACATGCTGGCGGTGTCGGAATGATAATGTTTGGTGTAGCAGATGCCACGCTCGTAGGCAGCGTGGCAGATGGGGCGCAGGCAGTAAGTAGCAAGGTGAGAAGGAGGAAAGATATAGGTTTGGGCACGAAAAGTTAATATCCTGGACAATTTGATTAGAAGGTTTTAGCGTGGCGACACATTAATAATTGTACTTGAGGAGCGTCCCCATAACTGCTCGTCATACATGGCATAGGCTTCAGCAGGCAAAGCCGTAAAGGTTCCGTTTATGGTAGCGCGCGCATAATATATCAATGTTTTTGATCCTCGCTCAAACTCCGTAATGAAGAATGAAACGCGATCGCCGAGAATCTCCTTGTAGTTGTAGCCATAATCCTGCCAGAAGAAAACATCATCGTAGTAGCCGTATTCATTGACACCCTGCGTTGTAGAGTTGAGGTTTTCGTTGAGCGCTTCTAATCCGCCAGGTAGGTGATCTTCCACGATGATGAAAGACGCGTTATCTGGCATTTTTACTACCATCTCTACTTGAACAAGTTGACCTTCTGTAATGCCTTCCAGTGGTTTATTCGTCTTTGGATCAAGATAGCGGCGGGTAATGATAACCTTGCCTGCCCCGTCCATAACCGTTTTTGGAGTGACGTAGCTGGTGACGATATCATAATATAGCGGAGCAGCATCTGATGTGGACAGTTTGATGCTGTTTGCGCCTGGATGTAACTGTTCAATTGGGATGTCTATGTTTGCAAAAAGGTTTCCAGCTTCGAGCATGCCAGTTGTATAAGTTTTGCCATTGAGGTCAAAAGTGAAATTGTTTGAGCCGCTTTGCTCTTGTTGACCTGATAAATAATCTGTTAGGGCGAGTATGGTGAACGATGTTTCGTTGGTCGTACCCCATCCATAGCCCGTGCGATTTTTGATGAGGAAATTTGCGGAGGACTCAGCGAGTGGGTTTGTGCCACGAATTTCCACAAACGCGGACAAAACCATGGCAGTTGTGCGAATCGTGGATGACATCGTCTTGCGGTGATATTCACCATCATGAGACGACTGCGGCCAGTAAGAAAGGTCGCCTTTGTGGACGACACCCTTCTCAAGTTGGTCTAAAATAATGTTTGCGCGTTCATCATCGCCGAGTTGATGCAATGTCAGCGCAAGCGCGGCTTGGCTGAATGGGTCTAGTTCGTTTAACGAAGCATCCATCAATGTATATGTGCTATCAAGATCACTGTGTCCCGCCAATGCCATACTGTAAAGTGCGTAAGCGCGGGTGCGAATATCCATCTCATTGAGGTTGTTATTTAAGTATTTGGAACCGTTTTCAAGCGTTTGCGGGTCGATGAAATATCCCGCATCTCGAATGATGGACAACCCGTGCAATACCCAGGCCGTTTGATAGGCATCGCTGTAGTCGTCGTACCACCAACCCCAGCCTCCATCGCTGTGTTGTTGCCCATAAAGCCTCTGAATGCTTGCTTCAATAAGCGGCTTAACGCGATCTTTTAGTTCTTCTCCACCCACGCCTAATTGTGCAGATGCGCGGCTCAGCACCGCGTTCGGCATGGCGCGGCTCATCGTTTGCTCTACACAGCCATATGGGTATCCGGTGAGATATTCCAAGCCATCGAGCATCATCGACGCGGGGGTACGGCTCAAGTTCAAAGTGACAACACTTGCCTCTGGCATAACATTTGGCAGCATGGGCAGGGTGAGAGTCACTGCGCCATTGAATTTGCCCGATATAGATTGAACATCCTTCACTGCCAATGGTTGCACTGGCAATGGCAAGCTGATGGCATCGTTGATATCATCGCCAGCGATGGCAGTAATGGTGACGTTAGTTTCTGTTGTAACTTCTGGCACAACAGACCAGCCTACAGCCAACACCTCGTCTGCTTTAACTTTAACAGTCTGAGTCGTATCACCGTTGATTTTGAGTCCGGGAGCGTTGAGCGTAATCCGTACTGTTTGGTCCGTATTGCTGTAGTTGTGAACCATCGTTGTCAACTGTGCCTGGTCACCCGTGGTCAGAATGCGCGGCAATAGTGGGCGCAGGAGCAGGTCCTTCTTTGTTTCGATGTTGGTGTAAGACTCGCCGACCAGATGACTGAGCGTAATGGCTTTGGCTGATAATCTCCAACTGGTAAGGTTATCAGGCAGGTTGAATGTAACTGTAGCGCGGCCGCTATTATCTGTGCGCAGTGATGGGAACCACGCGGCTGTATCGCGGAAGTCAGCGCGGGGATCAGCCGCAATGCTGTCATCGCCACCGCCACCGCGCCCGCCTTCATCGATTATGATACGAGATGGGTTCATTGATGTATATGTTGTTACATTCCAATCACGCGGCCCATAGAAGGCTGAGAAAATATTTGGTGCCAGTACGTTGCTCAAACTGAAGATGGCTTCATCCACCAAGGCCAGCGATACTTCTGCCAGCACTGGGCGATTGTTAACATCTTTCACGTCAATGTTGACGGTTACTTCGTCACCTGGACCATACGTCTGTTTGTCCGTAGTCATGCTTACTTGAAGTTCTTTCTCTTCTGCTGAAACTTTCAACTCTGTAGTAGCCATCAGCATTTGACTATCCGGAATATTCCTTCGGTAATATTGAATATTCTCCTGTGAAGGAGGAGTCACGGGCGCCCATGCGTTGACTGTGACAAAAACATTGGGAGCATCTTCCGGGATAATCTGTGTTTCAACAACTGTCAACGGCGCTGTCAGCGTGATGAACTTCGTATGAATCACACTGCCGCGCTCGAAAGTCAATAAGGCAGGACCACTTACATTCGACTCGATCGCAAAGCGCGCCGTCTGATATGGCTTGTATTCATCCTGGTCGGCGGAGATTGAAATAGGGTCCCCGCGTCTACTATTACTGTTCCACTTTTCGGTGGGCGATAAAACTTTCAGCCAGCGCTTATATTCTATTGAATTGCCGCGTTCATCTTTTCCAGTCAAAACTAGTTGATAATATCCAGCGGCGAGTTTCAATTCCTGGTCTGCCAAACCATCTTTGTCGGTCTTAAGATCGTGCGTTTCGATAACATTGGAAAACTCATAGCTTTTAGAATCCCAGGCTTTAATTTGGAGATTTAAATCTCGTTCACCCAATGGCTGATCGTCAATTCCTCTTGTGCTTGCTGTAATACTGAAAGTCTGATTTGCTTGCTTGAAATAGCCTCCCATATCAATGCTTATTTTTTGCATTGCATTATAGACATTATAGATATAAGCGGAAGAGACAGGCTGGTTACTGCCGTCGTCGGCGGTAACCTCCACAGCATACGTGTGGGTTCTTAAACTACTGCGCCAGTCTTCGTAATCGGAGTAATAGAAATCATCGTTAAAACGGGCAGGGACTGTGATTTGCGCCTGACCGTTTGCGTCGGTTCGCGTTCCAGGAATGTTTGATTTATCTATCAGATACCATGTATAAGTGATGTCTGATGACGAAGGGTCCCACCACCAGGAATAATGCGGGTACAGACGATAAACCTTGAATGTCAACTGCGCGTCGGCAACGGGTTCGCCAAAGAAATACTCGGTATTGATATTCAGATCAACCTTGTCGCCATTGACGAATTTATTCGATTGACCAGTCTGCACAAGGGCTATCGTTGCTTTCAGATCGGGCTTGCGATAATCCTGCACCTTGAAAGACTGGCTGTTCGTTTCCCCATTGATCACCGTTTCGATGGTGTAATTGCCAAGCCCACCTCCCTCAGCAATAGTAAATGATCCATTGACGGTTCCAAAATCATTTGCTCTGAGCATATTCGTTTGTAATAGATTATTTTTGGCATCGCGTACATTGACAGTGACATCCAGGTTTGCGCCTGGCAGTTCATATTTCACATCTTTGTCGCGGCGCACAATTGCCTTGAAGTTCACCATCTGTCCCGGGCGGTAAATGGGGCGATCCGTATAGATATAGGTAAGATATTTGTAGACTGGAATCTCGGTTTGCCAATATCCGCCTGACCATTCGTACCAGCTTCGATCCAGCCCAACAACAGAGACATCGCCATTGTTTTTCCCGGTGCGCGCCGAAACAAGCATGGGGTTGTATCCATCAGGGATTGAGACGCGATAGATGCCATTTTCATCTGTCTTGCCTTCGCGAACTTTTTCACCCTGGTCTGAATACAAGCGGATTTCGGCTTCCGGCACATTATCACCGTTGATATTGCTGACCCAAACAAACAACTCATCACCAGACTTTTTCGTGACCATTGTATTTCGCGTTAGGGCGACAAAGAGTTGGTCATAATTACGACCGCCATATCTCAAATTGAGCACATACAAGCCCGGCGGCACCTCAGGTGGGATGATTGTTTCCTGGTAATCTGGATTAACCTCTATATAGTTCCAGGTGGCAACAGGTTTTTTCTCATCACTTGCTGTTGGAACAGGAATGCCTTTACCGCGTATATAGTCAGCGTAGAGGGCGGCAAAATCAATGAGGTCGTAAGCGTATGCTTCAAAGGTGATAGGCTGTTTTTCTTCCGAGCCAAACTGAATTCGCCGCGGGCCGATTACATCCACAACCTGCACTTTGGCGCCTGCGCCAAAGGTTGCTTCCTCATCATATCCATAATAGTAGGCTGTGAAGAATGACCAGGTGTAAGCCTCAAGCAGTAATGGATTGCCTTTCTGGTCGGTTAGTTTGGGAGCAAGTGCTACTGTGTACTGCGTGTTGTACTGCAGCAACTCATTTGGATAAAACGATAGGACGTTCTCGAATGAACTGTCCTTGCTTTTACCCCACTCGAAACGACCTGCAACTTCAGGGGAAATGCTAAAAGCTCTTTCAGCAGACCCTTTATCTACCGGCGTGCTGAATATGATTTTGATGGGCGAAAAACCTACAGGCGTAGGTTCACTGTCCGTTGGTTCAACAGATACAATAGGTGGTGGCGCAATAAATTTGAACGACGATTCACCCACAGGCAACTCGCCATCTGCATCAATAAGCGGACCCGTTGTTTGAATTGTAAAAATCTCTCCGGGAGGAATTGGTTGGCTGGAGATGAATACAGCCTTTTTGTTTCCCAGCCATTTCCATTCCCCATTCAATTTTGGAGAAATTGCATATGGAAACCCTGTCTTGGCATCATCTATCCCATGCGAAAATTCCATCCAAATTGTTTGTGCATCTTGTGTCGTTACGTTAATCGAAAAGGTCTCAAGCGAGTATGTCCAACTATAATCTTCTGCAAGCGGTGTCCCGTTTGCATCCATCGCCGTGTTCTCCACCGAGCCACCTGCGAACATTAATATGTATTGCTGACCAGGGAGCAATAATTCGTTGAATTGGATTTGTAAAACCTTGTCACTTTTCCAACTCAATTTGAACGGAACACCTGGCTGAATTGAAAATGCGTTTTCTGTGAGGGTGCGATTCATAACGCGATCGAACGTCACTTCAACAATTGGCTTGCGCGTTTTTAATAGGTTTCCTTTTGGAGAAATACTTACAACTTGTGTTCCGCCGAGCACCTGCACATTCCATTGCGGGCTTGAATCGAACAAAGTGCCAGCCGTCGAGCTCAACGCGGGGTCCAGGAAAAACGTGTAAGACTCGCTAGTTTTGAGTGGTGCAACTGGGGTAAATGTAAGTGTGTTCTTTGCCGAATTCCAGGAGATGTTCCCGTCAACATAAGGATAAGTAAGCAACGGATTCGATGAACTGTCTGGATTCATAGCCGCGTTGAAATGGATGATAAATGTACCGGCTGCCGGAAAAGAATCCAGTTTCACTAAATCGTCCAGTGTCGCTTTCAATTTCTCCGTTTGGGCCTCTACGGAGACTTGGGGTTTTGAAGCTTGAACTGGGATAGCCGCCACGCTTGATAATGACAGCGATAATAGAATAATCCCTGTTAATAACCTGAGTATAAATATCCGTTTGGTAGCCATAAGATCAAATCCCTTCGTTTTAGACGGGCTAATCCTAATATTCCATTCTTTGTTTGCCCATTATCTTACCATTTTTAACGGCAAGCCATCCGACAAAGTTCCCTCCATGACGTACTGATTATTGAATTGCTTGTTGGAGTTCCTCAAAAGATGTCATCCAGGCTATGGTGTTAATGAAGTCTTCGAGAGAGTCGCTTTGTTCGCGTAGAGCACGTACAGCGGGGCCGACGGGGTCTTCGCCTGCTGCGCCGCCGGGGACATCTGCATACGCTCCGTGAAAGGCGAAGTATGCCTGATTGAGTTTGCGAAGCAGGTATCCATTTTGCCAGAAGAGCTGCCTGCGCGTTTCCATGTAGGCCTCTGCTTCCTCGATCTTACCTTGTGCCAACATTTCGTCTGCTGTGACGCGCGTCTCGTGCATCTCGGCGCGGAAGTCGAAGGGCGGCGGGTCGTCGAGTCTGTTTGAGGGGAGAAACGATTGATCAAACGATATCAGGCTCGCATTCGCGCTCCCGAAAAAACGTCGGGACGATGTGAGCGGAGACGAAGCGGAAGAAGTGAGCATTTCGGGATAATCCTTTTGTAGCACATAATTGCCAACTTCACTTCCGGCAATGGACGCGGTAGTCTCATTCATCGTGCGTAGTTCGGGAGTTGTGCTGTAATTGAGTCCAAGTGGACGAACGTTCAGATAGTTATGAGTCCATTCGTGAGCGATCGTTTCCAGCATCCAGCGTAGATCGGTGGTTTCCGTCACCATGGTGGGATAAACTCCCACGCCGCCAATCCCAACGACCAGCGTGGAGACATCTAGTGATTTAGCGACCTCATCTTCGAGTTTGATCTGTTCGTCGAGTGTGAGTGTAGGGAGCACAGAGACATTTGCGATCTGTTGAATATGATCCCGCGGGGAAACGATCAGCGCCAGTGGAGTAGAGGAACTATGGTAGAGAACTGGAGGCAATGGCTGACCACCTGTTGTGAGTTTGAATTCTGCCAGCGCTTCGCTAATCTGACTTTGCAAAACTGCTTCTGCCAGCGGTGCAAGGGAATTTTGGCGCGCGGTCAGTTCATCACGTTGCGTTCGCAGGAGAGCACTGGTCGCCTCTTTATCTGTGATGGCGGGGTCGGCATAGACCTGTTCGATACTGATCTCGGTTTGAATGAGCTGCTGCGTCACACGCAGATATTCAAAAACGATCTGTTTATTTGTACCGCGGTCGAATAAATAGGGAAGCCCGATTGCACTCTGTTCAACTTTAATCCAGGTTGCATCAAGTACCCAGTTGGGATAATCGAATTCGATCTCGCGGGTGAAAAAACGGACGCGGTCGGGATCACCGGTTAGTTTTGGTGAATCGCCGCCAGCGGCGATGATGATTGCAAGTGTGAGTGCCAGAAAGTCCAGTATGCGCAAGATCCGACAAAGCATCTCCGTCATTATAATCATAAACAAGAATGGACAGTGCTTATGTCCTGTCTGTTCTTGTTTTCACCTGCCCTCAGTTTTGACTTCCGTAATTTCTGCCCTCAAAATTCATGGTCAATTCATATTTGTAAGGTAAAACCTTAAGTTGTAAGGTAGAATTTGAAATTTGGCGGGGCAGCCCCTCGCGTGAGGAAACAATGCGTACATTTTTCAGAAAGAACAAAAGAGCCTTGATCGTTTTGCTGATTATTCTCGTCGGTGTATCTGCATTCATGTTTGTGCGCCGTACAAACGCTGATACTGCCACTCAATTCCAGACTGCAAAGGTCGAACGCGGCAACCTGACTGCCACCATCGGCGCGACTGGTACGGTGCGCGCCAGACAAACTGCTGTTCTGATCTGGCAGGCCGCGGGAACGGTAGATACTGTCAATGTGAAGGTGGGCGATAACATCCCTGCAGACTTTGTGATGGCATATCTTGCAAAAACATCCCTGCCCCAAAGCGTCATCATGGCCGAGGCAGACCTGGTGGATGCGCAAAAGGCATTGGACGATTTGCTGAACTCCACTACCGCACAGGCGGAGTCTGTGGTTGCATTACGGGAAGCACAGGAAGCCTATGACAAGGCCGCAAACTGGCGCGAGGAATTGAACGGCAAGATCGATATTAAGGAAATCCATTATAAAAAGATCTTTGGCAGGACGGTTCCTGTGCTTAAGGAATACCGGGGATTCGCCAGTGAGGAAACCATTGCCAAAGCTGATGAAGACCTGGCGCTTGCGCAGGCAAAAGTGGATGATGCCCAGCGTGAATTTGACCGCCTGCATAACGGGAACATGCCGGAGTTCGCGGCGGCACAGGCACGCGTAGATGCGGCTCAGGCCACCCTCAACCTGGCGCGCATGATCGCGCCTTTTGCCGGCACCGTGACCGAATCCTACCCGCTGCCCGGCGATCAGGTTGCCGCAGGTGCAACCGCCTTCCGTGTGGATAATTTATCCAGCCTGCTTGTGGATGTGGAAGTGTCTGAAGTGGATATCAATAGTGTGTCCATTGGGCAGCCGGTAGCCCTTTCGTTTGATGCCATCCTTGGAAAGGAATATCACGGCCAGGTTGTGGAAGTGGCACAGACCGGTACTTCGGTGCAGGGTGTGGTTAATTTCAAGGTGACCGTGGAACTCACCGATGCAGATCCTGATGTCAAACCTGGTATGACTGCCGCCGTCAACATTGTAGTGAATGAAATGCAGGATGTGGTGCTTGTTCCAAATCGTGCTGTACGTCTTGTGGATGGTGAACGGGTGGTCTATCTCTTGGTCGATGATCAACCCGTCAAAACAGAGATCAGGCTTGGTCCGTCATCGGATACGGTGAGTGTTGTAGCAGGCGGCGACATAAAGGAAGGCGACACCGTTGTACTGAATCCGCCGGTGGAATTCGGCCCGGGTGGCGGGCCCGGCGGCGGGTTTGGTGGATAGAAACATGTCTAATGTAATCGAAGCCCATGACCTAACCAAGATCTACAAAATGGGCGAAGTCGAAGTTCAAGCGTTGCGCGGTGTTTCATTCAATATCCAGCGCGGTGAAGTGATTGCCATCATGGGGCCTTCCGGTTCAGGGAAAACCACGCTCATGAACACGCTCGGTTGTTTGGACAGACCAACCTCAGGTGAATATTTTTTGGATGGTGAAGCTGTTGCTTCGCTAGATGACGATCAACTTGCAAGCATCCGCAATCGCAAAGTGGGATTTGTCTTCCAGAGTTTCAACCTTCTTTCGCGTCAGACCGCCATTACCAATGTCGAATTGCCGTTGCGTTATTCCGGCGCTTTAGATGGCCGCCGCGAACGCGCCATCGAAGCCCTGAAAGCAGTGGGGCTGGGGGATCGTATGACCCATCGCCCTTATGAACTTTCAGGTGGGCAGCAGCAACGCGTTGCGATCGCGCGCGCGCTTGTCAATAAACCTGCCATCGTCATGGCAGATGAGCCGACCGGAAACCTCGACTCAAAAGTCGGAGAAGAGATTATGAGTCTCTTGCTTAACTTGAACAGGGAAAGCGGTACTACGTTGATCATCATTACGCATGATCCAATTGTTGCGGAGCATGCGCAGCGCGTGATCCGTTTGCGCGACGGTTTATTGGAGAGTGCCTCATGAGCATTGTACAAGCCATTTTCGAAGCGCTCGAAAGTTTAAGCAGTAACAAGCTCCGTTCGGGTTTGACCGTGCTCGGCATTGTTATCGGTGTGGCGGCAGTGATCGCCATGCTTGCAGTGGGTCAGGGAGCACAGGCTTCCATTACCGGTTCGATCAGTGGCATCGGAACAAACCTCCTGTTTGTTTTTCGCGGTGGTCCCGGTGAAGAGGTGCGCAACACCAAACCATTGACCATTGGTGATGCTGATGCTCTGCAGGATCGGTTTGCTGCACCATCCATTGAAGCGGTCGCGCCCGCATTGGAGGAAAGCGCAGTCGTTTCATTTGGCGGCGAACAAACGTCCCCTCAACTGTTCGGTGTTACACCTCAATATTTCCAGGTCCGAAATCTGAGTCTGGCTGAGGGGGAATTTATCACCGAGGAACATATACTCGGGCGCGCCTCTGTGGTTTTGCTCGGCCCTGAGGTTGCGGAGACGCTTTTCGGTCATGCAGATGGAGTTACGGGAGAAACAGTTCGTATCGAAGGGCAGCCGTTCCGTGTGATTGGTGTGTTGGAATCCAAGGGCGGTGGTGCTTTCGGTAGTGAAGATAACCAGATCATTGTTCCATTTAGTACGGCGCAGGCGCGCCTGATACGCCGGGGCGCCAATGATCGCGTGGATATTATTTTCGTGCAGGCAGTCAGTGGAGACGTAGTAGTACAGGCAACTGAAGAAATTTCCCAAATCCTGCGCACACGTCATCGTACCCCGGTCGGTGCGGATGATTTCACCATTTTTACCCAGCAGGACCTGCTGACAACGTTTGAGTCCATTACCAGCATCCTGACCATTTTCCTGGGCGGCATTGCGGGCATCTCTCTGTTAGTAGGCGGCATTGGCATTATGAACATCATGCTCGTATCGGTCACGGAACGCACGCGCGAGATCGGTTTGCGTAAGGCACTTGGTGCGCGCAAACGTGACATCCTGACTCAATTCCTGACGGAGTCGTCGTTGCTGAGTCTCATTGGCGGAATTATCGGTATCATGTTTGGTTGGCTGATTTCGTATGTTGTCGGTCAGATCGCTGTCGCAAGTGGAACGCCGTTTTCGCCGGTTGTGGGGCTCGATGCCGTTGCCCTGGCGACGATCTTTTCTGCCGCGGTTGGCCTCTTCTTTGGGATTTACCCTGCGAACAGAGCTGCAAATTTGGAACCTGTAGAAGCACTCCGATACGAATAGGTCATGTTCGGACAGTAGTTCAACTGCTGTCCGAACATTTTTACGTTAAAATATTCCTATGCCTGATTACAACATTCTTATCACAGACGGACTGGACGAACGCGGCCAGTCCATTTTGCGTTCAGCTGCTACAGTGGATGACAAAACCGGGATTTCAGCAGACGACCTGCTGAAAGTAATCCCTGATTATGATGCAATGATCGTTCGCGGCCGGACCAAAGTAACTGCTGCCGTTATGGACGCGGCTACCAGACTGAAAGTGATCGGCCGCGCGGGTGTGGGCGTGGATAATATTGATCTCGAAGCCGCAAAGAAGCACAAGCTCACTGTTGTCAACGCGCCGATGTCCACTTCCCTGGCGGTTGCCGAATTGACGTTCGCTCTATTGCTCGCGCTGGCGCGTGAAATCCCGCGCGCAGATGCATCCATGAAGCAGGGCCAGTGGCTCAAGCAGGAACTCGAAGGTGTGGAGTTGAATGGCAAGACGCTTGGCATCATCGGTTTGGGGCGCATTGGCGTGGAAGTGGGGAAGCGTGCTTCCGCTTTTGGGATGAACGTCATTGCTTATGACCCTCTGATTTCAGAAGATGATATCAAACAACGCGGCGCGGAGCCAGTTTCGATTCAGGAGTTGTTCGCCTGGTCTGATTTCATCTCGCTGCATCTGCCACTCAACGTTCAAACGCGGGATTTCATCGGCCCCATGGCATTCTCTCAGATGAAAGATGGAGTGCGGATCATATCCGCAGCACGCGGTGGTATTATTGACGAATCTGCCCTGCTGGACGCATTGAATCGTGGAAAGGTGGCAGGCGCGGCACTGGATGTTTTTGAGAAGGAACCGCCCGGTTTAACGGAAACAGTTTCCCATCCGCGCGTGATCGCCACTCCGCACATCGGCGCGCAGACTGCTGAAGCACAATCACGCGCTTCGGAAGATATCGCCAATGAGGTATTATCCGCATTACGAGGTGAATCATTGCGTTGGAAGGTTGCATAATTTTGTAAAGCGGGATAGCATCCCGCTCGTTATGAGAAACATTATCTTATAGACTAGTTCATTATGTTGCGAAACAGGAGAATCAATGAGCGAAAAACTGGAGCAATTGAAGGAAAAACTTGGTGAAGTTGCTGATATAGGTCGTGCTGCCAGCGTATTGGGTTGGGATCAGCAAGTGAATATGCCGCCGGGCGGGAACGAAGCGCGCGGGCGGCAACTCGCGACGTTGAGCAAGATCGCCCAGGAAAAATTCATCACAGATGAGGTCGGAAGACTGATCGATGATTTGAAGCAGGAATTGAATGGCGCTGATTCGGCTTCTGATGAAGCCGCAATGCTCCGCGTAGCCGGGCGCAATTACGATAAAGCCAAACGAGTCCCGCCTGAATTTATCGCTGAACAAGCCATTGTTACATCCAGAGCTTTCGAAGCGTGGATCGAAGCAAGAAGCAAGTCAGACTTTTCCATTTTTCGCCCTCACCTTGAGAAGGTTTTGGAACTAGTTCATAAATACATTTCGTTTTTTCCGCCAGCGGATCATCCTTATGATACGTTGCTAGATGACTATGAACCTGGCATGAAGACTGCCGATGTGAAAACGATCTTCGATGGTTTGCGGTCAGAACAAGTGGAATTGATCAAAGCCATTACTTCCCGTAAACAGGTAAAAGCCGATTTTCTTTACAAAAAATACAACGAAAAGCAGTTAATGGATTTCGGTGTAAACGTCATTACCAAATTTGGATATGACTGGAGCCGTGGCCGCCAGGATAAGGCTCCTCACCCGTTCGAGGCTACATTCAGCGTGAACGACGTTCGCATTACGACGCGTTATGAGGACGATAACCCGATTGCCACGTTGTTCAGCAGCATGCATGAGTCTGGGCATGCCATGTATGAACAGGGTATCAAAGCTGACTATGAGCGCACACCCCTGGCAGGAGGAACATCTCTGGCAGTGCATGAGTCACAGTCGCGCATGTGGGAGAATCTGGTTGGCCGCTCTTTGCCATTCTGGGAACATTTCTATCCGGAACTCAAGAAAACCTTCCCGAAGAAATTGAAGGGCGTGAGCGTAAAATCCTTCTACAAAGCGATCAACAAAGTGGAGCCTTCGCTGATTCGCGTGAATGCAGATGAAGCCACATATAATCTGCACATCATGCTGCGTCTGGAATTGGAAATCGCCATGGTCGAGGGCAAGCTCGCGATCAAAGACCTGCCCGAAATCTGGAACGCAAAAATGAAGGATTATCTCGGGGTTACGCCACCGAATGATGCGAAGGGCGTGTTGCAGGATATTCACTGGTCCGGCGGTATGATCGGTTACTTCTCCACCTATGCTCTTGGCAACCTGATCTCAGCACAATTGTGGGAGAAAATCAATGCAGATATCCACGATCTCGATGACCAGATCCGTCATGGCGATTTCAGCCAGTTGCTTGATTGGTTGCGCAAGAATATCCACCAATATGGGCAGAAGTACGAGCCACAGACTCTTGTTGAAAATGTAACAGGTTCTAAGATCACGTACGAGCCATACATCCGCTATCTGACAAAAAAGTATGGCGAGATTTACGGATTGTAAAATTTGGTTTAACAGGCACTTAAGTATTACAAGTCCAGCAAGTCTAAAACTGACTTGCTGGACTTGTTGACGAATCTGATTGCATGAAACGAAACTTTATTCTCCTCGCTTCCGTGCTTGGACTTTTAGCTGGTTGC
>Ga0184623_10000626_pt1 | contig 15183 bp, 15 predicted proteins | sample PLM1_100_b1_FD_133138 | JGI IMG/M metagenome (GOLD analysis project Ga0184623, IMG submission 133138) | Groundwater sediment microbial communities from an aquifer in East River, Colorado, USA - PLM1_100_b1 | ecosystem: Environmental > Terrestrial > Soil > Riparian zone | place: USA: East River...
GGTCGCCTGATGGCCGAGAAGATGAAAGAGTATATTCCGCGCCAGATGTTCGAGGTCGCGATTCAAGCCGCCATCGGCAACAAGATCATCGCCCGCGAAACCGTGGGCGCCCTCAAAAAGAATGTGACCGCGAAGTGTTATGGCGGCGATATTACCCGGAAAAGGAAATTATGGGAGAAGCAGAAGGAAGGCAAGAAAAGGATGAAACAGGTCGGCCGCGTGGAAGTGCCTCAGGAGGCATTCCTGGCGCTACTGAAAGTGACGGACTAGCCGTCGCGCCTCTGGACCCGGCGCCTGTCGCCGTCGCTTCATCAGTGGTCCCGATCAAGAGCAAGTCGGTTTGGCGGGAATATACCGAGGCGATCCTCATCGCAATCGTGCTCGCCCTCTTCATCCGGACCTTTGTGGTGCAAGCATTCAAGATTCCTTCGGGCTCGATGATTCAGACCCTGCAGATCGGCGACCATATTCTGGTGAACAAGATGGTCTACGGCCTGAAGATTCCCTGGAACTGCGAATGGGATCTCACCACAAACCGCTCCGGTGTTCGGAGAATTCCGCTCCTCTGGTCCTGCTATAGCTACAGGACGCTCATTCCCTTGGCAAACATCGAGCGAGGCGACATTATTGTTTTTATGTTCCCGGAAGATGAGACCAAGGACTTCATCAAGCGCGTGATCGGACTACCGGGCGACACTGTCGAGATCCGAAGTAAAACGGTCTACATCAATGGCCAACCGTTGAATGAGCGCTACACCCAACACGTAGACCCGATGGTCTTTCCGCATCAGGTGCAGCCCCGCGATAATCTCGGGCCCATTACCATGCCCGCGGACTCCTACTTTGTCATGGGAGACAACCGAGACCAGAGCCTGGACAGCCGGTTCTGGGGGTTCGTCAAGCGTGAGAAGATCAAGGGCAAAGCCTTCCTCATCTATTGGTCCTGGAATGGGCGAGGAGACCTGGCGCACTGGGTGCGTTGGGAGCGTATCGGAAAGATCATTCGGTAAAGGGAGTGCTATGAAAGCCGCAGCGCTGCACGCCTACATCAAGAAGTTCAAGGGCAGGAAAATCCTGGTCGTGGGAGATCTCATTCTGGATCAATACATCTGGGGCCCGGTCAGCCGGATTTCCCCGGAAGCGCCGGTACCGGTGGTGAATATCTCCAGCGAGACACTGCAACTCGGCGGTGCGGCGAACGTCTCGAACAACATCCGCTCGCTCGGCGGCCGTGTGGATTTGTGCGGGGTGATCGGCGCCGACGAGGCCGGCCGGCAGTTTCTGGGGGTACTTCAGGGCCGAGGCCTTGCAGCGGACGGCATTCTGACGGATCGGGAACGTCCCACGACGCGAAAGACGAGGATCATGGCGCACAACCAGCAGCTGGTGCGCTTTGACATGGAGAAGTGCCATCCGATCAGCGGTGTGCTGGAAGCGCGGCTCAGCCGATATGTCGCCGCCTGCATTCGCTCGGCCTCAGCCGTCATCATTTCGGACTATGCCAAGGGCGTCATCACGCCCCGTGTTATGGCGGATGTCATCGCTCTAGCCGACAGGCATAAGATTCCAGTAATCGTGGATCCCAAAGTCTCACACATGGGCTACTATAAGGGCGCTACGGTGGTCACCCCGAATCATTTGGAGGCGATTCAGGCGGCCGGCTTGGAGGGCGAGGATGATTCCGTGCTGCTGGAGGCGGGACGGCAACTGTATCAGCGGCTGGGATGCCGTGCGGTCCTGATCACGCGCGGGGAGCGTGGGATGACCTTGTTCGAAGAAAGCGGGCAGGTCACGCATATTCCGACCGTCGCCCGCCAGGTCTTTGATGTCACCGGCGCCGGGGATACCGTCGTGGCCACTCTGGCGCTGGCCATGGGCGCCGGCGCGCCGATTCGCCAAGCGGCGAAGCTGGCAAACTACGCGGCCGGCATTGTCGTCGGCATGATCGGGACGGGGACGGTTATTCCCGCCCAACTGGAGGAGGCCCTCGCGCGTGGTTGACGGCGTGCGTGACGCTGACCTCAAGCGGCTTGCGCGATCTGAGATCGTGGTGGTGATACCGGCGCGGTACGGCTCCAGCCGGTTCCCGGGCAAACCTCTGGCAACTCTCGATAAGAAGCCGCTGATCCAACATGTGTACGAACGGGTGCGCACGGCACGCGGCGTGAAGCGGGTAGTGGTCGCCACCGATGACACCCGCATTCTGAAAGCCGTCCAGGCCTTCGGGGGCGATGCGGTGATGACCGGCGCGCACCTGCGGACTGGGTCGGATCGTGTCGCGCAGGTCGCGCGCGAGATCAGCGCAGACGTGTACGTTAATCTTCAGGGTGATGAAATCCCGTTGACCCCCGCGTTTCTTGAAGACCTGATCCTGCCGTTCGTTGCCTCGGATGCCGAGGTGGGCACCCTTAAACGTGCGATCAGCGACGAACAGGAACTGATGGACCCAAACGTGGTCAAGGTCATCACGGATTGCCATGGCGATGCCCTGTACTTCTCGCGAAGTCCGATCCCCTATGTGCGTGCTCAGCGGCCGGGGGAAGTCCTGTTGTTTGCCGGCTTGCATTGGAAACATTTGGGGATTTATGCCTATACTGCTGCGGCCCTGGCCCGCTTTTTCGGGTTGCCGACCGGATCTTTGGAAGGGAGTGAACAACTCGAGCAATTACGTCTGTTAGAGGCGGGGGAGCGCATCCGGGTCTGGGAGACGACACAAGCCTCCCTGCGGATCGATACTCCAGCAGACCTGAAGCAGGCCGAAGCCGTACTGACGAGAGGAGAGCCGGCATGGCAAAATTCATCCTCGTGACGGGGGGCGTGGTGTCTTCGTTGGGGAAAGGGCTGGCCTCGGCATCCATCGGCAATCTCCTGGAAAGCCGAGGAGCGCGCATCACGTTTTTGAAGCTGGACCCGTATATTAACGTGGATCCCGGCACGATGAACCCCTATCAGCATGGCGAGGTCTACGTCACGGAAGACGGGGCGGAGACGGATCTCGACCTTGGCCACTACGAGCGGTTCACATCGCTTTCGATGGGGCGGCGCAATAATTTCACGACCGGCCGCATCTATCACGATGTCATCATGAAGGAGCGCCGGGGCGATTATCTGGGCGGGACCGTCCAGGTGGTGCCGCACATCACAGACGAGATCAAGCAGAACATCCGAGCCATGGCGGACGGGACGGATGTGGTGATTGTCGAGATCGGCGGCACGGTCGGTGATATTGAAAGCCTCCCGTTCCTCGAAGCGATTCGCCAGATTCCCTATGACGCCGGACGCGAGAACGTGCTGTACATTCATCTGACATTGGTCCCCTACATCAGCGCCGCCGGTGAACTCAAAACCAAACCTACGCAACACAGCGTCAACAAGCTCCGGGAGATCGGGATCCAGCCCAATATTCTACTCTGCAGGACCGATCGCTACCTGCCGCCCGAGGCGAAGGCAAAGATCGCTCTTTTCTGTAATCTACAAAAGGACGAGGTCATCACGGCGAAGGACGTCGAGTCCACCTACGAAGTGCCGCTGGTGTTCCATAAGGAAGGACTGGACGAGTTGATCGTGAAGCAGCTTCGCCTGCAATTGAACGAACCGGATTTGCGGGAATGGGATCGCATGGTACAGCGCATCACCCATCCCGAGCACGAGATCACCATCGCCTTGGTGGGCAAGTATGTCGGCTTGAAAGAGTCGTATAAGAGCCTGACGGAAGCCCTGGTCCATGGGGGCATCCGCGGGGGTATCCGCCCGCTTATTCGATGGGTAGAGGCGGAGGACATCGAGCAGCGTGGCGCGCAACTGGTCCTTGCCGATGTTGACGGCGTGATTGTGCCAGGTGGATTCGGGGGGCGCGGCATCGAGGGGAAAATTCAGGCCATTCGCTACGCGCGTGAGCAGCGGGTTCCGTTCCTCGGTCTGTGCCTCGGCATGCAATGCGCCGTGATTGAGTTCGCCCGGAACGTGGCCGGCCTGCCGGATGCCAATAGCTCAGAGTTTGCGCCGAACGGGCCAACCTCCGTCATTGATCTCATGCATGATCAGCGCAACGTGGAGGACAAGGGCGGCACGATGCGCCTTGGCTGCTATCCCTGCAAGATCGAAAAGGGATCGCGCGCGTTTGAAGCCTACGGTCGCACCGAAGTCCAAGAACGGCACCGGCATCGTTACGAATTCAACAACACCTATCGTGATCGCCTGGTGAAGCACGGCTTGGTGTTGAGCGGAGTCTCACCGGACGGGCGGCTGGTCGAGGTCATTGAACTTCAGCAGCACCCCTGGTTTGTAGCCACACAGTTCCATCCCGAGTTCAACTCCCGGCCGACCCGGCCCCATCCGTTCTTTCAGGGATTTGTCGAAGCCGGGCTACGGCATAAAGTCGGGGGATGAGGAGCCCGATGCAGAACATCGAGATCGCAGGCCTTCGAGTCGGGGCCGGTCTGCCCCATCTCATCATCGCCGGCCCGTGCGTCATCGAGGATATCGGACTCGTCATGGAAACCGCCGCCGAGCTCAAGCGGATCACGGCAGACTTAAAGTTGCCCTTCATCTTTAAATCGTCGTATGACAAAGCCAACAGAAGCTCTGGAAGATCCTTCCGTGGTCCCGGACTGAAGGAAGGACTTGCGGTGCTGTCGAAAGTCAAGGAGCAGATCGGGGTGCCGGTGCTCTCAGACGTGCACACGTCGGAGGAAGCGACCGCCGCCGGCCAGGTATTGGATGTGTTGCAGATCCCGGCATTCCTGTGCCGCCAGACCGACCTGTTGATCTCAGCAGCGCGGTCAGGGTGCGCCGTGAATGTGAAGAAGGGGCAGTTCCTGGCGCCCTGGGACATGGCCAATGCCGTACAGAAGATCGAGGAAGCAGGGAATCACCGAATCATGTTGACAGAGCGGGGAGCTTCCTTCGGCTATAACAACCTGGTCACCGATTTTCGCGCGCTGCCGATCATGCGTCGGCTTGGCTACCCAGTCATCTTTGATGCCACGCACAGTGTGCAACTCCCGGGCGGCGCGGGAACGACATCAGCCGGGCAACGGGAATTCGTCGCGCCGCTGGCCCGCGCCGCCGTGGCGACCGGTTGCGAGGGGCTCTTCATGGAAGTCCATCCGCATCCGGAGAAGGCGCTCTCGGATGGACCCACCATGGTGCCGCTCGCGGACGTGCGAAACCTCTTGGAGCAAATCGTCCGGATCGCGGCGGCGATCGGACCGATTCCGGCCTAGGACACTTCGCGTCGTATGGCCATTCAGGAGCAGACTTCTCCTGTCAGTCAGGCGGCGGCCCCTTCGATCCCATCCCGGATACGGGGCTATCTCCCGAACGCGCTGACCATCAGTCGGATCCTGCTGATCCCGGTCTTCGTCGTGCTGTTCCTTGCGCCAACGCCCGAGCGGTCTCTGGCGGCTGCGGCGGTCTTTGGACTTGCCGCCTTAACGGACGCTGTGGACGGATATCTTGCCCGGCGATGGGGAAAGGTCACAACTCTGGGAAAACTCCTCGATCCATTTGCCGACAAGCTGCTGGTTCTGACCGCGCTCTTCTTGCTTGTGGACTTTGACCGAGTAGCTGCGTGGCTGGCCATCGTACTGGCGGGGAGGGAATTCTTTATCACCGCTCTGCGGTTTGCCGCCGCACGGGAGGGTGTGACATTGGCCGCTGAACCCACCGGCAAGTATAAGATGGTGGTGCAAGTCACGGCCATCCTCCTGCTGATCATGGACGGCGCGGTCCCTGCGCAACTGAATTTTCAATTATGGGGAACACTGCTCCTGCTGTTGTCGATGATCTTTTCATTGCTGTCGGCCTGGCAATATTCCCGACAGTTCGCTCATCAAGTATTGCCCCGGTGGGGTATGGGCAATCCATGAGAGCACTCGAACTCTTCGCTGTTTTGCTTGTCGGATATTTGCTTGGTGCCCTGCCGATCGGGCTCTTTGCCAGCCGCTGGCTGGCCGGCGTCGATCCACGGAAGGCGGGCAGCCGGAACATCGGCTTCACGAATGTTCTGAGAGTGGCCGGGAACGCCGCCGGATCCGTCACCTTGATAGGAGACATGGGAAAAGGGGCCCTGGCGGTGCTCTTCGCTCGCCTGCTTCTGGGATCCACAGCCGGAGACTGGCCACTGGCCGCCGGGGGCGCCGCCATCCTGGGCCACATCTACCCCCTGTACCTCAAATTCAAGGGTGGCAAGGGGGTCGCCACCTCCCTCGGCGTCTTCCTGGCCGTTGATCTCATCTTGGGGGGTAGCCTGTTGGCGATTTGGCTCTTCAGCGCCGCCTTATGGCGGACCTCCTCGCTGGCGGCCATGATCGCCTTCGCCAGCTTACCAATCCTCATGTGGATACGGCATCCACAGCCCATACCATTGGCCTTCGCGCTAGCGGTCAGCGGCCTGATCGCATATCGGCATCTAAACAACATCCGGCGTCTTCTGGCCGGGACCGAGCCGAAGTTCGGCGTGCGCCGCAACGTCGGATAAGAGATATTATGTTAACTTATACCCCAGTCCTTATATCGCGCGCCACCCACGGCAGCCTTTTTTCCAGGGTGTTATTGCCCACCGGTGGCGAAGTTAACATAACATCCTCTCGTTCCATAATATCTCCCGTTTCCTTGGCTTTGCTCTTCACCCAATGAATCCTCTTGATCCTTCCATGCACCGTGGCCTTCAGCACCTTCGCCTTCACGAGATGGCAGCCGCATGAATCTCTTACGCTGGACGCAACGGACCCTGTCATTGAGCCTGGATGGCTTCCGCGAGGCGATCTTGGCCATCGCTGAGCGTGTCTCGGCCCGCGTTCGTGTCGGCAAACTCCAGTTGCTCACTGAAGACGCGGAAGCGCGACTGCAGCAGGCCTATGAAGCGCTCGGCCAGCAGCTCTACCAATCCCGACACATGTTACCGGATGAAGCAGCATCTGTTGATGCGACGTTGACCGCGCGTATTCGCCAGAAGCAGCAGGTGCTCCAGGCACTCAGAGACCGACTCGCGTCTCAATTTGATGATCAATTGATTGTTCCCCTCAGTCTCCTTCAAGAAGACCTCCAGGAAGGTGGCGGCACAGTTGAGCGCGTCACGATCAGTCCAGGCACGCAAGCGGATGGAAGGTGCTTGGGAGAACTCGGTTTACCTGAGACGGTTCGGCTGATCGCACTGCGCCGCGGAGAGTCATTGCTCATCCCTTCGGGCAACCTCTTATTCAAGGCCGGGGACGAGATTACGGTGCTGGGAGCCCGATCCGACGTCCTTCAGGTCCATAAGATCCTGAGAAGCTAGCATCACATTATTGGAATTTCCGTGCCTTTTTTGTTAGGATATCCTTATCGTTACGGACATCCGGAGGAGATGCTTCATGAACACCTGGGGGACAAAACTTCACCTGCTCGCATCGGTCAGTCTCTCGTCGCTTCTTTTTTTCACCGTACCTCACGGGTATGCGGCGCAGAGTCAGGACTCCGAAGGCAAGCGGCTCGTTGAACAGATCCAGAATGTCTTCATTGACTTGGCTGTGAAGGTCAAACCGGCGGTCGTCAACATCGCGCCCGTCTCCAGCACCGCCCGATCGGGCGAAACCCCGCGAGAACGAAACCCCAACAATTCTGGAACGGGTTCGGGGGTCATTGTGGACCAGCGCGGCCTCATCGTGACCAACAACCATGTGGTGGGCGACGCCAAGGAAGTGGAAGTTCGGTTGTCCAATAGAACCAAATTTATCGGCCAAGTCATCGGCCGCGATCCTGACACCGACCTCGCCATCGTGCAGATCACTCCCGACCGTGATCTTCCGACGGTCCCGTTCGGCGACTCCTCGAAGGTGCGCGTCGGCCAGTGGGTCCTGGCGGTAGGCAACCCCTTCGCTCTGGACCGGACAGTGACGCTGGGTGTGGTCAGCGGTTTGGAGCGCGATGCGGTCCGGCTGTCTCGGTACGAAGCCTTTATTCAAACCGATGCTTCGATTAATCCGGGCAACAGCGGCGGCCCGTTGTTTAATCTTAATGGGGAAGTCATTGGCATCAATACCGCCATCATTAACTTCGCCCAAGGCATCGGATTTGCGATTCCCTCAAACATGGTCCTGCAAGTCGTGGACCAACTCCGCTCCCGCGGAAAGGTTGTGCGTGGATGGTTGGGGGTCGGTATTCAGGAGGTGACGCCCGAGCTGGCGGGCAAATTCAGCATCAAGGAGACGGATGGTGTGCTGGTGAACGATGTGTTCGAGAACGAGCCGGCGTCTCGCGCCGGCGTCCGGCCCGGTGACATTATCTCCAAGGTCAACGGCCTCTCTATTGAGACGCCCAGCGGGCTCTCCCGTGCGGTCGCCGGCCTCACGCCCGGTACAAAGATCGAGCTCGAGATCATCCGGAACGGCGAACGGCGGATGATGCCGGTCGACCTCGGCGAGCGCAAGGAAGACGCGGTCGTGGCGGCAATCCCCCCCTCCCCGGCGCCGATGCCTGAGATAAAGCTGGGGTTAAATGTCCAGGATCTGACTCCCGAGCTGGCTGAAAAGTTCAAGATCAAGGATAAAAAAGGCGCGCTGGTCAGCAAGGTGGAAACCGCGAGCGCCGCACAAGACCAAGGTCTGCGCGAGGGAGACCTCATCAAAGAGGTCAACCGGCAGCCGGTCAACAGCGCCGAGGAATTCAAAACGGCGCTGACCCAAATCAAGAAAGGCGATTCGGTGCTGCTGCGGGTGGTGAGGGAGAATCGCGCCTTCTACGCCGTCCTACTGCCGAAAGAAAAGTAACTCAGGCAAATAAAGAGAAGGAAGCAGGGTCGTCCATCCTGAGATTCTCGAAGGATGATCGGCCCTTTCTTTTTGATAGATAGGTGCTGGATCAGGACGCCACGGCTGTTTTGGCGGTCTTGTGCTCCTCAATGATCTTCGGCGCAAGCTCGCGTGGCACTTCCTCATAGGTCAAGAAATCCATCGAGTAGATCCCCCGCCCGCCCGTCACGGAATTGAGCGAGGCCTGATATTTCAGCATGTCCACTAAGGGCACTGCCGCCTTGATGATGGTGCCGTGGCCCTTCGGCATCGTATCCTGAATACGGCCGCGCCGGCTGTTCAAATCGCCGATGACGGCCCCCATGAACTCATCCGGCGTATTCACTTCCACTCGCATGATAGGCTCCAGTAAGACCGGCGCCGCCTGTTCCATGGCTTTTTTAAACCCCATGGAGGCCGCAATTTTAAACGCCATTTCTGAAGAATCCACGTCATGGTAGGACCCGTCGTAGAGCGTCACCCTGATGTCCACCACAGGGAACCCGGCCAAGAAACCATCATGCATTGCCTCAATGACGCCCTTTTCGACCGCTGGGATGAAGTTCCGAGGAATCGCCCCGCCGACGATTTCATCCACAAACTCGAAGCCCCCGCCTCGCTTGAGCGGCTCAACTTTCAGCCAGGCGTCCCCGTACTGGCCATGGCCGCCGGTCTGCTTCTTGTACTTGCCCTGGGCGGTTGCGGTCTTCCGGATGGTCTCCTTATAGGGCACTTTCGGCGTGTGCACGTTGACCTCGATCCCGTACTTGCGCTTGAGCCTCTCAAAGGCAACATCCACATGAAGCTGGCTCATACCGCTTAGGATCATCTCGTGAGTCTCGTTGTTTCTCTGGAATTCAAGCGAAGGGTCCTCCTCAACCAGTTTATGCAGTCCCAGGCTGATCTTTTCCACATCGGCTTTGGACCTGGGCTCAAGCGCAAAGGACATCAGCGGACGCATGAGCGGCGGCTTCGGAATGATCAGGGGAGCATTGTCTGCCGTCAGTGTGTCGCCGGTCTGAGTGTCTTTGAGCTTGGGGATAGCAATAATATCTCCGGCCACCGCCGCCTCGACCGGCATATATTTCTTTCCGATGACATGGAACAACTTGCCGCCCTTTTCTTTGACCCTTCGACTGGCATTCAAAAAGCCGGCCTCGGCGGCAAGAGAACCGGAGTAGATGCGGACATAATTCATGTGCCCCATGAAGGGATCAATGATCGTCTTGAAGACATAGGCGGCAAACGGCGCCGTTGAAGACAGCGAGAGCGTGATGGTCCCACCTCCATTCGCCGAATTCGCCTGGATGGGCCGAGCGGCCGCGCGCTCCACCGGCGACGGCAGCAGTGCGGCCATCGCGTTGAGGAGTTCCACCGTGCCGAGATTTTTCGCTCCAGAGCCGGAGACGACGGGAAAGAACTGCCGGGACGCGTTGCCCGCCTTCAGGCCTTGCAGCACCTCGGCGTTCGAGAGCGATCCCTCCGACAGATATTTCTCCAGAAGCTGGTCGTTGGCTTCAGCCGCTGACTCGACCAACGCTTTCCGGGCCGCCTCGACCTCTTCCTTCATACTGGCCGGCACCTCGCATTTCTGCCGCTTTCCGCTACCGTCGGCCGCATAGCGGTACGCTTCACCGGTCACCAGATCCACCACCCCTTCCAAGTCGGACTCCTGACCTAAAGGCAGGGCCACCACGACGGTCTTGATCTCAAGGGCCTGTTCCACCGCATTGGTCGCGCTCTTCAGGGAGGTTCGCTCCTTATCCAGGCCGGTGATGAAGATGAGACCGGGCAGGCCGAGGCTGGTGGCATACTCCCACGATTTCTCCCACTCGGATTTCACGCCGACACCCGCATTGACCACCCACACCGAGCCGTCCGCGACATGCGTGGCCTGGCGCGCCTCGGCATAGAAGCTGGGGGCACCCGGCGTATCGAGAAGATTCAGCGCTGTTTCGTTCCAGGAGATTTGACAGAGGCTGGTCTGGAGAGAAATTTTCCGATGATGCTCTTCAGGCTCATAGTCCATGGCCGCCGTTCCCGCCGTTACCGACCCCATCTGCGGGGCCGCCCCGGTGACGGCAAGGATCGCCTCGACCAGACTCGTTTTCCCGGCACCGTTGTAGGAGAGAAGGACAATGTTCCGGATGGACTCAGGCTTGATTTCCTTCATAGAAGACGCCTCCCACCCCAGCGGTCACCGCAGCCTCCGAAACCGAAGGCGACAGAGATCGCCGGCGAATAGAGCACTGTGCGGTACGATAATCCTGGCATTCTAGGAGGGGTTGTGAGGGGTGTCAACAGGAACAAAGAGGGTACGGGTCACACAGCGTATCTGGGCGCAGGAAGAGCCGGCGCGCGCACCTTCTCACGCTTTTGAGGCTGCATACACTAACTTTGCATTATTTGCCACTGCCTTAGGATCCTTGGAAATTATTGCCGCGGCCAGACCAACCAGCGCAGTTGCCACGCCGATAACCTGACCTACCGTCTTTAATGTCTTGATGGCTTTCTTCGCTTTAGTCGTTGACGCCTGAAGTTCACTCAGGCTGAGCTCGGATTCATCAAGCGCAAGACCGACAGCCTTGGTGATCATATCGGAGGAAGCATTCAGCAACGACCACTCGTCATCCTCCAAATCCTGACGTTGCGCATTAGTAAGATCATCCCAATTGTCAAAACGATAATTGCCAAGCGATACCGCCGCATCCCGAAATTGCTTCGAGAGGTCAAACGCGTCGTCAGCGGTGAGTTTCATGAACTCCTCTCACAAAATGCTCTTGATGTCCTTGTACAGTTTCCCTAGATCTTTGGCGTACTGTTGTATCTGACTGAGCAAAATTTTGCTCGTAATCTCGTGTCGGTTGTCGTAAAGCTTCTGATGCGCTTCGGAGATCTTCGTCAGGATTTGAGAATACGTGCGTATGGAATTCTGTCTTTCAGTGATTCTCGCTAAACGCACCTCTTCCCATTCTTTCACAGCCTCGATCCCCGCCGGATCAGCGGATTTCATGACCAGGGTCCGATAGTAAGTTTGGACTGTCGCTTTTTCTGTCTCAGTGTCCCCGCCAAAGCCTTCATCAACAACCTGCTTCAGATTCTTGATGACTATTTGAAGCGGGCCATTCGCTGCCTCTACCAACTCTTTGATCTTGTTTTTTCTCCAGGCATCTGTCGCTGCGCGCGTCAAGACCTTGGCCATGTCTGCAAAGGCGCCTGTCTCCTGTGGGTCTGCAAACTTGTTGTCACTTACCGCCTTCCCCAGCGCATCTATCCGGGTGTCGTAATTAACGAGATCATCTGCGGCAAGGTGCCCGAGGGCCTGCATATACTCGTCGATAAGCTTGAGTCGCAACAGTAGACGCTCCTTCTGGATCTCCCTGTCCGCGGCAATTTGAGTGAGATGAGTATGTTGGCTCACAGGCATATAGCGCTTTTGGCGGGATGGGAACGCGACATATTCGTTGACGAGAGCCGTGTAATCGGCTGATTGTGACGAAATATTCGCGAATTCTTTAATCGCACTAAGATCGGCGCACCCTGCTAAGACACTGAGCCCCAGCAGGAGCAGGAGCGGGATCTTCAGATACGTCTGTCTCAGAGTCATGTGTTCCTTCAGCTGCGCGGCAGGTTATCCGTGGGTAAGTTCGCCGCGTCAAGTCAACGTCAAAAGAATAACCACGGCATTCTAGGACTCGTCGCGCAGAGGTGTCAACAGCACGGACAAGTTGCCCAGGACTCACACTCAATCCTGACACGAATCCTACCTGGGGTCTTGACATCCGAGCGCGCGACGATGTAGCCAATATCGCTTTTGTTTCATAAACCTTCTCGAAGGAGGGCATTATGCAGTCCCCGCCCAATCCCACTGATACGCTGACTTCTCTCCTCATGGGTCTTGCTGTGCTGATCAGCTGCGCGGGCCAAGCGGCGTGTGAGGCGTCGCAGAAATCCACTGTCGTGCAGCAGTCGCCCAGGATTGAAGGAACCTACAAGCTGGTGTCCCGGGAACTGCCCAACGGCACAAAGCAGGTTCCCCCAGATGTACTGGGCATGCTGACGTACACAAAAGAATATCGAAACTTCAACGTCTACTGGAAAGATGCTAGCGGCAAGTCCTTCTCCGTCTCATCCATTCTCACTTACAAGCTCACGGAGAAGGAATACAGCGAAAAGAACATCTACCATCTGATTAACGACGAGACCGGCGGCAAGGGGGTGGGCTACGATCTGTCCGCCTTGTCGGGCACCTCGCCGGTGACGATCAAGCAGAAGCGTATTGAGTTCCAGCTCCCTCTTCACGGTGAGCCGTCTGTTGTCTTTGAAGGCGACAAGTTCACCGCCACCCGGCCAGGTGCCTTCGTCGACCATTGGGAAAGGGTGAAGTAGGCCACCATCTGGTGGAGCACCGGAGGGAAACGAAACTAAATCATAAAAGGAACCGATCAAATCCAGTCCTTGATATTTATGAAGCTATTCTCAATCTTGCCTGCCTGTGCAACCCTCGTCATATATTCTGCGAATAGCGTCGTGCCAAGCTTGGCATCGTAGGTTTTCAGCATCAGCGCAACCATATCAACCGAGGAATACACTTCGTGCAGCACAATGGCTGTCTTCAATAGAACGTCAGAAGACAGCATATCGAGACGGGTAAAATCTTTGATATACACCGCATCTGTCCACAGCATCTGACTGACCGGCCTGAAAGGATTGTTGTCGAGGAGAAACGGGCGAAACGCCCTCCCCGATATGTCGACCAATTTATGGAGCAGGAAACCGTTTCTGCGCATGCAAACATCAATATACCTCGATGGGAGCCGGTCGCCGAGACACACATAATTGTCTCTACCCAGACAAGAACCCATTAACCCGAAGGAGGGGCTATCATACCATCCCCAAGAGCGTATTTAATGTCCTACCTATTGGGAGGTTCCACTGCATATGACAGATCTTACAACCCAGATCAGCGCCCTGAAACAAGGGGAACACCTCTGTTCCGTCTACGAGACGACCAGCGAGATGATGACCCAAGCGGTTCCCTACCTGAAACATGGTCTGCTCTCTGGTGAACAGTGCATCTATGTTGCCGATGAGAACACGAATGAGACAGTTCTTTCGAATCTGAGAAATGGCGGCATTGATACCGACCGGGCGGTGGAAGAGCGCCATCTCCTGCTGTGGAACCGTCATGATTACAAGCCGGCTGGTCCCTTCGATCGTGAAGTCATGTTTAATTTTGTTCAAGGAAATGTAGACAAGGCGGTGGCGCAAGGGTTTTCAGGACTTCGCTTGGCGGTAGAAATGACCTGGGCACCAAACGCGGGTGTGACATTACAGGACCTGGTAACGTGGGAATCATTGTTGAACCGGCTTTCCTACCCTGGAAGCAAGGCATCATTCATCTGCATGTACAACCGACATCTCCTGTCATCGGCATTGATACGGGAAGCCGTCTATGTCCATCCTGTGGTTGTGCTTGGACAACAGATCTGTCCCAATTTGTTTTACCAGCCCACAGAGTTTGCTCTCGACAACAAAACCGAAGAAGAGAAGTTGGAATGGATGCTCTCCCAGATCGCACGCGCCGATCTTGCAGAAAAGGCCTTCTTACAGAAGACCAAGGCTTTAGAGTCGACAAACGCTGATCTCGAAAGATTCGCGTATGCCGCGTCGCATGACTTGAGAGAGCCTCTGCGATTAGTCACAGGTTACGTTGAGCTTCTGGCAAAGCGATACAAAGGCAGGCTGGACGCGGATGCGGACGACTTCATCAACTTTGCGCTCATGGGCGTGCACAGGATGAACCGGCTGATCCAGGGAACACTGACCTATGCCAGAGTGGGACTCAGTGAACCGGTCTTTGAAGCGGTCAATTGCGAAGAGGTGTTAAGCGAAGTGCTCGAAAACCTGGGTTCCAGCATCGCTGAGTCATCGGCCCAGATCGTCCGGGAACCCTTGCCCATCGTCAATGGAAATCGATTTCTATTATCTCAGGTATTTCAGAACCTTGTGCACAACGCCATCAAATATCATGGGCCGGCTGACCCGGCAGTAAAGATCTCGAGTCACAGCCGTGATGGCGAATGTCTGTTTGCGGTCCAGGATAACGGCGTAGGGATTGACCCCCTCTATCATGACAAGGTCTTCGAAATCTTCCAACGGTTGGATAGCCTGGACGAACAGTCCGGCAGCGGGATTGGCTTAGCGATATGTAAAAAGGCTCTTGAGCGGCACAGGGGCAGAATTTGGGTGGAGTCACTGATGGGAAAGGGCGCTACTTTCTATTTCACAATACCGGTCCAGCCTACAATCCAGGCTACAAGAACTAATTCGCAGGAGATGTATTCAGAAGATTTGCCGGTGGCGGAATGAGTCTTGCGCTCAGAGCGTCTTGCCGGACCGCCCTGCAAGA
>Ga0184623_10000627_pt1 | contig 15178 bp, 18 predicted proteins | sample PLM1_100_b1_FD_133138 | JGI IMG/M metagenome (GOLD analysis project Ga0184623, IMG submission 133138) | Groundwater sediment microbial communities from an aquifer in East River, Colorado, USA - PLM1_100_b1 | ecosystem: Environmental > Terrestrial > Soil > Riparian zone | place: USA: East River...
AAAGATCCCGGAGGCGACACCGCCGGCGACGCCGGTGGAGACGTCACTGGAGCCCGCACCGGCGAAGCGCGCCATGGAGGTGATCCCGCCCTCGACCCCGCCGTCCGTGCGCAAGAAGGATGCGGGGGTCCGGGTCATCGAGGTGGGCGCGATCCGGGAGGCGAGGCGGGAGACGGGGAAGCCGCCCCTCGTCCGGGAAGACATCGTGCGGGCGAAGAAGGCCGCGCTGATGGACCTCGCGAACGCGTACGGCCTCGACTCCATGGGGACGAAGGAGGAGCTGAAGCAGCGTCTCCTCGCGGAGATCGACCGGAGGGACGCGGAGGATCGGGCGAGCCGCGTGGAAGCGGAGAGGCCCGCGCCGGAACCCGCGACGCCGGAGCCGCTGGCCTTCGCCACGGGGGAGGACGTGAGGACCGCGATCGAGGTCCCCCAGCCCGCACGAGAACCCGCCCCCCCGGAGACGACGGAGCCGGCGCGCCCCATGCCCTCCGAACAATCCGCGATGGCCCCTTCCGATTTCACTCCTCAGAGCGGCCAGGCTCCGACGGAGGAGGTGAGGCCTCCCGTCCGCGAGACCTCCGCGATGCCGTCGTGGATGGTGGAGCCCGCGGCGGAGACGCCCCCCGCGTCCGTGGAAGCGCCCGCGACGCCCGTCCTCGAGGCGGCCGCGACCCCTGCTGCGGTGCCGGAGGCCCCGAAGGTGATCAACCCGTGCCCCACGTGCGGCCGGGAGCTCTCGTACCTCGACCAGTACGACCGGTACTACTGCTACTACTGCAAGGCGTACGCCCCGCCCGTCGTGAAGGTGGAGGCGGTCCCCGCGCCCCCGAGGATCGGGAAGCCCTGCCCGACGTGCGGGCGCGAGCTCACGTTCATCCCGGACTACAACCGGCACTACTGCTACAACTGCAAGAAGTACGCGCCCCTCGAGGGGAGGCCCGCGGAGGCGCCGAGCCCGGCCCCGGCGCCCGCCGTCGAGATCGTCCCCGCCCCGAAGCCGCCGGAGCCCGCCCCCACCCCGGCGCCGGCCCCGCCGCCCGCGGTCGAGTTCGTCGCGGTGAAGAACCCGTGCCCGACGTGCGGGCGCGAGCTCGCGTACATCGAGAAGTACGGGAGGTTCTACTGCTACTCGTGCAAGAAGTACGCGCCCGCGAAACCGAAGAACCCGTGCCCGAACTGCGGGAAGGAGCTCACGTACATCGCGCAGTACGGGCGGCACTACTGCCCCGCGTGCGGGCAGTACGCCCCGAAGGAGATGACGGCCCAGATCCTCGCGGCCCGCTCCGCAGCGGTGGCCGCCTCGATGGCGGCCGCGGCGAGGCCCGCGACGGCCGCCGCGGCGCGGACCGTCGCGATCCCCGTCCACCACCACGCGAGCCCGGGCGGCGGCGTCGCCCTCGCGACCGCGGGGCTCGTCGTCCTCCTCCTGTATGGCGTCCTCTGGGGGATCCCCACGGCTCTGAACGGGCAGCCGTATTTCAGCCTCGGCAGCGCGGAGGCGACCCGCGGACTCGGGGCCGTCGTCCAGCTCATCGGGCTCCTGATGGTCGGCCTCGGCGTGATTGTGGGGCTCGTTCGCCTCCGCACGACGAAGTAGGGCCTCCCAAGATTCATATAGACGATATATCTTGTCTATACAGATGCCCCTGATCACGGTTCGCGTCGACGAGGCGACGAAACGGGACATGGACAGCGTCTCCATCAACTGGAGCGAGGCGATTCGCGAGGCGGTCCACAGGATCATCGCGGAGCGGCGGGTCCGGAACCGCATCCGCGCCGCGCAACTGACCGACCGGATCCGGATGAAGGCGCCCCCCGGGTTCGACAGCACCCGGATCATCCGCGAATGGAGGGATCGACGGTACGGACCTCGTGGTTGACGCTAGCGTCCTCGTGAAATGGTTCATCCAGGAGCCGGGGACGGAGGCGGCCCTCGTCCTGCGTGACGATTTCGTCGCGGGGGACATCGACCTCCATGCGCCCTCACATGCCCCGTTCGAAGTCCTGAACGCGTTTCGGTTCTCCCCCTTCTGCACGGAGGAGAGGTGCAGCCAGGCCCAGGTTGCACTCGACAGCTACGGCTTGAAGTACCATCCTCTCGCCGGCGAGACGGGCCGGCGCGCGGTTCACCTGGCGTACGCGAAAGACCTCTCCGTCTACGATGCGGCGTACCTCGCGTTGGCGCGAGGACTCGATGCGAGGGTCGTCACCGCGGACTCCGCGCTGGCGGCGGCGGGAGGATCGGACGCCCTTCTCCTTGCGGAGTACGTCTCGCCGGAGGAAGGGTGAGGCGGCCGCGCGAAGCCTTTTGACCCGCCGCCTCCTTGGCAGGGGGTCCATGAAGGTCGGCGAGCTCGTCCGGGAGTTGCGGATCGACCGCGCGTACGATCCAAAGGAGATCATCTCCACGTGGACGGAGAAGGACCTCCTCGACGGGAAGGTCGTCGACGCGTGGGTGATCATCTTCCGGACCCGCGGGTGCTACTGGGCCCACGCCTCCGGGTGCTCGATGTGCGGATACGTGAACGACACCGCCGTGGACGTGAGCGACGGGGACCTCCGACACCAGCTCGACTCCGTCCTCGCCCGCCACGCGGGCCAGCCCCTCGTAAAGGTGTACACGTCCGGGAACTTCTTCGACGACCACGAGCTCGGACCGGAGTCGCGGCGGGCGGTCCTCGAGGAGCTCGGGGACCGCTGCGACAAGGTGATCGTGGAGACCCTGTCCCACATGATCCGGAAGGAGCAGGTCGAGGAGGCCCTGAAGTCCGTGGACCGCCTCGAGGTCGCGTTCGGCCTGGAGTCCACGAACGAGCGGGTTCTCCGGTACGGGGTGAACAAGATGTGGGGGCTGAAGGAGCATGCCCGTGCCGCAGCCCTCGTCCGCGGGGTCGGGGGGACCGTGAAGACGTACCTCCTCGTCAAGCCCCCATTCCTCACGGAGCGGGAGGCGATCGAGGACGCGGTGCGGTCCGGCCACGACGCCGACCCCCACTCGGACACGATCTCGTTCAACCCCGTGAACGTGCAGAAGAACACGCTCGTGGACCACCTGTTCAAGCGGCGGCAGTACCGTCCCCCATGGCTGTGGTCCGTCGTCGAGGTCCTCGAGCGGACCCGGGACCTGAAGGCCCACGTGAAGAGCCACCCGACCGCGGGCGGGATGCGGCGGGGCGCCCACAACTGCGGGGAATGCGACCGCCGGGTGATCGACGCGATCGAGGAGTTCTCCCTCGGGCTCCGGAAGGACTTCACGGATCTCGATTGCACCTGCCGCGGGGTGTGGCGGGCGGAGCTCGAGCTCCAGGACTTCCTGATGAGCACCGGGGACGTGCGGGCCCTCCTGACCCGGTAAGGCTTTTATCCGGCGGGGGATTCGGCCGCGATTCCATGCGGGCGTACGAACTCCGCCGGGGATGGGCGAAGAACCTCGCGGGCGACAACCTCCGGGCGATCGCCGCGGAGACGTTCGGCTCCGCGAAGACGGAGGATTCGAAGACCGTCGCGAGCTTCGGGGCCTGCACGCGGCTCACCGCGTGGACGGACGGGAAGTCCCTCTTCGTGGAGACGGAGATGAACCCGCAGGTCGACAACGAGACCGCGCAGAGGACGATCAGCGCGTTCAACCGGTTCCTCGAGGCCGCGACGGGGCACAACGCGAAGGAGCGGGCGAAGCGGGCCCAGCAGAGCGCGAAGGCGGGGGCCGGGGATAAGGGGTAGCGGGAGGACCGCAGGGAAGCGGTCTCGCTCCCGCTCGTTCGTCGGAAGGGACGGCGGTGGCTCCCGGCCTACATGCCGAAGAGCGCACCGAGCCCGGCAGCGGCCTCTTCCTCGCTGACCTTCTCCTCTTCCTTCTTCTCTTCCTTCTTCTTGTCTTCTTTCTTCTCGCCCGACGGGGGCGGCGCAGCGGCGGGGCCGGACGGCACCAGCGCGGCCGTCGCGATCGCCTCGTCGATGTTCACGCCCTCGAGGGCGGCGGTCAGCGCCTTCACGCGGGTCTCGTCGACCTTTATGCCGGCGGCGGTGAGGACCTTCTTCAGGTTCTCCTCGTTCACCGGTCTCCCGGCCGCGTGCAGGACGAGCGCGCCATAGACGTACTCCATGTTTCGTTCACCTCCTTTGTGGGATCGTCACGGTTCATCCGAAGAGCGAGCCGAGGCCGGCGGCGGCCTCCTCCTCGCTCGGCTTCTCCTCCTTCTTCTCTGCCTTCTCGGGCTCCTTCGCGGGGGCCCCCTTCGGGCCGCCGCCTCCGAGCCGCTTCCGGGTCGCTTCGTCGACGGCGTCCGGCGCCCGGGAGGCGAGGGCGAGGGCCTGGGCCTGCGCCTTCGCGAGGAGGAACTTCACGCTCTCCTTCGTGGGGAACCCGGACTCCAGCGCGACCGCGAGGGCCCGGCGGAACGCGGTGGAGAGGAGGGGCTTGATCGTCTGCTTGCTCGGGTATCCGACGAAGACCGCGAGGTTCAGGGCCTGGCGGCCCGCGAGGGAGAGGTCCGCGCGGACCCTCGCGTCGTCCACCGCGAGGACGTCCCGGGGGAACACCATCCCTCCCTCGTACACGCCCCGCAGGTCGAGGCCGACCGTGAGCGGGTAGATCTCGAGGCGGGTGAGGACCCGGGCGACCTCCCGCGGGATCCGGTCCCCGGCCTTCACGAGGAGCTTGTCCTTCTTGATCACGACCTTCCCCCGCTCGATCGCCGCGGGGACGCCCGCCTTCTGGAGCTCCCCGACGATCGGCCCGGGCTTGAACGGGGTGTCCCCCTCGCGGACCCAGATGTCCGCGGGGGCCCGCTCCCCGCCGTGGGCGGGGGCGCTCGTCTTCGTCGCCTCCATCTCCTTGTACAGGCGGAACGGGTTGATCTGGGCCGTCACGACCGCGGTCTGGTCCTGGACAACGTCCGCCAGGCCGTCGAGCCCCTTCTTCTTCGAGGCCGCCTCTTTCAGGGCGATCCGGAGGAGGTTGTTCTTGGCGACCTTGAGGGTCGCGCGGCCGAGGAGCCGCTTCCGCATCGCCTGGAACTGGGGCGCGGGGATCCCGCGGATGTTCACGATCCCGATCACCGGGGACCGCTCGAACTCCTGGACGAGGTCCTTGACGACCTCGATCTTCCGGGGAGCGATGTGGGCCATCGTCACCGCCTCACAGGTACCTCACGGCGGGGCCCATCGTCGTCTTCACGTACGCCGACTGGATGTTGAACCGCCCGCGCTCGAGCTTCACGAGGACGCGGCGCATCAGGAAGTCCAGGTTCTCCGCGAGGTCCTCCGGGGTCATGTCCCGGGTCCCGATCGGGGCGTGGAACGTCCGCTTGTCCCGGGAGCGGATGCGGACCGTGCTCCGCATCGAGTTGATCTGGGCCGTCGGATCGGAACCCGGGGGGACGGGCCGGGGCATCTTCCCGCGGGGCCCGAACACGACGCCGAGCCTCTTCCCGATGATCGGCATCAGGGGCGCCTCCGCGATGAAGAAATCGTACGCGCGCGCGAGCTTCTTCGCCTTCTTCTTGTCCCCCGCGTACGACTCGATCTCCTGGGGCTGGATGACGAGGTCCGCGGTCCGGGCCTTCACCGCCATCTCTCCGGAGCCGAAGACGCAGATCCGGATCGGCTTCCCGCGCCCCTTCGGCAGGACGACCTCCTCGTCGAGGCGGTTCTTCGGGACGGACAGGTCGACGTCCCGCAGGTTCACGGAGACCTCCACGGTCTCCTTGAACTTCCGTACCGGGGCCGACTCGATGGCCTTCCGGACCGTCTCGATCGTCTTCTTCTCCGCCGTACGGGACACCCCCTGTAGTGCAGACGGCGCGACGCGCCTCCTACAGTGAGAGGGCGAAGCAAACGACAGGTCCTATTTGAGGGTTGCGCGGCGGAGCGGACCTCGGAGGGGAGCGGGGACGGGCCTCGACGAATTATCATCCTCGGGATGATAAAACCCGCAACGTTTATCGCGCGCCTGTCCATCGTGCGGTCGATGCGGGAGGAGGAGGCGCTCGCGGCCCTCGAGAGGCTCGGGCTCACCCCGAAGGAGGGAAAGGCGTACCTCGTCCTCGTCCGGAACGGGTCGTCGACGGCCTCCGAGGTGTCCCGCCTCCTCGGCGTCCAGTACCCCGCCGTGTACCGGGTCCTCCACAGCCTCCAGGGGAAGGGGTGGATCGAGGCCTCCAGGGACCGGCCGAACCGGTACCGTGCACGGAACCCGCGGGTCGTCGCGGAGCAGGCCCGCCAGGCCCAGGCGGACGAGCTCGGGGCGGCGGCGGAGCAGACCGCGACCCTCACGGAGGAGTACACGGCGCGGACCCGGGGCCTGGAATCGGACCTGTACCTGTACAAGGGACCCGAGGGCGTGGGGAACAAGTTACGGGAGGTCGTCCTCTCCGCGAGCGGGGAGGTCCTCGTCGTGTCCCCGTTCGCCGTCGATCCGGAGGTCCTCCGGATGATTCTCGGCACGCTCCGCCGCTCCCGCCAGCGGTCCCGGATCATCCTGAACCAGGCGAACGCGGAGGACGTCGAGGCGCTCCGCGGGGACCTCGGGGGCTCCGTGCGGGTGGAGCTGCGGTTCCCCGCGATGAAGCATCCGGACACGCGGCTCGCGCACACGTTCGTCTTCCCGAGCGACCGGGAGCTGTTCATCCTGAACTCGTTCTACCGCGACGGGTCCCTCGTCCTCGAGAAGCTCCAAGGCCTGTGGATCGGGGACGCGGACTACGTGCGCCTCCAGCTCGAGGCGATGGTTCGGGGCCTCGCGACGCCGCCGCGGCGGCGGGCCCGCGCGCTGCCGAAGGGCTGAGTCGGCCGCGGGGTCTCACGCCTTCGCGAGGACCTTGTCGTACTTCCCGGCGCGGATCTCCGCGGTGATGTCCTTCGGGTTCTTCCCGTCCACGGTGACGCCCATTGAGCGGGACGTCCCGACGACCTCGAGGACCCGACCCTTCAGGTCCTTCGCGAGGATCGCGTCCCCCTTCATGTTCGCAATCTTGATCGCCTGGGCGATCGAGAGGTTCCCGATCCGGGTCTTCCCCGCCTCGCCGCTCCCCTTCTCCGCCCCGATCTCCTTCAGGATCAGCGCGGACGTCGGGGGCGTGCCGACCTCGATCGTGTACGACTTCGTCTTCGTGTCGATCACGAGCTTCACGGGGACCTTCATCCCCTCGAAGGATTTCGTGCGGTCGTTGATCGCCTTCACGACCTCCATGATGTTCATCCCCATGGGGCCGAGGGCGGGGCCGAGGGGCGGGCCCGCGGTCGCCTTCCCACCGTCCACGAGGACCTCGAGGACCTCCGCCACCTACTTCTCCTCCTCCTTCTGGAGGACCCGCACCTGGGTCCCGGGGACCGTGACGGGGATCCGGACCATCGCCTCGAACAGCTCCACGGTGACCTCCTCCTTCGTCTCGTCGATCTTCATCACGCGGGCCTTCTCGCCCTTGAACGGTCCCGCCATCAGCTCCACGATGTCCCCCTCCATGATCCCGCTCACGACGGGCTTCGGGTTGAGGTACATCTCGATCTCGGAGAACGGGATCCCCGCGGACTCGCCCTCACCCTTCAGGACCCCGCGGGCCCGGCGGATCCCGCGGACGACCTCCTCGAGGCGGTCCGGGTTCATCGACTCCGTGTAGATGTACCCGCCGCGGGAGCCCGCGGGGACGAGGATCGAGAAGACGCCGAGGTCCCGGGCCTTCGCGCGGGCGAGCAGGGCGTCCGCGACGGTCCGCTCGTGGCCGATGCTCGTCTTCACCGCGATCATCGCCTGCCGCGCGATCGCGGAGATCGTCTTCGTGTCGTACACGGCGGGGTCGGTCTTCGACGTCGCGGTGAGGAGGAGGGTGAGCTTGTCCCCGTACCGCGCGCCCTTCGGGCACGTCACCTGGAGGGTGATCTCCCGGGAGCCCCCGCCGATCAGGGTGATCTCCTTCTCCATGATCTTCGTGAACGTGACGTCCCAGGGCTTCTCCTCGATATCCCAGATCTTGATCCCCCACTCCGGCGGGTCCGGGGACTCGGAGGCATGGTTCACGTCGACCTTGATCCGGATCGTGTCGTCGTCCGTCCCCGTGTTCGTCACGAGGATCTCGTACTCCCGGGACTGCCCCGCGGTCATCGACGCCTTCTCGTCCGCGGGCTTCGTGAACTCGAGCTTCACCCCGCGGGTCGGGGCGGCGGGCCGCTCCGGGACGGCCTCCTGGGCCTTGGGCTCGGCAGCCTTCGCCTGGTCGTCGAACAGTCCCACGTCCGTCCACCGCCTACCGGAACAGGTTCTCGATGTACTGGTAGCCGTACTTCATGAACCAGTAGATGAAGAACCCCGTGAACCCGATGAACAGGAGGCCGATGCCCGTGACCATGACGACGCGGCTGTACTCCTCGGGGGTGGGCTTCCGGGCCATCTTGAGGACGCGGCCGTACCGGCCCTTCCCGAGGCGCTTCGCTCGCCCCTCGATCCGCCGCTGCACGTTCCAGCTCTTCTCGATGATCTCCGGCATGTCACCGCACCACGTCGACGCCCGCCGCGTATCCCCGGAGCCCCTCGCCGGGCCCGTAGATCTGCTTCGACTTCACGCCCGTCAGGATCAGCATCACCCGGAGGCGGTGCTGGAGGGACGGGTCCACCGCGGCGCCCCAGATGATCCGCGCGTTCGGGGAGATCCGGGCCTGGACGATCTCCGCGACCTTCTCCGCCTCGCTCACGGTCATGTCCGTGCCGCCCGTGACGTTGATCAGGGCGCCCGTCGCGCCCGCGATGTCCACGTCGATCAGCGGGCTGTTGATCGCTTCCTCGATCGACTCCTCCGCCCGGCGGTCGCTATCGCTCTCGCCGAGGCCGATCATCGCGACGCCCCCGCCCTTCATGATCGTCTTGATGTCGTTGAAGTCGAGGTTCACGAGGCCGGGCTTCGTGATCACCTCCGTGATCCCCCTGATCGCCCGCATCAGGACGTCGTCCGCGACCTTGAACGCCGCGTTCAGCGCGAGGCGGGGGACGAGTTCGATGAGCTTGTCGTTCGGGATCACGATCACCGTGTCCGCGAAGTTCCGGAGCTTCTCGAGCCCGAACTCCGCGTTCTCCGCGCGGATCGCGCCCTCCGCCCGGAACGGGAACGTGCAGATCGCGATCGTCAGGGCGCCCATCTCCTTCGACAGCTGCGCGACGTACGGCGCGCCGCCGGTCCCCGTGCCGCCCCCGAGCCCGCACGTGAGGAAGACCATGTCCGCCCCCTGGAGGGCCGCGCGGATCTCCTCCTCCGCCTCCCGGGCCGCCTCCTCGCCGACCTGGGGCAGCGCGCCCGCCCCGAGGCCCCGCGTCACCCGACGTCCGAGGAGGATCTTGTGGGGCGCGCGGATCGTGAGGAGGTGCTGGGCGTCCGTGTTCGCGGCGTACAGCTCCGCCCCGATAATCCCCGCCTCGACGAGCCGGTCGATCGTGTTCGTGCCGCCGCCGCCGATCCCGATGATCTTGATGTTCGTCCGCAGGCTCGCGAGGATCCGCTCGAGTTCCGCGTCGTCCGCGGCGAACCCGCCGGGCCCCTGCGTGGGGGCCTCGGGGACGCGGGGCTCCTCCCCCGCGCGGGTGATGACCTCCCTGACGATGGAATCCATGGCTGGCCCTCCGGGTAACCCGGTAAACCGCCAACAAACGGCGGCCGGATGCAAGTAGGATTTCCCTATTAAGGCTTTTGTGGGACGCGGGCCGAACCGCTCCGTCCCCGGAGGATTCGGGGTCCGCGCGCGAGATATAGCCGCTCGACGATGCGCGTCCCACGGGAGCGAACGACGCACGCGGGGTCCGGAGGGCGCTGTCGCGGCGGATCGGATCCGCGCGCGTCCTGACGGGGGACCGGATCCCCCCGCGATACCGGATGGACGCCCTGCGTCCGTCCCGGGCCTCCCCGCTCTCCGAACGCGGGGAGGTCCCCGCGGCGGTCGTCCTCCCGAGATCGACCGCGGAGGTCTCCGCCGCGGTCCGCGTCGCCGGCCGGCTCCGCCGTCCCGTCGTCGCGTGGGGCGGGGGCACGGGCCTCATGGGGGGCGCGAGGCCGACCTCGGATTCGATCGTCCTCGACCTCCGGGGGATGCGCCGGGTGCGGGCCGTGGACCGCGCCTCGTGCACGGCGACCGCGGAGGCGGGGATCGTCCTCGAGCACCTGGACCGCTCCCTCCGCCGCCACGGGATGCTCCTGGGCCACGACCCGTGGTCCCGGCCGCGGGCGACCCTCGGCGGCGCGATCGCCACGAACGGCCTGGGGTACGCGGGGTACCTGCGGGGCTCGATGGGGGACCAGGTCCTCGGGCTCGAGGTCGTCCTCGCGGATGGCCGGCTCCTCCGGACGCGCGCCGTCCCGCGCTCCACGACGGGGCTCGACCTGAAGCGGCTGTTCATCGGGACGGAAGGAACCCTCGGGATTGTGACGGCCGCCACGATCCGCGGGTTCCCAGTTCCGGAGCGGGAGGAGCTCCACGCGTTCCGCCTCCCGACGTTCGCGCGGGGGTTCGCCGCCCTCTGCCGGATGTACGACGCGGGACTCGTGCCCTTCGTGATGGACTTCCAAGAAGAGTTCGATGTGCCGAACGGCCCGTGGCCCATCGAACGCGGGCCTCCGACGCTGTACCTCGGGTTCGCCGGGACCAAGGAGGTCGTGGCCGCGTCCTGGCGGGTCGCACGCCGCGCGTTGCGAGGCGCGGAGGCGCGGGCGCGGCCGGACCCCGAGGCGCGGGAGTTCTGGCGGACCCGCCACGACATCATCTACCGGATGGACGAGGTCGCCCCCGGCCTCACGGGGGCGGACGTGCTCCTGAAGGACGTCGTCTTCGACTACGTCCACGTCGCCCTCCCCCGATCCCGGGTGCTGGAGTACCGCCGCAACGCCCTCGGGACCCTCCGGGCGCACGGCGTCTTCCCCTCCGGGTTCGGCGTGTGGACTCAGCCCGAGCTCGTGGCGGTGGAGATGATGCGGCCGATCCGCGGGGACCGGACGCGGGCGAAGGGGGCGGTCGGGGCCGCGATCGACGAGGTCCTCCGACGTGCCCAGGAGCTCGGAGGCTCCATGGAGTACGTCCACGGGGTCGGCGTGAAGCTCGTGCACCTCATGGGGTCGGAGCTGGGGGAGGGGCTCGACGTGTTCCGGCGGGTGAAGAGGGCGCTGGACCCGGAGGGCCGGCTGAACCCGGGGAAGCTCGGATGGTGACGCCGTCCTCGACCGGGCGGGGTCCGGCGATGTTACCTCTAAGTGGAGGTAACGGCGGCGCGGGCGACGAGTCGCTCGATCCGGGCCCGGCAGCGGGCGAAGTCCTGCTCCGCCCTACCGTGGTACGAGGCCATCCGTCGCAGCACGTCCGGGCGGGCCCGCTCGTCGTCGACCCGGCCGACGTAGTCCTCCCTCCGGGCGGAACGCCCGCCGTCCCGTTCGTAGTGCCAGAAGTAGAAGCACGGATGCCCGCGGATCTCCCGCACCCGAGCTCCGCACCCAATCTCCATGTTGTTACCTCTAAGTAGAGGTAAGGAACGGGGCCTCCTACGTCTTCGCCGGGGGGGGTCCCCGAATGCCCCCACGGCATCCCTTTTCAACCCGGCGACCGATCCCCGCGGCATGTTCCTGAGCTACACCGGGATTCGGGTCCAAGACCTCGAGCGCTCCCTCGCCCTGTACTCGGGATTCTTCGGCCTTCGAGAGGTCCGCCGCGGCGAGAACGCGCCCCACGGCGGCGGCGCATACGTCCTCCTTCGGGATCCCGTCTCCGGCCAGCGGCTCGAGCTGAACTGGTACCCGCCGGGCTCCCCGCACGACGCGCCGTACGTCCCCGGGGAGGGCCTCGACCACGTCGCCTTCCGGGTGGACGACGTGGACGCGACGGTGCGCGCCCTCGTGGCCCGGGGCCTCGTGGTCGCCCCGATCGACCCCGATCTCGCGGAGCCCCAGACGGACCGCGCGGTCCCGGGATGGTTCAAGGTCGCGTACGTGAAGGACCCCGACGGGAACTGGATCGAGCTGTACCAGCGCGCGAGGCCGGAGCCGTACCGGCCGGACGGCTACTGACGTCGTGGCGCGGGTGCGGGCGACCCGGGGCGGGAGACCCGACTCCTCACCTGATCGCGTCGACTCCGTACCGCGCGCGGGTCTCCGCGGGGTCCGTGCGGCCGAGGATCTGCTTCGACTTCACCCCAGTCGCGACGAGCATCACCCGCAGCGTGTGCTCCAGGGTCGGGTCCACCGTCGCGCCCCAGATGATCCGGGCCGTCGGGGAGACCTTCTGCTGGACGACCTCCGCGCACCGCTCCGCCTCCGCGATCGTCATGTCCGTCCCGCCCGTGACGTTCACGAGGACGCCGTGGGCCGTGGAGATGTCGACCTCCAGGAGCGGGGAGTTGATCGCCTCCGAGATCGCCTCGAGGGCGCGGCCGTCCCCGACCGCCTGGCTCTCGCCCATCCCGATCATCGCGACCCCGCCGCCCTTCATGATCGTCTTCACGTCGTTGAAGTCGAGGTTCACGAGGCCGGGCTTCGTGATGATCTCCGTGAGCCCCTTGATCGCCCGCATCAGGGTCTCGTCCGCGAACCGGAACGCGAGGTTCAGGGACATCCGCGGGACGAGATCGAGGAGCTTGTCGTTCGGGATCGTGATCACGGTGTCCGCGGTCTCCCGGAGCCGCTCGAGGCCCCACTCCGCGGACTCCATCCGCATCTTCCCCTCGCCGCGGAACGGGAGGGTGACGACGGCGATCGTGAGGGCCCCGATCTCCTTCGCGAGGCGGGCGACGTACCCGGACCCGCCCGTCCCCGTGCCGCCCCCGAGGCCGCACGTGATGAACACGATGTCGGAGCCCTGGAGGGCCCCCTTCAGCTCCTCTTCCGCCTCCCGCGCGGCCTCCTCCCCGATCTGGGGGAGGGCGCCCGCGCCGAGGCCGCGGGTGACCCGGCGGCCGAGGAGGATCTTCTTCGGCGACTTGATCGAGAGGAGGTGCTGGGCGTCCGTGTTCGCGGCGAACAGCTCCGCGCCGACGATCCCTTCCTCGAAGATCCGGGAAATCGTGTTCGTCCCGCCGCCCCCCACGCCGACAATCTTGATGTTCGTCCGCATCTTGCTGAGCAGTTCCTCGAGCTCCGCGTCGACACGGGAGTCCTCTGTCACGGGCCCAGAGGCGCTCCGGGCCATCGCTTCCTCTAGCATCGATTTCATAACGTCCACCCTAAGGGCGAGACTTGCAGGTCATCCCATCCCGCAAATTGGGCGCGAATCCGGGTCTCGCTATTTGGGCTTTATGTCAACGCGGGGGCCGTCCGCGGGGGCGATCTTCCTCCGGGGGAGCCAGAGGAATTCCCGAGGTCCCGCCGCCTTCTCGAGGTCCCCCGAGCCCTCCGGGGCCCGCCCCTCCCGTCTCAGGACCTGCGCGCCGACGACGACGGACCACGCGATCGCGACCGCGAGGACCCCGCTCAGGAACACGAGGTCGAGGATTCCCCCGCTCCCCACGGTGACGGCGCCCGTCGGGGCCGCCCCCGAGAGGGCGAGGAGGGGCACGAGGTCGAGCCCGACGAGGGTCCCGACGCTCGCCGCGACGTACGCGACGTCGAGAGCGGGGACGAGCCTCCTCCGGGCGAACCCCACGGCGACCGCCGCGGCGGCGACGCTTGGGAGGAGGGCGACGGGGAACGGGAGGTAGAACGTGCGGCCGACGACGACCCCCGCGGCGAGGGCGGACACCGCAACGAGGGCGGCCCCCGCGACGAGCGGGAGGGCGCGGGGCCTCCGCCTCCAGAGGATCACCCCGGACACGACAAGGGGCGCGACGGCGCCCCCGATGTTCACGGCGACCGCGGGCTGGGACCACACGGGGACCTCGATCAGGGACAGCACGCCCGCGAACAGGACGATCACGGAGCCCCAGAACAGGGGGACGATCGGGGAATCCTCCTCCCACAGCTCGACGCCCTCGAAGTGGGTGAAGTTCTCGATCCACAGGAGCACGAGGATCGCGACCGCGTCCACGAGGAGGACCGCCCCGAACAGGAAGGAGACGTCGACCACGGACCGACAACGCCTCCGCGGGTTCTTTACGTTTCCCGCGTCCCGCCGTCCCCGCCGGGGGGCGCGCGGCCCTCCCCGGACGTGCGGGCGGCGCGCGCACGGGCGGACGGGTCCGCTGCCCGGTCCGCCTCTGCCTTCCGCTCGAGGGACTCCAGGACCTCGTCGTCCCCGGGCCACAGCATCCGGTACAGCTCCCACTCCAGGTACCCGGCGGGAATGACGAACGCGATCGCGACCGCGTAGACACCCGGGCCCACCGGCGGGGGGACGAGAGAGACGATCGTCGCGACCACGCCGACGTCGAGGAACAGGGCGAGGAGGCCGTACCAGTACGCCGCGAGGCGATGGCGGATCCAGGAGCGCCACTCGAGGTCCGTGTCCAGCCTCCGGATGCGCGCCTGACGCTGGGCCCGCTGCTGGGTCCGGCCCGCAATCTCGGACCAGAGGTCACGCTGCATGGCCCGGCACCCGCAAGTGGCACGCGACCCAGTGCCCGGGGGAGACCTCGAGGAGGGGGGGCTCCACGGGGGCGGCGACCTCCGCGGTGACCCCGTGCGCGTCGTCCGTGAAACCGGTGACCGCTTGGAGCGTCCGCACCGCCTCCGCCCGGGAGGCGACGAGCCCCGTCACGAAGTCCCGGAACGTCCGCCCCGCAGTCCCCGGCCGCTTGTTCACCCGGACCCGGCCCTCGAACACCTCGATCGACGCGACGGAGTTCGCCATCGCCTCCCCCGTCTGGCGCGCCTCCTCCACGATCCGGTTCACGGACTCTGCGACCTCGTCCGGGGTGAAGCCGCACGTCGCGATCGCGACCGGGCAGCGGGTGTGGAACCGGCACCCCGGGGGCGGGTTCACGGGGCTCGGGACGTCCCCCGGCAGGATGATCCGGTCCCGCCGCAGGTCCGGGTCCGGCACGGGGATCACGCTGAGGAGGGCCTCCGTGTACGGGTGGAGGGGGCTCCGGAACAGCTCGTCCTTCGGGGCCGTCTCGACGACCTTCCCCAGGTACATCACGGCGATCCGGTTCGACATGTGCTTGATCACGCTCAGGTCGTGCGAGATGAACACGTACGTGAAGCGGAAATTCTCCTGGAGCTCTCGCAGCATGTTCAGGATCTGGGCCTGGACGGACACGTCGAGCGCGCTCGTGGGTTCG
>Ga0184623_10000628_pt1 | contig 15166 bp, 16 predicted proteins | sample PLM1_100_b1_FD_133138 | JGI IMG/M metagenome (GOLD analysis project Ga0184623, IMG submission 133138) | Groundwater sediment microbial communities from an aquifer in East River, Colorado, USA - PLM1_100_b1 | ecosystem: Environmental > Terrestrial > Soil > Riparian zone | place: USA: East River...
CGCCGAGCACGCGATGCGGTCTGCGCACCACGGCGGTCGTCTGACGTTGCGAACCGCGGTCGTCGATTCCAATGTCGTGGTCGAAGTCCGCGATGATGGGCCGGGCATCCCCTCGAAACACGCGGGTCGGGTCTTCGAGCCGTTCTTTTCAACGAAGGGGGTCGGAGAGGGAACCGGACTCGGACTATCCATTGCGCTCGGTATCGCCGAGGCCCACGGAGGCCTCCTCGCGATTGTGCCGACCGCCTTAGGGGCCTGCTTCCGTCTGACGATTCCGGCGTCGCGTCCGGCTGAGCTGTCGGAGTCCAAATCAGGGCAGGTGCCTGCGAGCGGGCGCCGGGCGCTCGTGGCCGATGATGAACCCGTGGTGCGGGCGATGCTTCAGCGTATGCTCATGAAGCGCGGTTTCAGCGTCGATCTGGCCGTTGACGGCGACATCGCGCTCTCATTGATCGACGCGCACCGCTACGATGTGATGTTCTGCGACGTGGGTCTGCCGAAGATGGGAGGGTTCGCGCTGTATGCGCGGATCCGCGACCGCCATGACATGGTGGCGCGCAGCTTTATATTCGTGTCCAGCGACCGACTCGACCCGGATTCCCGGGCCTTCATCGATCGTGGACGTATCCCGGTCCTCTCGAAGCCATTCTCCGGCGATCAGCTCGACGATCTCCTCGCGCGCTGGCTCGCCGTTCCTGCGCTCTAGTGGGGTGCGTTTGACGCTTTAGGAGTTGCCGTTCGCCCTGCCGCCTCCGCCAACGGCTTCGGCGTGCCTGGACGAAGCGCAACGGCGCGAAGTCCGGAGCCTGTCGAAGGGCGAATCGAACGTTCATGGTTCGACAAGCTCACCACGAACGGGAACTGAGGAGCTTCGAACTTCAGACGAGCCCTAAACACCCTGTACAAACGACCGACACTGGCAGCAAAACCAGCCAATTCACGCCGCGGCGATGACGTCGTCGATCGCCGCCGCAGCTTCGTGCGCAACCGCAAATTCGGCCGCAACCGCAGATTCGGGCGCAACCACAGCTTTGGGATGGGCCATCAGAGTTGCGGACAGATGATGCCGCACGTGCTTGGATTCCCAGAAGACCGCTGCGCTGTAGAACACCGCATTGATGGCCAAATGCCGCTGCCGGCGGACCAACCACGCGGCCAGATTGTAAGCACCGCACAGGGCAGCTGTTGCCAGCGCCAATCCGTGGACGCCAGCCTTCAATCGCTCACAATTCCCGCAATACAGCACCGTCATAACGACTCTCCTTGTCGGGTCTGCAGTGCCGGATGCAAAGAGTGTTCCTATGACAGTGGAGTAGTGTCAAGCCACCCGATCGTACGGTCGAGGGCTTTTTTCCACCTCATGTGTCCGGAAGCCCGCTGGTCATCGCTCCACTGCGGCTCCCACACGCGGTCGGCTTGCCAGTGCCGGCGCAGCTCATCGAAATCGCGCCAGAACCCCACCGCAAGTCCCGCCACGTAGGCCGCGCCGAGCGCCGTCGTTTCAGTGATGACGGGCCGAACGACCGGTACGCCAAGGATGTCGGCCTGAAGCTGCATCAGGGTGTTGTTGACCGTCGCGCCTCCGTCGACCTTGAGCGCCGCGAGCTGCACGCCGGAATCCTTTACCATGGCGTCGAGTACGTCACGCGTCTGGTAACAAATCGCCTCGAGCGTTGCCCGGGCGATATGCGCTTTCGTGTTATAGCGGGAAAGGCCGACAATGGCCCCGCGTGCGTCCGAGCGCCAATACGGCGCGAAAAGACCTGAAAATGCCGGCACGAAATAGACGCCACCATTGTCCGGAACAGAATTCGCGAGCGCTTCGATGTCGGCGGCAGTCGTGATGAAGCCGAGCTGATCTCGAAGCCATTGCACGGCGGAGCCAGTGACGGCGATCGATCCTTCAAGGGCATAGCTGGCCATGCTGCCCTTCCTCTGATAACAAACGGTCGTCAGCAGCCCTGCCTTCGACGGGACCGGCTGTGTCCCTGTGTTCATGAGCATGAAATTGCCGGTGCCGTATGTGTTCTTCGCTTCGCCGGGCAGATAACAGACCTGGCCGACCGTCGCAGCCTGTTGATCCCCAAGATCGCCGCACACTGGAACCTCACCGCCGACTGGACCGCGTCGTCGGGTGTAACCGTAGCCGTCCGGATCGGAGGATGCTCGAATGGCCGGCAGCATTTCGCGTGGAATCCCAAACATCTCCAGCAGCTCGTCATCCCACTCGAGAGTTGCGAGATTCATCAACATAGTGCGGCTCGCGTTCGTCACGTCGGTGATATGAGCTCCGCCATCGGTCCCTCCGGTGAGATTCCAAATGAGCCACGTATCGATGTTGCCGAACACCGCCTCCCCTCTCCTCGCGGCCTCGCGGACACCGGCCACATGCTCGAGGATCCACTGCAGCTTGCCGGCAGAAAAATAAGTCGAGGGTGGCAAACCGGTCTTCTGCCGGACAATTGATTCCTTGCCCGTGCGTTCAAGGGCAGAGACGATGGCATCGGTCCGCGTGTCCTGCCAGACGATCGCGTTGCACCAGGGCCTGCCATCCTTGGGATTCCAGACGATGGTCGTTTCGCGCTGATTGGTGACGCCGATAGCCGCGAGGTCGGCGCTCGTCGCGTGAGCGATCCGTAATGCCTCTTCAATCGTGAGGTTGACGTGCTGCAGAATCTCCAGCGGATCGTGCTCGACCCAACCCGCTCGTGGCAGAATCTGCCGGTGCTCGATTTGGGACCTCGCGACCTCTGCACCCGCCCCATCGAAGATCATGAAGCGCGTGCTCGTTGTGCCCTGATCGAGCGCACCGATGTATGGAGACATTCGAGAGCCCTCAGCCAACAGCCGTCGGCCTCGTGCGTGCTCACAGCGGCAGGCGGCTTGAGTTTCATCATGGGTAGAGGCGGGTCTTCAGACCCGCCTTCGTTCGGCGGATCTAAAGATCCGCCGCTACAAGAGAGATTGTGAAAACATGTTTTTTGCGAGTCACAGAGTCTACCAAATCGTCCTCTGTGGCCTCTGTCCCGGCGTGGATCCGCTGTGACCGCAGTGGTTCTATACTCCAGGAGCATTGATCCGGCTCTTTGCACTCCTCGGAGTCCTCAGCATCTCCTTCTCGGCGATCTTTGTGCGGTTGTCCGGTGCCTCGCCGGTGACGGCGGCATTTTTTCGAGGTCTGTACGCGATTCCTCCGCTCTTCCTCGTCTGGTGGTCTGCGCGCGCGAGCGATACACGATCGCGTGCATCACGCGGCCTGGGGCTGGCGAGCGGCGTGCTGCTCGCCGTTGACCTGGCGTTGTGGCATCAGTCAATCGCCGATATCGGTGCCGGCCTGGCCACAGTTCTCATCAACACGCAGGTTCTCTTCATTGGCGTCGCCGCCTGGGTGCTGCACCGTGAACGGCCCAGTCGACTTGCGCTGGTGATGATTCCGGTGGTGCTGGCCGGTGTCGTGCTTATTTCGGGCCTTGGCCGGCCCGATGCGTATGGCGCAAATCCTGCGGCCGGCGTCGTGTTCGCGGTCATTGCCGCAGCGTGCTACGCGGGTTTTCTCCTGATCTTTCGCGCCTCTAACCGGGATCTCGTCCCTCCACCGGGGCCGGTGCTCGATGCCACGATCGGCATGACCCTTGGTGCACTGGTCCTGGCAGCTCCCTTCGACCCACACTTCTCGCTGGCGATCACATGGCCGGCGCACGGGTGGTTGCTCGCGATGGCTCTCATTTGTCAGGCCGGGGGCTGGATTCTAATCGGCATAGCGCTCCCTCGGCTGCCGGCACTCGAATCGTCCGTCATTCTTCTCTCGCAACCCATCGGGACGGTGACGTGGGGCTGGCTCATCTTTGCCGAACGGATGTCAATGATCCAGGCGACAGGCATGGTGGTCATGACGATCGGCATCGCCACCCTGATGGTGAAAGGAACTGTCGGGAACCCGTCGAGTCTGCCGGACCGTTCAGGAACATCGCGAGCGGCCAACCCCACAGGCCATTCCACATATTGAAAGGCTCTTCCATTGCGCTCGCCTTTTCCTCGGCGCGCAGAGTAAAATGTCGCGCTTCGTTGGGGTAGGGGCCCGACAGGGACCGCACCTTTGAAAGAGATTCGCGGCGAACGGCGCGGGGCATAGGGGCCCCCGCAAGTGAGCCGCTTCGTAGGGGTAGGGGCCCCACGTCTAATAAATGGAGGCGCTGATGGCGTTCATCATTACGGACCCGTGCATTGGCACCAAGGACAGCGCTTGTGTGGACGTCTGTCCTGTTGACTGCATTCATCCCAAGAAGGATGAGGCGGAATTCGAACAGACGACGATGCTGTACATCCATCCGGAGGAGTGCATCGATTGTGGCGCGTGCGTGCCAGCCTGCCCGGTGACAGCCATCTACGACAGCCCGGACTCCACGCCATCAAACCAGAAGGATCTGATTGAAGCCAATCGCATCTACCGCAACGGCGATCCCGGATCGATGGCTGAAGCCGAGGCGATTGTTCAGGCTCACATTGCGGCACACCCTGAGCTGATGGCGATCGATCCAAAGGAGCGGCAGGCGGCACACGCGTAAATTTCGGCTCTCGGCTCTCGGATCTCGGGTCTCCCAACGAGAGCCGAGCGCCGAGAACCGAGGGCCGCTTATTTCCGATAGGCCCGTAACGCCGGCGTGCGCGCCGCAACGATGGCCGTGGCAGCAAGACACGCCAACCCGCCGCTGATCACCGAAAACGGCGCACCAAACCAGTTTGCGACCAGCCCGGCCTCGAGCTCGCCCAGCTGAGGTCCGCCCATGAAGAAGACCATGTTTACGCCGGTCATCCGACCGCGCAGCCGATCGGGTGTCTCCATGTGCCGCACGATGTTGCGCAGCACAATGCTGACCGTGTCGGTCACCCCCGTCATCGCCAGGCAGGCAAAGGTGAGCCAGAACGAGCGGGACAGGCCAAACACCGCAGTGGCCAGGCCGTAGCCCAACACGGCCCAAAGCAGCACCACGCCACGCTTTTCGATCCTCTCGACGAGGTGGACCATGACGATGCTCATGACGACGGCGCCAATCGCAGGCGCTGAATAGAGCCACCCATAGCCAGTGGCGCCGACGCCGAGAATGTCCTGCGCGAAAATCGGCAGCAGTGCGGTGGCTGATGAAAAGAATGTTGCGAAGAAATCGAGCAGCATCGTCGAGCGGATCAGCGGCGCCGAGAAGACGTAGCGGAGGCCCTCGAGCATTGCGCGAAGACTGACGGTGCTCGTCTCGCCGCGGTTTGCCGTGACCGATCGCATCCTCGCGAGCGCTCCAAGCACGAAAAAGAACGAGAGCGCGTTAAGGACGTAAACCCAGCCGACATTCTGCTTCGCGATGATGAGCCCGCCAACCGCGGGACCGGCCACCGATGCGATCTGCATCATGATCGTGTTCAGACTGATCGCACTCGGCAGGTGCTCGCGCGGGACCAGGTTCGGGACGAGCGACTGTCGGGCCGGACCGTCAAACGAGCCGGCCGCCGAGCTGAGGGCGGCGAGCAGATAGATCGGCCAGACGTTCGAGAGGCCGCGAAACGTCAACAGCGCCAGCGCCACCGCGATGAGCGCCATGGCCGATTGCGTCAGCATCATCAGCTTGCGCCGATCGAGTGCATCGGCGACGACACCGGCCGCCAGCGAGAACACAATGATGGGAACCACACGGGTGAGTCCGACGAGCCCGAGTGCGAGGGCTTTACGGTCGGCCGGCACCAGCAACGAGACGTGCCAGAGGATGGCCGCCGTTTGCATCATCGAACCCGAGAACGACACGAGCTGGCCCGACCAGAGCAGCCGGAAATTGCGGTGCTGAAGTGCGACGAAGGGCGAGGAACGGGAAGGGGAGGCGGTCTGGGGGGCCGGGGTTCCCAGCGCATCGGTCGCGCCGGGCGCCCCCGCCACATCGGGGGGCGGAAGCGTCGTCACTGAGATAATCGAGCAGGCGTCGGGAGTCTTGGTCCGGCTCCGCGGAGCGAGGCTCCCGACCCCAGTCTACCAGCGAGGCTCGCGACGGGGTCCGCGGCCGCCGCCACCGCCTTTGCCGCGGCCGCCGCCGAATCCACCACCGCCGCCGCCCGCAAATTCAGGCTTCGGCCGCGCTTCGTTCACCGCAAGCGTGCGTCCGCCAAGCTGGGTCTGATTGAGCTCGGTCACCGCGCGCTGCGCGTCCTCGTCGGTGGTCATCTCGACGAACGCGAAACCGCGCGCACGCCCCGTGGCCATATCGCGCATCACGCGCACCGATTCAACCGGTCCCACTTTGCCGAATAGATCCTGTAGCTCGGTCTCACCGGTCTCGTAAGGGAGATTGCCGACATACAACTTGCGACCCATCGATCGAACTCCTGCGCCTCTGCATTCGGAAGCGCGGCCCACTCGGACACGGCGGGCGTTGTGAGGAACTAGCCTGAGTGGACCCTCCACTCTCGCTCGAGGAACACGTGATCGGAGAGAACGAGTCTGAAGGGCTCGGTCGGCTCTGACGCGGGCTCAGCGCGTTGGGGGCAATGTTCCTACTTTTACTCACTGTAGCCCATCGCGAGTGCACCTACAAGAAGCAACTGCGATCGGATGCTCGCGATGTGAAACTGTACGATTCCGCACCACGCTGTGCGATCATGCTCAGGCGCGGCGTTCAGCAGCCGCCTCGCCGCGCAGCTCGTGCTCGGCCTGCAGCCAGTCGTCCAGGTCCGCCCCTTGCGCGCCTCCGCGGCGCTCGAAAATCTCGTACGCACGACGCGCGATCTCGCGATCGGTCACGGTCGGTTGCGCGGCCAGCCGTGAGGCCCTCGCCTCTGCCTTGGGCATCGTGACGACGTTGTTCTTGCGGGCTCGTGGCATGTTGACCCTTTCCTCTCAGTGCGATCTCGCGTCGGTTTCGTCGAAGCGAGACGCACACGTTGTTCGTGACAGTGGCTAAGGGCTGACTTTCGTAATGACGGTGGCATTCGGCCGGCGATGCATCCCTGCTCGCGGCGTTGCTCCTCGTTCAAATATTCCCGATATTCTCGCTCGTCGCGCCTTGCGAGCCGGGCGCCTCGCCGCCCTCGGTGCGTCACCGTAATTACGAAAGGCAGCACTACGCCAGCGGGCTGGAACTCGGCAGCAGGCGACGGATCACATCGGCGAGTGCATCCGGCAGACAGGGCTTCGACAAGTAGCGCGCGCAACCGAGGCGGCGTGCCCGATCTTCGAAGCCGGGGCCCGTGTAGCCGGTGACGATCACCACTGGAATGCGGCTTGTGCGAGTATCGGCCCCCAAGCGTTCGACAAGCTCCCAGCCGTCGATGCTGGGAAGCATGACGTCGGTGACGATCACATCGGGTCCTGTTTCGCATGCGCGCGTAAACCCTTCCATCCCGTTGCGCGCCGCAACGACGTTCAATCCCTGCGCGAGCAGGTACGTCTTGTACATTTCACGGGTATCTCGATCGTCCTCGATGAGGAGTACGACCGGGCGTCGTGGGACAAGAGTCTCGGTTGCCCTCATAGGGTATGGACCCAAAGAAGTAGCCTACCGCATCTGGGGGGCCACGAGAGTACGATTACGTACGATTTCGTGGGTGAAAGAAAGGACCTAGCTTCCTTCGTTGGATAGTCGAATGCCGTGCCGTAGGACACGATTCCACCACATCAGCGCACCGGTGACGAACAGAATGGGCGGAGCGAGGCCCAGCACGAGCCAGAGCACCTTCATGGGCATTCCGTAATACCGCCCGAAATGCAATCTCCCGAACCAGGTCAGAATCCGGTCGCCGGAGCGGAGGGCGAAGATTTCCTCAGTAGGGGGATACGGCTGGAAGTAGTCGACGATGGCTGCAAACTGTGCCTGAAACACGAGGTAGAACCCGGTGAATGCCCACATGAACACCAGGGCAAAGGTCCAGAAACCGATGGCGCTATGAAGGTCCCAGGTCAGGCGTTTCCAGTTCACATTCCAGCGCAGGAGCAAGCTGCGGCGCCAGTTCCTGATTCCCGGCCACCAGATGATGGCGCCCGTCAGACAAAGGAAGACGAGAAAAATGCCGCCAATGCCGTTCACGAGGCGCCCGTTTTCGGCGAACAGCAAGTTATCGTGGAGGTCCAGGAGCCAGGTGATCGTCCTGAAGCCCAGTGGCACCGCTGGGCCGAGGTCCTCAGCCGTGTAAGGGTCGAACAACAACCCCTTTCTTCTCCCGTCTCGTTCCAACCAGATCTCAACGGCTCGATTGGGATTCTTCGGGTTGATGAAGACCTGGCTCGCGCGATAACCGGGATACGCTCGTTCAGCGGCTTCCCTGAGTGCGGCTTCCGTTTGTAGAGTGCCAGAACTGGTCACGAAGACCGGCTGGGGCTCGAAGGCGTTGGACAACTCGACGCGGAACACGAGCACACTGCCCGTCACGCTGACGACGAAGATGTAGAGGCCTACGCCAATTCCCGTCCACAAGTGGATCTGAAAAAGCGCCTTACGCAACCACAGGCTCTGGGGTCGTCGTATCCAGCGCGCCCAAAGGGTCAACTGCCGTTCGGTCGGCACTGTCTCGACGAGCAACGATTCTGCTAACGAGCTCGATTGGCGCACGGCGGTGGTCTCCATCGAAAACTGGGATTAGGGCAGGGGATTATACGTTGAACGACGTCACACGCCGAATGTCTTACGCTCTGATGCCCGGCCGGGCGCCTCTGTCCGCTAGCGTGCTTGCTCAGCCTCCGCAGCCACTTAGCCTTTGCGTCAGCGATCCCTATCGCGGTAAACTCCATTCCCTAACCCCTACAAACCGGCTGGTTGCCACGTTATTCCGTCGAGGTAGTCCACGCGCAAGACGCGGAAGGTGGTTGAAAAGGAGAGCGCTATGTGTGCACGAAACTGGTCATGTAAAGTTTTCTTGGCGATGCTACTACTGGCGTCTGTCGGCCTCGTGGGTTGCGGTTCGCCGGCATCCACCCCTGAAACTGCCGCGACCGCACCGGCCACACAAACCACGCAGGCCCCTGCGTCCCAGGAAAGAGGCGGGCAGGAGGAATTCGGCCCCTATGAGGTTGTCGACAACTGGCCGCAGCCGTTGCCTGACGGGCCGGATGGCGTCAAGCACGAGGGCTGGACCTGGGGCTCGACCGGCGCCGTGTTCGCCGAGACCCCGGATCGAATCTGGATTGCCATGCGCGGCGAGCTGCCGCTGCCGCCCGGCGCGAAGCCCTGGACGCCATACGCCCTGCTCAATCCCTCTCGTGGCAATGCGACCGGCAATGACGATGGGCTCAGCGCCACGTGTGAACCGACAGAAAAGCGCGGTTGGGAACGGCGCTATCACCATGTCCTCTTCGTGGTGGATCGCAACGGCAAACAGGTCCAGTACTGGCCGCAGCACGACAAGCTCTTCGAAATGAGGTGCGGGCGCGGGCCGCACAAGATCAAGATGAGCCCGTATGATCCCGAGAAGCACGTCTGGGTGATCGACGACCAGCTGCACGTGATCTACAAGTTCACGTCTGACGGCAAGATTGTGATGACGCTCGGCACGAAGGGCCAGAGGGGACGTGACGGGGGGAAGCTCTTTGATCGGCCGACCGATATCGACTGGCTGCCCGATGGGACGTTCTTCATCAGCGACGGGTACGGGGGCACGCGAGTGGCGAAGTTCGACAAAGACGGCAAGTTCCTGATGGACTGGGGCCAGAAGCCCGCCGATGCGAACAACCCGGGCCCCAACGAGTGGAATACCGTCCACAGCATCGCGATCACCAAGGACCGTAAGCTCTACGTCGTGGATCGCGGGCACCGGCGGTTCCAGATCTTCGACGAGAACGGCAAGTTCCTCGACATGTTTACGACCGGCGTGAATTCGTCGCCGTACTACCACTTCATCTCGACCGACCAGTACCTCTGGGTGGGCGACGGCGGAACGAACAGGATCCTCAAGTACGATCTGAACGGGAAGTATCTGTACGGCTGGGGCGGGCGGGGCGGACAGCCCGGGCAGTTCAACGGCCCACATCAGATCACGACCGACCAGGATGGCAACCTGTATGTTGCCGAAGTGTTCAACGGCCGCATCGTGAAGTTCCGGCCCAAGCCGAACGCCGACCCGTCGAAGATCGTGGGCCAGGAGGCCCGCTATTCGGCCACCGCGTCGACGAACTGACCGGTCCGCTTCGTCGCTCTTCGGGGGCGGAGAACCCCTCCGCCCCGTTTTTCCAAATCCAACGCGCGGAAGATGCCGCCGCAGGCGTATGACGTGCCTCCTGCGTCACAAAAGGCTGTCAGGAAGGTGTGCCGCGCGCAAGGTTACGCAACCACCGATCTACGCTCGCAATGGAATCCAAAGGACGATGCTCGGAGGCCGGGCCAGGCGTGGCGGTCCGGCCCCCGAGCGTTCGCACTACAACGACAACAAGAACGCGATCAGCTTGGCCTCATCGGACGAGCGGAGATCGTTGAAGGCGTCCCGCGCCGATGCAGCTTGGCCGCCGTGACGCCGAATGGCGTCGGTCAAGTTGAGGCTGAGCCCGTCGTGCATGAACCGGCCGCGTGTCCGCAGACCCCAGAGCGGCGCCGTCCTGATCTTGTTCCGCGTTGAGGCTCCACCGTTCTGCACGATGCCGTCGCCGGTGCCGATGTTGTGCAGAAGGAAGTCGCCGAATGGCCGAATCCTCTTGTTCCCCGAAGCGTTTGTCACCTTGAGCGCGCCGCCGTTGATGGACGTTCCCGGGGACGCAGTGACCATTTCGCGCGTGTGGCACACTGCGCAGCCGATCTGGTCGAAGAGGGCGCTGCCCGCTTTCGCGTCCGAGCTGGCGGCACGAACGGGATCTTGCGGCGGCGCCTTCGTCGACCGCATGAAGAGCGCGAACAGTTCGACGTCCACGCCTTCGTCGTCTGGATCCGGCACGTGGTCGTACTGGGCGATCGAGTTGCCGTTGGACGTGTTCTCGATCGGCTCCAATGGACTGGTGATGCCCATCTCGTTCAGATAGGCGTCAGCGGAGAACGAGACCAGGCTCGCCTGCTGGGCCTTGTGGCCGAAACGTCCGGTTCGGGTCTGACCGGGCTTTTCGAGGACGGGCACCGAGATCAGTTGCCCGCGCATCGACGACGGCTGGTTGTTCGCGATGTTTGAGAGCGTCGAATTGCTAATCGCCTCGACGAACCCGTCGCCAAGTACGTTGAGGCTGGAGCGCAGCGTCACGACGTTCGTGTGCGCCGGCATCGTGAGCTCCTGGGCTGTTGGATCGATGGCCCGATCGTGGATGAGAGACCCTCCCGGGTGCTCGGTGAACGCCGAGCCATTGAAGAAGCCAGCTCGCTTCTCCGTGATCTGACTCGAGCCACCGAGGATCGGCACCATGTGGCATTCTCCGCAGCCGGCCGCGTTGAAGACCGGTCCGAGGCCGTCATCGAGGCCTTCAGGGCCCGTGAATTCTTCTGCCGCCGCGGCGAAATTGCACTCGTCGCCCGGAATCATTGGCGAGTTGGGCGAGTCCGTCAGCGCGGCTTGGCGCGAGCAGAACTCTTCCGCAAAGCCGTTGGACGCGAGATCGAAGCCTGTTGGTGCGTCGGTCGGTCCGGTCTGACCTTCAACTACAAACGTGAACGATCCCAGATACATTGCCGTCGCCGTCAGGAATAGCAACACCACTGCCTTTGGAAGATGCATGACCCTCTCCCTTCCGTGAACGATTAACGTGGTCGGACTTAACAGTCGATGGGGGAGTTGACGGTCGACGCGATCGACGCCGGTCGGCAAATCGATCTGGTCGATCGTCCACGCGCGCGCACGCGCGAGTCGTACGGACGATGAATTGTGGGTCGGTCGAGTTACACGGAACAGCTGAGGGAGGGTGTGATTAAAGACTTAGTGGCGTCTGAGATCAAGAGGGTGTTGCACTGAAACTCGCGCGAGGAATCGTGATCGAGCGATTGCACGCGACGTTCGTCGAGATCCTCACACTGAGTGGTCCGATCGATGCTGAAGCCGTAATTTCTATTTGCATGCAAACAGCGGCGATCGATCGGTGCCTTCGGGCTCGAGCACCGCAGCGAAACCTGATTTTGTTGAGTTTTCGGCTCATGATCCGATCGACGCTGGAACGGTCATGTTTGTTTTTTGCGTGCAAATAACCGCGAATCGATCGGTGCTTTGTGAGTTGAGGCGCTGGGGTGCAAGCCGACGTCGTACGATTGTCATCCTCATGATCCGATCGATACGGAAATCGTAAATTTCTATCTGTGTGCAAAACAGTAGGCGTACTCCAGGCAAGCTCACCTGAATGTTAGAGAGGAGCGATCGATGGTGTTCGTCTGGTCACTGGTCGTGCTGATTGGCGTCGTCATGATGGTGCTTGGTCCTGTGCTGCTCGTGACGAAGCAGATGGTGCTCGCCGGAATAGTGTTGGGAGTGATAGGAGTCTTGACCACCTTCCGAGGTTTGCTCGCGAGAAGCAGCCGGACGTCGCGTCGTGGTTGAGGGTCTACGAGAGAACGGACGTGCACGCTCGACACTTGGTCGCCTGCATTGGAATCGCCTCCAGACAAAACGGGCATTCCTTTGTCGGCGGAGTTGCCGCGGGCTTCAAGAGCTGCCGGACGATCAGGAACACGACAAAGGCGACGATGACGAAATCCAGGATCGTTCCGGCGAACACGCCGTAATTGATCGCGTTCACAACGGGTGTGCCATCGGGGCCAATGGCCTCCGATAACACGAGTCTGGCCGACCGCCAGTCGCCGCTCGGGATCCCGAGACTAATCACGGGCATGATGATGTCGGCCGCAAGGGCGCTGACAACCCGGCCGATCGCCGCACCGATAATGACGCCAATTGCCAGTGCCAGTGCGTTCTGCTTCAGCAGGTACTCGCGAAATTCTGCCCACATAGTGCGGTACCTCTCTCCCTGATGCTTGACGTTCAGGTGCTCCGAACCGTACGACGGCTTGACCCACATTGCGGCTGGATTTTTGCTAGCAATAATTAGTTCCGGCAACTTTTCGCAGTAAGTCGCGGGAAGGAGTGTAGGACGCGTAGCAATTCGCGTCAATCCTACACTTAAGCTGTAGTCAATCGCGTCACATTAGTTGAAGTCCATTCGGCGCCACAGGCCAATGCGTGTGTCGCCCGTCGCCCAGGATCACGGTCTCGTGTATCGCATTCGTCTAACCCGCAAGCTGGCGCTGTCGTTGAACGGGTTCGATCTGTCCCGAGTCCGGATCGGCGACGTTCTCCTTCTGCCGGATTCAGTCGCTTCCATGTTGATCGCGGAAGGTTGGGCAGAGGCCGTGCCCGAGCCGCCGGCCTCGGCGAATCAATCCCTCCCGCAAGACCAGCGCTCGACTGTTCCCAGGCGGCGCTGACGTCATTCCACAGGAAACTGCACGTTAGAACCTGATCCCGGCCTGTATGTCCGGGTTCCGAGTCGACGGCTCTGTCTGATCGCTGTTGAAGATGTCGTAGGCAATCTTCCACTCGCGACCGACTCGCTTGTAAATGACGATGTACTTGCCGTCGTCCGTCAACGGCCCAAGTGTAGCGGTGGCGGTGCCTACCTCGAACGCGCGGTCGCCCGCCACCACCGACTCGAGCGGCCTGATGCGCAGACGGACGGCGCCCCGCGCGAAATCTTCCTTGTAATGTGTCTCGATGTTCGTGCGGCCTTTCGTCATCGGCTCATTAGGGACCATCAGCACCGCATCGTCTGCGTAGAACGAGGCGACCTTTGCCGCGTCGTGCGCGTTGTACGCCGCCGCGAATTCTGTGGCAAGCTTGTCCAGCACCGGATCGGTTCTGGCCTGTGCGCGGGCAAAACCGGGCACAACCATCAATGCAACGGCGGCGATCAGCGCAACAGTTCTCATATCGTTCTCCCACACGCAGCGCGAGGTTAGTCTGACGGACGGAGCATTGCAAGTAATTTGCAAAGGGACCTGGTGCCAGGACTTTATCAACGCGGAGGCCGCGGAGAAATTTTCACTTGCCCGCCGAGGTCGCAGAGACAAGACTTTTGAAAACTCTGCGTCCTCCGCGATCCTCTGCGAGCTCTGCGTTGAAATTCCGTCAAGACACTAGCATGGCCGATCGATTAACAGTCAACGTCAGCGAAGGCGAGCGGGTCACGGCACTCGCGTACCGAGCAGTCGTCGAATCTCGACTAGGGGCGACGTTGGTGCTCGCGCATGGCGCAGGGGCGGGGCAAACGAACGGCTTCATGGTGCGGTTTGCCAGCGGGCTTGCGTCGCGAGGCCTCGATGTGCTGACGTTCAATTTCCTTTACATCGAAGCGAGACGCCGCGTTCCGGATCGAACCGAGAAGCTCGAAGCGTGCTATCGAGCCGCTCTTGCGGCGGCACGCAGCTATGGTCCGTTTGACGGGAACGTCGTGTTCATCGGCGGGAAGTCGATGGGTGGACGCATGGCCTCCCATCTGGCCGCGCAAGAGGATGCAGCCGCACACGGAATCGTGGGCCTCATTGTTCTGGGTTATCCGCTTCACCCTCCAGGAAAGCCGGACCAGCTCCGAGCGGCGCATCTCGCGAACATCCGCGTGCCCATGCTCGTGATCCAAGGGTCCCGCGATCCCTTCGGGACCCCCGATGAGCTGCGTCCAGTTCTCGATCGCCTGGCGGCCCCTGTCACGTTGCACGTGGTCGAGAACGGCGATCACTCGCTGGCGCCGCCAAAGAGAAGTCCGCTCTCACTGGACGAGGTCTACAACCAGGCTCAGGACACGATCGTGCAGTGGGCGACGGCGCTGGTGCGCCCCGTCACCGGCGCACAGGAAACGGGAGGATGACCGCCTCGTTCCGCGCTTCACTTCAACGGCAAGGCGCCATACTGTTCATCCGATACGCGCTCGAGCCACTCCGTCGTGGCGTTCACGTTCACGGCCAGATGAGTGCCAGCCGATCCGGGCGCCGCCCCATGCCAATGTTTCTCTCCAGGCTCGATCACGACAGCGTCACCGATGCCAACATCCACAGCGGCCTCGCCCCATCTCTGAACGCGAATCTGTCCTGCGATGATGAAAAGCCACTGAGGACCCGTGTGCCGATGCCAGTGTGTCCGCGCCTCAGCGTCGAACTCGACCCGATACACGTGAACAGGAATCCCGCCCGCGTCCGACGCAACCCGTCTGGACCGCACATGTCCGCTGAAGCTCTTCGGATCGATCGAA
>Ga0184623_10000629_pt1 | contig 15128 bp, 12 predicted proteins | sample PLM1_100_b1_FD_133138 | JGI IMG/M metagenome (GOLD analysis project Ga0184623, IMG submission 133138) | Groundwater sediment microbial communities from an aquifer in East River, Colorado, USA - PLM1_100_b1 | ecosystem: Environmental > Terrestrial > Soil > Riparian zone | place: USA: East River...
CCCGTTCGTGCACATGGACCAGATGGGCGAGGTGGAGTACGCGCCGGGTGAGCCGAAGGGCACGGCGTGGCACCCCCACCGGGGGTTCGAGACAGTGACGTACATGATCGACGGGCAGATGGCCCACCAGGACTCCAACGGCGGCGGCGGGTTGATCACGAACGGCGACACGCAGTGGATGACCGCCGGCGCCGGCATCCTGCACATCGAGACCCCGCCGGAGCACCTGGTCGCGAGCGGCGGCCTGTTCCACGGCTTCCAGCTGTGGGTCAACCTGCCGCGTGCCCTGAAGTTCGCGCCGCCCCGCTACCAGGACATCCGCGGCCGCAACGTCGCGCTGCTGTCGTCGCCCGACGGGGGCGCGCTGCTGCGCGTCATCGCCGGCGAGGTCGCTGGCCACGCCGGCCCGGGCTCGACCCACACCCCGATCACGCTGGTGCACGCCACCTTGAGCCCTGGCGCGTCGGTGTCGCTGCCCTGGCGGGCCGACTTCAACGCGCTGGCCTACGTCCTCGCCGGGCGTGGCACGATCGGCGCGGAGCGGCGGCCGATCCGGATCGGGCAACTCGGCGTCTACGGGCCGGGCGACACCGTCACCGTCGCGGCCGACTCGAGCCAGGAGCGCCGCAGCCCGAACCTCGACGTGCTGTTCCTCGGTGGGCAACCGATCCGGGAGCCGGTCTTCGCGTACGGTCCGTTCGTCATGAACACCAAGGCCGAGGTGATCCAGGCGGTCGAGGACTTCCAGGCGGGCCGGCTGGGCAGCATTCCGGCGGTCCACGCTGACGTGCGCGGCTCAGCTGACCAAGAGTGACCGGCCTCCCCATTGCCGGTCACTCCAACTGGCTGCCGTGGGTCAGATCCAGCTGCGGAACCACATCCGGCGCAGCCAGTCGGCGTACGGCATCACCTCGGCGACGTAGAGCGGGTACATCCAGGAGAGGTTGGCCAGCACCAGCAGGACGTACCCGCCCGCCAGGCTGGTGCCCCACGATCGACGCTGGCGCGCGGCGTCGCGAGGGCCGAGCACCAGGCCGAGCGTGAGCGTGACCGCAAGCACGAGGAACGGAACGAACGCGACGGCATAGAACGCGAAGATCGGCCGCTCCTGGTAGAGGAACCACGGCAGGTATCCCGCGGCCACCCCGGCCAGCACCGCGCCGCCGCGCCAGTCGTGCCGGCCGAGCCAGAGCCACGCCATGACGGCCAGCGCGGCCAGGGCCGGCCACCACAGCGCCGGCGTGCCCAGGGCGAGGACTTCCCGGGAGCAGTCCGCGACCTCGCAGCCGAGCTGGCCCTCCTTCAGGCTCTCGTAGAAGAACGAGGTGGGCCGGGCCAGCACCAGCCACCCCCAGGGGTTCGACTTGTACGGGTGGTCGGCCTCCAACGTGCTGTGGAAGTGCCACATTTCCGCGTGATAGTGGCCGAGGCTGACGAACGGGGCGAGCGGGCCTGGCCAGCCGCGGTCGGTCGCATACTGGCGATCCCAGCCGTCGTCGGTCAGCAGCCAGCCCGCCCACGACGCGACGTAGACCAGGCCGGCGAGGCAGACCAGCGAGCCGAAGGCCGGCGTCGCGTCGCGCGCCAACGCCCCGAGCAGCGGCCGCCGGACCCCGGCCGACCGGCGGGCGCCCCACTCCCAGGCGACGCTGAGCAGGCCGAACGCGGCGACGAAGTACAGGCCGCTCCACTTCGTCGCGCAGGCCAACCCGAGGCAGCCGCCCGCGGCCAGCCGCCAAGGCCGCAGGCCGATCTTGGGGCCGAGGCCGGCGAGTGCCGCAGGGCCGGCGCGGGCGACGATCGCGGCTAGCCGCTCGCGCGCGTGGTCGCGGTCGATGACCAGGCAGCCGAATGCCGCGACCACCCAGAACATCAGGATGAGATCGAGCAGCGCCGTGCGGCTCTCGACCAGGTGCATGCCGTCGAGCGCGAGCAGCATGCCAGCGACGCAGCCCAGAACGGTCGAGCGGGTCAGCCGCCGGGCAATCCGGGCGATCATGTACACCGAGATCGTGCCGAGCAGGGCGGTCATGAAGCGCCAGCCGAACGGCGTCAAGCCGAACGCCCACTCGCCCAGCGCGATCACCCACTTGCCGGCCGGCGGGTGGACGACGAACGACGGGCCTTCGGCGAAGATGTTGCGGTCACCGGCCAGGACCTTGTCGTCGGCGCCCTCGACGAAGGCGCGCTCGTAGCCGAACCGGAGCAGCGAGTAGGCGTCCTTCGCATAGTAGGTCTCGTCGAAGACGAACGCGCGCGGGACGCCGAGGCGGTGGAACCGCAGGATGCCGGCGAGCAGCGTCACCGCCAGCGGGCCCAGCCAGCCGAGCACGATGTCGGTCGGCATCGGGGGGGCCAGCCGAGCGGCGATGCGCCGTCGGCGTCGCGCGGCGGTGACGCCGGTGGTCTCGGCGGCCTGTGCCGGGTCCACCGGCGTCGAAGTCTCGAGTTGCGCCGTCGCCACGACCGTCATCGTACGGAGCCAGCACCGCCGCGAGCACCGCCCCCACCACCGCCGCGATCTTGAGCTTTTTGGCTGATGGGAGCGCTCCCACGCGAAAAAGGCTCAAGATCGCGAAGAGGGGTTTGATCAGTCCGCGACCGCCGCTTGACATGATCTGCGCATGTCCACGCCCGGGTTGCTGGTGCTGGCGGCCACTCCCATCGGCGACGTCGCCGACGCCCCGCCGCGGCTGGCCGCCGAGTTGCGGGCGGCCGACGTCGTCGCGGCCGAAGACACCCGGAGGCTGCGCTGGCTGACCGGCGCGCTCGGCGTGCCGTACCCGGCCCGGGTCGTGTCCTATTACGACGCCAACGAGGAGAGCCGGGGCCGGGAGTTGATCGAGGCGCTGCGCGGCGGCGCGCGGGTGCTGCTGGTCACGGACGCCGGCATGCCGTCGGTCTCGGACCCTGGCTACCGCTTGGTCCGCGCCGCAGTCGAGGCGGAGGTGCCGGTCACCGTCGTCCCCGGAGCGTCGGCCGTGCTCGCAGCGCTGGCCGTCTCGGGGCTGCCGGTCGACCGTTTCTGCTTCGAGGGGTTCCTGCCGCGCCGGCCCGGGGAGCGCGCCAGGCGGCTGCGCGCGCTCGCCGCGGAGCCGCGCACGATGGTGTTCTTCGAGGCCCCTCGGCGGCTGGCCGACACGCTGTCCGCGCTGGCCGCCGCGTTCGGGGCCGATCGCCCGGCCGCGGTGTGCCGCGAGCTCACCAAGACCCACGAGGAGGTGCGGCGGGGCGGGCTGGCCGAGTTGGCGGGTTGGGCCGGGGGCGGCGTGCGCGGCGAGGTGACGGTCGTGGTCGGCGGCGCCCCCGCCCCGGCCGCGCCGGAGGCCGCCGAGTTGGCCCGCCGGGTCGCCGCGCGGGAGCAGGGTGGCGAGCCGCGCAAGGCGGCGATTGCAGCGGTCGCCGTCGAGGCCGGCGTCCCCAAGCGCGCTGTGTACGACGCGGTCGTCCACGGTGGATAACCAAGATGCCGATCAGCGCCCACGGCATAGGCTTTCTGCATGAGTTCCCGCCATATCCTGACCGCCGTCGCCTGGCCTTACGCCAACGGCCCGCGGCACATCGGCCACGTCGCCGGCTTCGGCGTCCCGTCCGACATCTTCAGCCGCTACCACCGCATGGCGGGCGACCGGGTTCTCATGGTCAGCGGCACCGACGAGCACGGCACCCCGATCCTGGTGGCGGCCGACAAGGAGGGCGTGCCGCCGAAGGAGATCGCCGACCGCTACAACCGGGTGATCGCCGAGGACCTCCGTGATCTAGGGCTGTCCTACGACCTGTTCACCCGCACGACCACCCGCAACCACTACGCCGTCGCGCAGGATATCTTCCTGGGCCTGTTCAACAACGGCTACGTGTTCCCCAAGACGACCATGGGCGCGGTCTCGCCGTCGACCGGGCGCACGCTGCCCGACCGCTATATCGAGGGCACCTGCCCGATCTGCGGCTACGACGGCGCGCGCGGCGACCAGTGCGAAAACTGCGGCAACCAGCTCGACCCGACCGACCTGATCAACCCGCGCAGCCGCATCAACGGCGAGACCCCCAAGTTCGTGGAGACCGAGCACTACTTCCTCGACCTGCCGGCGTTCGCCGACGCGCTCGGGTCGTGGCTGCGGACCCGCACCAACTGGCGGCCCAACGTCCTGCGGTTCTCGCTCAACCTGCTCAAGGACCTGCGGCCCCGCGCCATCACGCGCGACCTCGACTGGGGCGTGCCGGTGCCGCTGCCCGACTGGCGCGACCGTCCCGACAAGCGACTCTACGTCTGGTTCGACGCCGTCATCGGCTACCTGTCGGCGTCCATCGAGTGGGCGCGGCATTCCGGCGACCCCGACGCGTGGCGGGCGTGGTGGCAGCCCGGGCCTGGCGACGACGCGCGCGCCTATTACTTCATGGGCAAGGACAACATCGTCTTCCACGCCGAGATCTGGCCGGCGATGCTGCTCGGCTACAGCGGTCGCGGCGCCCGCGGCGGCCGGCCGGGCTCATTGGGGGAGCTGGCACTGCCTTACGAGGTCGTGTCGAGCGAGTACCTCACGATGGAGGGCCGGAAGTTCTCCTCCTCCCGCAGCGTCGTGATCTACGTGCGCGACTTCATGGCGCGCTACGACCCCGACGCCTTGCGCTACTACCTTGCGATCGCCGGTCCTGAGGCCGCGGACGTCAACTTCACCTGGTCCGAGTTCGTCCGGCGCAACAACGACGAGCTCGTCGCCGGGTGGGGCAACCTCGTCAACCGGTCGCTGTCGATGGCCGCGAAGAACGTCGGCGCGATCCCCGCGGCCGGCGTGCTGACCGACGCCGACCAGAAGCTGCTCACGACGGCTAAGGCGGCCTTCGGAGCGGTCGGCGACCTGATCGCGCAGTCCCGGCAGAGGGCAGCGATCACCGAGGCGATGCGGGTGGTGGCCGACGCCAACAAGTACCTCTCCGACCAGGCGCCGTGGAAGCTGCGTGAGAGCGATCCGGAGCGGATGCGCACCGTCCTCCACGTCGCGCTGCAGGTCGTCGATGACAGCAAGACTCTCCTGACGCCGTTCCTGCCGCACTCGTCGCGGCGTGTGCACGAGCTGCTCGGCGGCTCGGGGGTGTGGGCCCCTCTGCCGGAGCTGCGGGAGATCGGGGAGGAGACGGCGGCCGGGTCGCCGTCCTACACCGTGCTCACCGGCGACTACAGCGGCGGGGGGCGTTGGGACTCCACGCCGATCGAGGCAGGCCGGCCGCTGGCGCCGCCGACCCCGCTGTTCCGCAAGCTCGACCCGTCGGTCGTCGACGAGGAGCTCGCGCGCCTCGAGCAAACCGCCGAATGAGCGCTCGATGAGGGCCGGCAGTCCGCCGCCGGCCCCCGAGCCGCTGCGGGTCGATGTCGTCGACAGCCACTGCCACCTCGACGCGATGGGCGTTGACGTCGGCGAGGCGGTCACGGCGGCGCAGGCGGTCGGCGTGCGCCGCGTCGTGACCGTCGGCGACACCGTCGCATCGTCCCGGTGGTGCGCGCAGGCGGCGGCCGAGCACCCGGCTGTCTACGCCGCCGTCGCCGTGCACCCGAACGAGACCGCGGCCTTCGATGAGTCCGCCGCGGCGGAGATCGACCGGCTGGCCGCCCTGCCGGGCGTGCGCGCCGTGGGCGAGACCGGGCTCGACTACTACTGGGACCGCGTGCCGGCGGCGACGCAACAGGCGGCCTTCCGGCGGCACATCGAGATCGCCAAGGCCCACGGCAAGGCGCTGGTGGTCCACGATCGCGACGCGCATGCCGACGTCCTCCGCATCCTCGAGGAGGAAGGAGCGCCGGAGCCGACGGTCTTCCACTGCTTTTCCGGCGACGCCGAGATGGCGAAGGTATGCGCCAGCCATGGTTACCTAATGTCGTTCGCCGGTAACATTACGTTCAAGAACGCCGGTGACCTGCGGGCGGCGCTTTCGGTGGCGCCGGTGCACCTGTTGCTGGTAGAAACCGATGCGCCGTTTCTCACACCCATGCCGTTCCGTGGCCAGCCCAATGCGCCCTACCTCGTGCCGCTCACGATTCGGGCGATGGCGCAGGTCAGAGGGGTTGAAGAGGACGTTTTAGCGACCGTGATAGCGTCGAATAGCGAGCGAGTTTTCGGCCCATTCGGCCATTCTTGATACATCGCGAGACTTAACTTTCTGTGTCAGCGCGAATGTCCCGGGTAGGAGAAGTTGGCTCTCGGTCAAAGTTGCTGCTACGGTCGCTCGCCGTTGGCCGGGGTCGGCTAGCCCCGGGCAGGTAAACCCGGCGAACCGGGCTTGACAGCCGGCTCGCCAACCTGCCCGACGGCTCCCGTGCCCGGGATCTACCAGGTCTGGAGCACAGTGCTCTCACGCCCGAAGATCGTGGCGCTACAGGCAACCATCGTCACTGCTCTAGTCGGCGGCACGACTGCGTTCGTGACCTTTGACAAGACGGTGACACTCGCCGTCGATGGAGACGCCCGGGAGGTCCGCAGCTTCGCCCGCACCGTGGGCGACGTGCTCGAGCGGGAGGACATCAAGGTCGACGAACACGACTCGGTCAGTCCTGATCCCGGGTCATCGGTGAACGACGGTCAGACGATCGTCGTCCGCTACGGCCGCCTGCTGACGTTGACCATCGACGGCAAGCAACGGCAGGTGTGGGTCACCGCGAAGAGCGTCGATGAGGCGCTGGACCAGTTGGGTATCCGGGCCGAGGGCGCGACGCTGTCGGCCTCGCGGTCCACCCGCATCCCACTGGAAGGGCTGGCTCTTGAGCTGCGCTCGCCCAAGCGCGTGACTGTCCTCGTCGACGGTGACCGCCGGACGTTCAGCACGACCAGCTTGACCGTGCGCGAGGCGTTGGGTGAGGCGAAGGTCGCCTTCGATCGCGACGACCAGGTGCGTCCGGCCATCGACTCCCGTCTGACGGACGGCACGTCGATCCGCGTCGTCCGGGTCAAGAGCGGCATCGTCGTCGAGACCGACGAGATCCCGTTCAAGACCAGCCGCAAGGCCGACAGCTCCATGGAGAAGGGCCAGGAGAAGGTCTTGACGGAGGGATCGGAGGGCGTCCGCAAGACGACGTTCCGCGTTGTCTACCAGGACGGCAAGATGACCCAGCGCAAGCTGCTCAACACCCGGGTGACCAAGAAGCCGGTCGCCGAGGTCGTGGCCTACGGCACCAAGGCGCCGGCGGAGCCGTCGCGCGAACCGACCGGGGCAGAGGGTCTGAACTGGGCAGCGCTGGCCGAGTGCGAGTCCGGCGGGGACCCGAACGCCGTCAACCCGGCCGGGCCTTACTACGGCCTCTACCAGTTCTCGCTGTCGACGTGGCAGGCGGTCGGCGGGAGCGGGTTGCCCACCGACGCGTCGGAGTCGCAGCAGACCTACCGCGCCCAGGTGCTCTACAACCGCAGTGGCGCGGGTCAATGGCCGGTCTGCGGCTCCCGCCTGTTCAGCTAGGAGGCCCGGCGCCCAGCCCTCGCTCGCGGCATGGTTGAGGGTGTGAACGGCGTCAAGCTACTGGGGCCGGCCGACGTCCGCGCGTTGGCCGGCCGGCTCGGCTTGCGGCCCACCAAGCAACTCGGGCAGAACTTCGTGGTCGACGCGAACACAGTGCGGCGGATCGTCCGCACCTCCGGCGTGACCTCCGGCGACGTGGTCCTCGAGATCGGCCCGGGCTTCGGGTCGCTGACGTTGGGGCTGCTCGGCGCCGCCGACCGGGTCGTCGCGGTCGAGATCGATCCCGCGCTCGCCGCGGCGCTGCCCGAGACTGCGGCCACGCGGGCTGAGGGGCGCGCTGACCGGCTCACGGTCGTGGCCGCCGACGCGCTCGAGCTGACCGAGTTGCCCGGCCCGCCGCCGACCGCGCTGGTCGCCAACCTGCCCTACAACGTGGCGGTGCCCGTCCTCCTGCACCTCCTTGAGCGGTTCGACTCCTTGCGGCACGGGCTGGTGATGGTGCAGGCGGAGGTCGCGGATCGGTTGGCCGCGGCGCCGGGCAGCAGGGTGTACGGCGTCCCGTCGGTCAAGACCGCGTGGTACGCCCACGCCCGCCGCGCCGGCGCGGTCAGCAGCAGCGTGTTCTGGCCGGCCCCCCGCGTCGACTCGGGCCTGGTCGCATGGACCCGGCGGGACCCGCCGCCGACCACGGCGTCGAGGGCGGAGGTGTTCGCCGTCATCGACGCCGCCTTCGCGCAACGGCGCAAGACCCTGCGGGCCGCGCTCGCCGGGTGGGGCGGGTCGGCGCCGGCCGCTGAGGAAGCGCTCCGGGCGGCTGGCATCGACCCGGGCCTGCGGGGGGAGTCGCTCGGGGTGGGAGAGTTCGCCCGCCTGGCGGCGGGCCGTCCGAGGTTGTCGGCGCATGGACAGCCCGGGCCGTAGCATCACTGCGCAATGAGGCCAGTCACGGTTCGCGCGCCCGCGAAGATCAACCTGCAGTTGTCCGTGGGCGTGCGCCGCGACGACGGCTACCACGATCTCGCCACCGTGTTCCAGGCAGTCTCTTTGTATGACGAGGTCACGGCGACGCCGGCCCGGCGGCTGGGGATAACCGTCGCAGGCGACGACGTCGCCGGAGTGCCGCTCGACGAGACGAACCTCGCGGCCCGCGCGGTCATCGCCTTGAGCGAGCGGGTCGCCCTGTCGCCAGACGTCCACCTGCATCTGCGGAAGGGCATCCCCGCGGCCGGTGGGATGGCCGGCGGCAGCGCCGACGCCGCGGCGGCCCTCGTTGCCTGCGACGCGCTGTGGGGCCTGCGGCTCGACCGCGCAGAGCTCCTCGACATCGCCGCCGGGCTCGGCAGCGATGTGCCGTTCGCGCTCGTGGGCGGGACGGCGATCGGCATGGGCAGGGGCGAGCGGCTCATGCCGGCGCTCTCCCGCGGCACCTATCACTGGGTGGTCGCGTTCGCCGATGAGGGGCTGCCGACGCCGGGCGTCTACGCCGAGCTGGACCGGCTGCGGGCCGGCCGGAAGCTGGCGAACCCGGCCGAGCTCCAGGTGTCCGAGCCCTTGATGACCGCGCTGCTCGCCGGCGATGCCGCCGCGCTGGGCGGCGTCCTCGCGAACGACATGCAGGCCGCGGCCTGCAACCTCCGCCCGCAACTGCGGCTCACGCTCGACGTCGGGCGGGAGTACGGCGCGCTCGGCGCAATAGTCTCCGGCTCCGGGCCGACTTGCGCGTTCCTCGCGCGCGACCAGGAGCACGCGCTGGATCTGGCGGTCGCGCTGTCCGCGTCCGGGGTGTGCCGGTCGGTGAAGCGGGCGCACGGCCCGGTGCACGGCGCGCGCGTCGTCGAGGACTAGCCAGCGCGGCACTAGCATCGCGTTGGTGCCGGCGAACCTCGTGAACCTCGAAGCGGTCAGCAAGACCTATGGCACGCGTTCGCTGCTGGCCGAGGTGTCCCTCGGCGTGGCCGAGGGCGAGCGGATCGGCGTGGTCGGCCGCAACGGCGACGGCAAGACGACCCTGGTCCGGGTGCTGGCCCGGCACGAGCCGCCCGACGCAGGCAGGGTGACCCATACCCGCGACCTACGCCTGGGCCTGTTGGCCCAGCACGACGAGCTCGACCCAGCGGCGACGGTCCGCGCGGTGGTTCTCGGCGACCGCCCGGAGCATGACTGGGCCGGCGATCCGCGGATTCGCGGGGTGGCCAACGCGCTCCTCGGCGAGGTGCCGCTCGACGCTGCGATCGGCCCGCTGTCCGGAGGTGAGCGCCGCCGGGTCGCGCTCGCCCGGCTGCTGGTCGCCGAGCACGACCTGCTCGTCCTCGACGAGCCGACCAACCACCTCGACGTGGAGGCGATCGACTGGCTGGCCCACCACCTCGCCGGGCTCCGGTCGGCGCTGCTGGTGGTCACCCACGACCGGTGGTTCCTCGACGCAGTGTGCGAGCGCACCTGGGAGGTGGAGGGCGGCCGGGTGCACGACTACGAGGGCGGCTACTCGGCGTACGTCCTGGCAAAGGCCGAGCGGTCGCGCGTCGTGGCGGCCGAGGAGAGCCGCCGGCAGAACCTCGTGCGCAAGGAGTTGGCGTGGCTGCGCCGCGGCCCGCCGGCTCGCACCGGCAAGCCGCGGTTCCGGATTGACGCGGCCAACGCGCTCATTGCCGACGAGCCGCCCGCGCGGGACCGCGTGGAGCTGGTGCGGTTCGCGTCCGCCCGGCTCGGCAAGACCGTCCTCGACGTCCACGACGCCACGCTGGCGGTCGGCGGGAAGCCGCTGCTGGAGCACCTCACGTGGCAGCTCGGCCCTGGGGACCGGGTCGGCGTGGTCGGCGTGAACGGAAGCGGCAAGACGAGCCTGCTCCGGCTGCTCGCGGGCGAGTTGCGTCCGGCCGCCGGCCGGCTGGTTGTGGGCAAGACGGTCCGGGTGGCGTATCTGCCGCAGGAGGTAGGCGCGGAGCACCTGGACCCGGAGCTGCGGGTGCTGCCCGCGGTCGAGGAGGTCAAGCGGGTGGTCCAGCTGGGCAAGGGCCGGGAGCTGACCGCGACGCAGCTGATCGAGCGGTTCGGCTTCACCGGAGACCGGCCGTGGGCTCGGGTCGGGGACCTGTCCGGCGGGGAGCGGCGGCGGCTTCAGCTGCTCCGGCTGCTCATGACCGAGCCCAACGTCCTGCTCCTCGACGAGCCGACGAACGACCTCGACATCGAGACGCTGACCGCCCTCGAGGACCTGCTCGACGGATGGGCGGGCACGCTGGTCGTCGCCAGCCACGACCGGTACTTCGTCGAGCGGGTGTGCGACCGGGACGTTGCCCTGTTCGGCGACCACCGGCTGCGCGACCTCCCGGGCGGCGTGGACGAGTATCTGGACGTGCGCCGGGCGCTCACGGTGGCTGCGCCTGAGCGGTCCCGAGAGTCCCGCGGTGACACCCGGGCGGCCCGCAAGGAGCTGACCCGCGTCGAGCGCCGCCTCGACGCGCTGAGCGGTCGTGAGGCCCGGCTGCACGAGGAGCTGGCCCGGCATGCGGCGGACTATTCGCGGGTCGCCGTGCTCGACACGCAGCTGCGGGCGCTGCACGACGAGCGCGCTCAGCTCGAGGAGAGCTGGCTGGAGCTCGCCGAGCGGATGGAGTAGCGGCGCCCCCGCACCCCTCCGCGATCTTGAGCTTTTTCGGTGATGGTCGCTATAAGTATAAGTGGTCCGGTGGGGAAATCCTGCGGGGGTCCCATGGCCGTGTGGGAGCGCTCCCATCAGCGAGGGATCAGCGGGCCGGTCCAGCCAAACGATCACCTTGGTGTCGCCCGGCACGTGTCGCTCGGCCGGCTGCCGGTGGGGCCGGGAGGTCGCCTCCCCTGCCGCCGCCGTTGCGCAGCGCCCAGCCGCCGCTCCGGCTTTCCCAGGGCTATCCGGGGACCATCCGGGGGCGCGTCCGGGGCGGCTGAGGTGGCCGGATCGCGCGCCCTAGCGCGCCGCCCCGCTATCGCCCGCTCCCGTGACCGCTGAGCCTCCTGGGTCGCCATGTCAAGATTCTGGGATCTCCACCCTCTGGGTGACGAAGTGGCGCCACCGACGTGAACGTAAGATTTTGCGGCTCAGAGGGCCACCTCGACTGGCTGTAGCCCTGCGACGCAGGTGACTTGTGTTGCCGCTGAGGCGAGCCGGCTCCGCGATCTTGAGCTTGTATGCGCGACACGCCGTGTCATCGCTGTTTCAGCTCAAGATCGCGGACTATATCGACGGCCAGCCGGGGCCGCTCCACATTCCGGACCCGTCGCCCGAATCCCGGACGCACCAGCGGGCCAGCCGGGCGATCCGGGGCTTCCCACGCCTCGGTGCCTCTGCGTGGTCAGGGTGACGACGTGGCAGGTCCTACGCGAACGTAAGATTTCCTGCTGCAACCTTGTCTACCAGCGCTGTGCTCCCTCGTCGCGAGCCTGGTCCGGCTGGGCACCAGGGGCCGCATGGCGTGTCGATCTTGGGCTTCCGGTCTAGATTCCGGCACACTAGGAGGGTGACCACCGAACAACTCGCGCTCATCTCCGCAGATCCGGCGATCGCGCACGGCCAGGCATGTGTGCGTGGCACCCGTGTGCCAGTTAGCGTGCTTCTCGACTGTCTGGCAGCCGGGATGTCGATGGAGGAGATCGTCGCGGAGTACCCGTCGGTCACGCCGGAGGCCATTCGCGCAGCGGCGGCCTATGGTGCCCAACTTGCCCGCGAAGAGCTCGTGCCGATCAGCTCAGCGCCGTGAAGGTCAAGCTCGACGAGAGCATGCCCGTATCGCTCGCTACACGGCTTGGCAAGCGCGGCGTCGATACCGACACCGTCCTGTCCGAAGGCCTCGGCGGCCACTCCGATGCTCATGTGCTGGCGGCAGCCCGTGAGACCGGGCGGATGATCTTCACGCTCGATCGTGGGTTCGGTGATATCCGAAGCTATCCTCCCGGGAGTCATCCAGGAATCGTGGTGTTCCGCCTCGACGATCAGTCCGGTCCAGCCGTCATCGAGTCAGCGGTGCGGCTAATGGATCACCACAGTCTGGAGGATCTCGCTGGCACAGTGACGATCGTCCACCGGGGGCTACTCAGGATCAGACGCGCTGGGGATTGAAGCCAGAGTGCCTGAGCCCCGAAGGGGTGCGTTGGTCCATGCTATATCTTTGCCCATCTGCGCTTCCCTCTGGTGATGGGTAGCTCGACCGTCAGGGCACGGGCGACGGCGGTCCCGGATGCGACGGCGCGTCATCCGGCCACGCCGGCCGTCCCGAAGCGGGGGCACCTGCGGCATGGCACACACTGCGGGGGTGGCGCCCCGCCGTAGCGCTCTCCGGTCGGGGTGACGCGATGGTGCGACACGCCCGGCGTGTCGCACCACTTCGTCACCCCGAGGGAGGGCGGGCAGGGCCGCCGGCGGGATTGCGGAATCCGCGTGCGCCATGAGGGCGGCGCGCGTAATTCGCGGTCGCAGCGCGTTATCGCGTGCCGACGGCCGCTCCGGCCGCTCCGCAGGGTGGACCCCCCGAAAGACTTACGACCGCGTCGCTCTAAGCCGAGAAAGCTCAAGGTCGCGGCGGTGGTGGCGCGTGGGTTGCGTCGAAGGGCGCGAGCAGGGTCCGCAGCAGCTCGGCCAGCGACCCGCGCTGGTCGGGGGTGAGCGCCGCCAGCAGTGCCTGCTCCCGGGCGAGCAGGTCGGCCATCGCGGCGTCGACCAGTTCCTTGCCCCGCGGGGTGAGCTGGACCCGCACCCCGCGCCGGTCGGCCCGATCCGGCGCCCGGCCGACCAACTGCCGGCTCTCCAGCCGGTCGACCCGGTTCGTCATGGTGCCCGAGGTGACGAGCGTCTGGGTAAGCAGCTGCCCGGGCGACAGCTCGTACGGGGGTCCCGCCCGCCGCAGCGCCGCGAGGACGTCGAACTCCCACCCGTCGAGGCCGTGCTCGGCGAACGCCGCTCGCCGAGCTCGGTCGAGGTGCCTGGCCAGCCGAGTCACCCGGCTCAGGACCGCCAAGGGGCTGGTGTCGAGGTCGGGCCGCTCCCGCTGCCATGCCGCGACCAGCGCGTCGACCTCGTCCTTCACGGCCGCGATTCTAGCCACATCAAGTTTCTTGACATCAAGATACCTGCTCTACCATGCTGTCGGCCATGTGGGATCCAGCTCAGTACCTCCGATTCGGCGCCGAGCGAGCCCGGCCGTTCCTGGACCTGCTGGCTCGCGTCGACGCGCCGGGCCCGGCCTACGTCGTGGACCTGGGCTGCGGTCCGGGCGAGCTGACCGCGTCGCTGAGCGAGCGGTGGCCGGCGGCTCGGGTGATCGGCCTCGACAGCTCGCCGGAGATGATCGAACAGGCCCAACAGCTCGCGGTCGCTGGCCGGCTGGAGTTCGTTCTCGCCGACCTGCGTGACTGGGCCCCCGAGCGGCCCGTCGACGTCCTCGTCTCCCATGCCACCCTGCAATGGGTGCCGGGCCACCTCGGCCTGCTGGCGCGTCTCGTCGCCGCCGTTGCCCCGGGCGGCTGGCTGGCCATCCAGGTGCCGGGCAACTTCTCCAGCCCGACCCACACGGAGCTTCGGGCGCTGTGCGTCTCGCCGCGCTGGCGGGACCGGCTGCTGGCGGTGGCCGACCAGCACCCGTCTTCTGCCGAGCCGGTGGACTACTTAGGCCGGCTGGCCGACCTGGACTGCGCGGTCGACGTGTGGGAGACCACCTACTTTCACGTGCTGACCGGTCCCGATCCGGTGGTCGAGTGGATGAAGGGCACGGCGTTGCGGCCGGTGCTCGCGGAGCTTGAGGGCGCGGAGCGGGCGGAGTTTCTGGCTGCCTACGCGGCCAAGATGCGGGGGGCATATCCGGCGCAGCCGCTCGGGTCGAAGTTGGCCACCGTAGTGCCCTACCGGCGGATCTTTGCGGTGGCCCGCCGGGGCGGCCGTTCTTAGGCTGCTCTTAACCTCCGGTCAGCAAGCTCTCAGGTCCATCGCACATGGTCGAAGCATGTCGGACCCAACACCTCCCCCCACCCGCCGGAATAAGGCCCGTTTGGCGGTCTGGGGCGCGATCGGCGCTCTCGCCGTGCTGGCCCTCTCCGGGATCGTGGTCAGCCAAGTGACGGCCGCCCTCGCCGCGCAGACGCCCAGCCCGTCCCCCACACCCAAGCTCGAAGCGCCGGACCGCCCAGGACACATGGGCAAAGGCTTCCCTGGCCTCCTCCGGCCCGGCGGTTACCTGCACGGCGAGTTCACGGTAGAGAAGTCCGGGGGCGGTTACGAGGTCGTCGTCGTCCAGAAGGGAACGGTCACGGGCAAGAGCGCAGACACGCTGACGGTCAGGAGCGAGGACGGCTACAGCGCGACCTACACGGTCAACAGCGACACCCGCATCGTCAGGGAAGGGGACCAGGCCAAGCTCGCTGACCTGGCGAACGACGACACGGTGTACGTCGCGGGCGTCAAGAGCGGATCCACCGTGACGGCGAGGTTCGTCCACGAGGGCCGGCTGCTCGCCAAGGGCTTCCGGCACGGCGACGGCCCAGGTCCATGGCGGCACGGGCCGTCGGACGCCCCGTCACCCAGCCCGACCAGCACTTAGGAGGCCACTGAACAACATCTGTCCGGCTCGCGACTCCCCGCATCCCGACCGGCTGCGTTGTCGTCAGTCGCCGCACGAAACCCAGTGCGACTCCCTCCTCCGCCTTGCCGGATCGGGCGC
>Ga0184623_10000632_pt1 | contig 15115 bp, 12 predicted proteins | sample PLM1_100_b1_FD_133138 | JGI IMG/M metagenome (GOLD analysis project Ga0184623, IMG submission 133138) | Groundwater sediment microbial communities from an aquifer in East River, Colorado, USA - PLM1_100_b1 | ecosystem: Environmental > Terrestrial > Soil > Riparian zone | place: USA: East River...
CGCCTCCTGTTGGCACCAAGTTAGTTGTTGTCTTATTAAAGTCAGATGTAGAGTAATTTGTGATATTCCTTATTGACGTGACGTTTGAATTCTCATTAACAGACTGAGTTGTTCCCTCCTTTACAAAAAATAACCCTGTCCATCCTTTCTCTGCAAACTCAGTCTTGTGTGCATGGAACATATACTTTCCCGGATATTTATAACTGAATTCCAATATTCCCCGTTCTGCCTGGTTCATAGTAACGATATCAGTATATTCATCTGGTATCAATTTCGTTCCGGTTTTATAGAAATCAAACATATTTGCGTGTAAATGCAAGTTGTTTAGAGGATCAAACTCGAGCATATTTACTAGATATATTCGAATTAATCTATTTTTTTCAATTAGAATAGGATGATGCATGTAATAGTATGGGATACCGTTAACCGTATAGAAGTTATTTTCAGTATCAAAATCAGTATCGTAGCCATTCATTAACATTACCATCTCGTCAGCTTTCAGCCTACCTTGTTTGGGATCCACAATAAATACACCATAAAGACCATGGGTTATGTGTTCCTCGAGGGGCTGCATATGACAATGGTATGGGAATACTCCAAACGGTTCTGCGGTAAATTCGTAAGTGAATTTGCCCCCGGGCGCAATTCCTTCAAAGACTCCATCCATTTCTGAAGGATGTATGCCATGAAAGTGGATTGAGTGGAATTTAGAACCATTATTTAATAAAGTGATCCTGATTATATCGCCTTCTGTAGCTCGTATAGTTGGTCCTGGGATTGTACCGTTAAACGTCCATATATTATATAAGACTCCTGGAGAAATTTCTTTAGTCTGGTCGTCCGACGCAATCATTGTAAAATCTCTTATCACAGTTCCATTAGAAGAGGTTGACAGTCTTCCATAATTAAATTCCCTCAAGTATTTCATTGGTTCAACAACTGCAGTCTTTGGGTTTATGACTAATGAAGTCGGATCTAAAACATCACCTGTTGTTTGAAGTATAGGATAACCTGGCGTATGACCCCCGACAGTGTCCAGCTTAGATGAATTCTGTTCGCTAAGAATAATTCTGCCATATAACATTGTGGAAATAGACAAAATAACAATGGATATCGCAATTCCGACAAGTACCACTATCCTTGGGTAAGTCATCAAGTTTATTAACTATCGTTAAGTTAATTAGAAATGCTAATAAATGTTTCGCTAATCTAACAATGATGTTTTCAGCTATTTAAGTGTAGTGTGAATTTTGTACCAATCAAGACATAAAACCGCAAAATTCGTTCACCATAATACTGATAATCGGATTAAACCGTCCGAATATGGAAAATGCAGACTTTTAATTACATATCTGAATGCCCTTGCGGAGACAAATTCTTCATCAATCCTTTAGGCCCATTTTGTCTTACTCCCGATTAGCTGACCCCACTTACCATCAAGGTTCAAATCCCACTGAACCCACTAATGGTATAGCATTTCAGTAATTCGATGTTTCTAAATCCTTTTTCAGGGACAAATTTGTCCTACATCCCCTTGGCTCCAGACCTAGCAATTTAGATTGGGACTGATAGTATCGATTTTCATTCGTCATAGATAACATTCGATATCTGTCTGAATTTAAATGGTATTAAATTTGAATCACAAACCACTGGCCCCATGATATTTTTATTTTTCTCTTAATCTTTTTAAATGTAGTAACTATAACTGAAGGTGGTATTTCAATTTGTATTTTATTATTTCTTGTAACAAAAAACAAGATAAAGACTTACCGGTTCTTCATTACTTTCCATAATGTTCTTAATTTCAAAACAATTCGATAAAAATGACCTTATCTGTGGTTTGATAAAAAATCTAATTTGAAAACCATTTATTTCATAAATATTACTATCTATTTTCTTGCCTTTATTGTATAGAAGATCATTGTCACTTCTAACTGAAAAATACAACAAACCCTTATCTTTTAAAACTCTACTGGATTCTGTAAAAAGAAACCTTAGGTCCTCATCTGTGAAAGACATATTATAAAACATATGTGAATAAAGTGCGTCAAAATGATTGTTACCAAATGGTAATCCTCGCCTTGCTTCAAAATGTTTTAAATTTATTGAAATATTTTTTTCTCTTATTTTTTGATTTACATTTTCTATTGCTATTTTAGACGAATCTATAGCATGAACATCCAAACCATTTGATGCAAAAAATATTGTGTCTCTTCCTTGTCCACATCCTAATTCTAATACTCTCTTAACCCGATGTTTATTAAAATCCTTATAACACATTTGAGCAAAATCACTTGGATCTACTCCAAAAAATGCTGAATCTTTAGAATAAACCTTATCCCAAATTCCAGCCACAATAGTTATATGCTTTTAATGCTATTAGAGTTTTAACAAGAATTATTATAACAGTATTTAATTCCAAATTTATGTAAGATTTAATTCACTATCGACCAGACCGTGCCTATGTCTTAACAAGTTCGAATCAAACAAAAATCAAGATTATTGTAAAACTGTAATCAGAAAAAAACTAAATACAAGGCAGTAGAACCCTACTACATGCAAGGTTCAAATCCCCTTGGGCCCATTTTGATAACGAGTATTATATTTTGGCGCCTACTTCAAAAATTTTTTCTACTATATGAATCGAGTCAATATTAAAACTGAGGAACAAAATTCAAACATTAAAAATACCAAAGGTTTGATATTAGTATAAAGGGAACTTTACTAGGCTTAAAGTGGTCGATTCACCATAGATAACTTATGAATTCAAAAATCATTAAAAAGGAGATATTAAAATGAGTATCATACTAGATACTCCGCTCTTAAGACCAAATGAAATTACAAAGTCAAAACATGGGGAACCAAAGACCTCCGCAATATTGCTAATATCAGTAGCAATAATTATGGCAATTATTTTGTTGATGTATGCTGGAATATCATACACAGAAGGCGCGATGAAACAATATTCTACATGTAGAGATAAAATAGTAGGCTACGAACAACGTGGAATTTACACGAGTCCAGAAGAGTTCAGATTAGCATTATCATTCTGTGACTCATAATAGGACTGTAAAATAATTTATTTTTTTACTCTATTTTTGGATGTCTTTTAAAAAACATCTTTTTGCCTCTTTTACTTTGTTGCTACAATTCACTTAGAGTGGTATTACGTTGGGATCGTGGGATTGTCATCTTTAGATCCAGGAATTAATTCCTTATCGACAAATTCCTGGAAGGCAGGATCAAACCATTTTTCCATTTCAATAGTGCTTTTCCATATTTGCATTATTTCTCCTTGTTCGAACGCACTCTTCATCCATCGCAACCATCCAGTCCACTCATTATCGCTTAACACTTTTCTTTTCCGCATATGAAAAACATGTGCGAACGTAAACAAAATATCATATGCGTATGCAACCTCAGGTGAATTTGCATCAACCTTGCTTACCACCTTTATCAGTTGAGGGGACTCAATTAATACCTGGTGTAGTGCATGCATTCTTTGAGCCAAATCGTTCAAGACCTTTGTTTCAATATCTACCGATAAACTCTGTGTTTGCTTCCTCGAGAAGTATAGAACTACAAGCATTGTACCAATTATCCCAAGAGCTTCTCCCATGCTGAAATACTCAGCTAAACCAATTTCGGTCATTATCTATACTATCTATCTTCTATACATAATCATTGCTCACTAGTAAAGTGAATTTTTCGACTATAATTCCCTGGCTTCAATGAAAGTAAAATGTCCTCTTTCTTCATCACTATAAATCTCAAATCCCTGTAGCTCAATTACTTCTTTTAGTTTTGATAGTCTTGCCGTTATGGATTTGGTCGTTTCTACAATAAGTAAATATCCATTGGTTGCCAAATATCAGAACTCCATCAGACTAGGTCGAAATTCCGCATTGCCCTCCTCAAAAGGCGGGCGCATAATTCATGTCAAAAACAATCCACACTCCTTTGGGCCCGAACCAAAGTTCCCCTTATTATGGCGCCCTTTATATAGCAGTATGCGAATGCATTTGGAATTAAAATCATGAGATTCTACTAAAAATAAAATAGGACGGGCCATAAATCTACATTTATGTTCAGACACTTGTTATTTCTGTTAGTTATCGTCATTTTTAGTATAGCTCAACAAACTGTATTTGCGCAAGTAACTCCCAATCCTGTTATAAAAGAATTCCGAGTTCCACCAGGATCTCATCCACATGATGTTGCACCTGCAGGAAACGGATCAATTTGGTATACGGCCCAGCGTTCAGGAGAATTAGGATTGTTGGATCAAACTACTGGCAAGACACATCACATTGCATTAGGTCAGGGATCTGCCCCTCATGGTGTTATTGTCGGACCAGATGGCGTACCCTGGATTACAGATGGTGGTCTAAATGCCATTGTACGTGTTGATCCTAATACTGAGAACGTTACGTTATTTCCGCTCCCTGAGGGCACTGGATATGCGAACCTTAATACAGCCACCTTTGATCACAAAGGGATCCTCTGGTTTACCGGACAAAGCGGGATTTACGGTCGCTTGGACCCAACCCTCGGAAGTGTTGAAGTATTTGAAGCACCTCGAGGATCAGGACCCTATGGTATTTCGACAACATCCGATGGCCAAATTTATTTTGCCTCGTTGGCTGGAAGCTATATTGCTCGAATTGATTTAGAAACAGGAAATGCCACTGCACTGGATCCACCCACACGTGACCAGGGCGCACGCCGTATATGGCCCGACTCCGAAGGTCGAGTTTGGTTCACAGAGTGGAATGCCGGCAAGTTGGGCATGTATAATCCTGTTACTAATGGATGGAAAGAATGGAAAGTGCCAGGTCAAAACCCACAGCCCTATGCGATCTTTGTAGATGATAAGAATATTGTATGGCTCAGTGATTTTGGTTCAAATGCGATGGTGCGTTTTGATCCTTCAATGGAAAAGTTTCAAATTTTTCCATTACCCAGTCCTGACGCAAAGGTACGTCAACTCCTTGGTAGGGCCGGTGAGGTATTGGGAGCAGAGTCTGGAACTGATAAGATAGTAGTAATTCAAACGGGTAATTGAGAATTCAGATCTAATCTTCTCGCATCATATGATTTGATGTGAAGTAAGATAAAACATCATTTCCCCAGTGGGATATTGCAATAACCTAATGGATTACCGTCTCATCGAAATAGAGTAATTTGTAACATTATCAATGACTTATTGCGTTCAGTAAAAGCAAAGTAGTTTAAAAGACAGTTTTTGTTTCTTAGCTTGGTTTTTTGTTCGACCAAGTGGCTATCTATAATACTTCTTGTGGATTTCCAAATTCTAATGCATATATTTGGTGAAGGAAAATTGAATCGACACCAAAAGCAAACAACATATAAATTATTTACTGGCTTAATTTTTTAGTGAGGGAGTTATTAAATAACGAAACAAAAGAAACGGTTTTTCAAAATCCGTGCAGCTTTTGCATTGGGAATATCAATTATAGCAGACGCCTTGGATTATTTGGCTGCTCCAATTTTTGGCGTTCCAATAATAGGTGACGTGTTTGATATTATTGTATCTGGTTTATTATATTTTATAACTAAAAGTAAAGTCTCCGTCATAATGAACCTCACTGAATTCATACCATTCCTAGGCGACTTTCTGCCGGTATATACCGTTTCCACTATGATCTGGATTCTGAGAGAATTAGAAGATGATAAACTAAGTCTTGTAAAACGCGTAATAGAATTTCTATCAAATAAGCGTAAACATACCTAATGCTAGGAACAATTCAAGAAAACCCCCTAATAGTAGAATATGAGATGATTTAAATGAAATGCAAGTCGGAGGTTTAAAATCCGGGTATCATTACACCATAACAACTTCAGTTCAATACTCTTGTAAATCCATCTAGACTCAACTTGAAGACTTTTTGATCTATCATGTGCTGATTTAGAGTAACAAGTAATACTAAGTAAAATTGATGTTGAATAATTTAGAGATATCATGACTGGTAAACACGATGTTAATAAAATTCAGCTCATAATTTGATAAATACATAATTACCAAAAGATTTAAACTCAATTTGCCTATTTGCTCTATATTATCTTTAGCAGTAACAGTACAATTAACAGTACTTCCTTGTTAATGAAGCAGTACTATTATCCTTGAATCTGCTCAGTATATATAATATTGATCCAGCAATACGATTCTACTGTTAGTATTACTATTATTGTCTTTTGCAGAGGATTTAAAAGTAGTGACATGAATCGCACCTACAATAGTTACTGCCAGATAAGTATATCATGTGTAAATCACTAAATTTGAAGTGTTAACTAAAATATGAGAATTATACTCTGCCAACGTATTTGAGAGAATTTACTAGTCTAATATGACAACTTGAACATACCACCATGTCAAATAATCCAAAAAGTGAGTCAGTCTTCTGCTTACAATAATCACAGATCATCTCACTTTCCATTCTATAATTATGCTCAAAATAAGTTAAATACGTTTTATAGGATAAAGTGTTTCTGAAAATAGTCCAGCTTTACTGAACTCTATCACATCTAATTCTCCGTTGATTTGTCTGGATTCTATTTTTGCAGAGTTTTTGTGGTTTCTTCTGTTGTACCGACTAGTTAGTATCATTTTTAATGTCATTGGGTTTCTTGGTTCTATAATATCCACATATTGATCTGGTTATCACTCTAAAACAAGAATGTTACTTTTTTAGTAATATGCTTACTATTTTATGATATGCTCAAGTTGCGGAGGTTATTGTGATTTTGCTAAAAGGAAGCTGGTAATTCAAATAGACGATTATCTGTCAGATAAGGTTTAATCAATTTGCTTATAGAAGTAAATAAACAACTGATGGGATGAGTTTTGAATGATTGAATGATGAACAAGAAACAATCAAGCACCCACCAGTTGTTTCTGGTTGCGTTATAGGACTTGTATGCAACAAAGTATAAAAATGCTTGAGATACAATCTTCTATAATATTCCATTTTATTACATTTTATGACAGTTTAGATCTGCTTTTGGTGAAAGTGCGAAATCGCCACCTCTTATTTTAGAATTATTTTATTTCTATGACTTAGTATCAGAACGGAACACAATCAGGATTATTTGTATCGTATATGTTGAGTAAATTTATTCCTCAATTCTATCTTAAACAATATTACTCTACTTTAAGCGATTCAGTAATTTGTCAACATATTCTTTAATCACTCCAGTTAATCTTTTTCTTACAAATTCCTCTGTTATTTCATTTTTGTTATAACTACTTTCTATTGGATGACCATCACCCAATGTTCCTTCTTCAAAAATGTGCACCCTCCCATCTTTTGGAAAGAAAGTGATCTTTGGAACAGAACCATATTTTGATAATAAGTTTGAATCCTTTAATTCAAATGTTATATCCTGAAGTAACGGATGTGGCTTTTCAACAGTGCAACTAAGTGAGACCCTCTTTCCTTTGGTTTCAAGAAATTTCTTATATTCTAACATTATGGGCTGAATAATATTATCCGATAACTCGCCAAACTCTCTGTCAGACACTAACTTCTCCTGTCCTTCTTTATCTTCTGCCAGTTTATTTTCTAGTAATTTCTTTTCTAACTTATCAAATGATTTACCTAACTCTTTGTCAATTCCATTCAATTGTAGGAATATTCCATTATCTATTATTATAGTATTTCAGATGCAATTTTGCTTATTGGTTCGTATCTAATCGGAGATTTAGTATCATTAGGCATTTTCTTATTTCCAATGGTAGGTTTTGGAAGAAAAGGTATATTTTTTGGCACTATATGCAATTTCGTGTCTTCAGTTCAATGGATCTGCATTTTTGGCAGGGATGTGAGAGAGACGGAATTTACGATAAAAGTGTAGATACCATTTATTATAACAATATTGACTGTTCTTTTTCATTATTCTAATATCTTTATTGTGCTGATTTAGGAAAAATATTGCCATAATCCTACCAAGAAAGAAAATTAAAATACAATATATTTTTATTATACTTGATTGAAAGATTCAAACTATTTTACCTCAGAAGAGGCAAAAAAAATTGGAGAATTGCTAGGTGTTGATTGGAGCAAATTTGATGTAGAGCAGTTTAGAATGGGACTGGATGTAGAATTGGAACATGGAATATCTGACCTACAGACAAATGTTACTCAGGACGATGAAATCACTACAGGTAAAATTGCACTTGCACATTTAAATGAATTTCCAGATTACTACACAAGATTGGAAAAGATGGAAAAGGACGCAAAGGAATTTCATAATAAATGATAAATCTGAAACTTTGCAAGGTAAGTCTCCATTATTAGAAATATTTCCTATATTGCTCCCGCGATTTAAGAAGCTAAAATACAATATTAATAATTTGGTTCGATTTGGGCTAGTATTGGCTAACTAATTTAAAAGTAAATTATAACTACACTAATCATGCAATTTTGTCTGGAGATATGGGGAGTTGATTTCGAAAAGATTAGGGAAGTTTGTACTTTTGCTGAAAGACTAGGATATGATGGTTTTTTTTATGGCGAATCTTTGTCAGAAATAGACCTGGATTGCTGGACCGTATTATCTTCATTGGCATCTACAACAAATAGAATTAAACTCGGACCTGTGATAACATATCTTTTTCCTCAATACAGAAGTTTAGCTCTGTTGGCTAAACAAGCACTAACATTGCAAGAAATATCAGATGGCAGACTGGAATTCAGGACTGGTACGGGAGCTAAACTGAACCATTCAGTAGGTTGGTGGTATCCATATGGAATCGATTATCCCAATGAAATAGAAAGAGTGGCAATACTAGAAGAAGGACTTCAAGTTTTGGATATGCTTTGGAAGAACAATAAGACTCAAATTCATTTTCAGGGTAAATACTTTAAACTAAATGGAGCAAATATAAAGTTACCATATTTAGGGACTCATAATACAAGAATCCCAATTACGGTAGCCGCAAAGAGTAATAAAACAATGGGCATTGCCGCTAAATACGCAGATATCTGGGAATCCTCATATCTCTCACCAGAAGAATATTTTGCACTAGACGAAAAATTCAAAAAAATTATAATTTCAAAAAATAAAGAGCGTAGCATTAAGAGATCAATTGAGTTGGATGTTATTATTGGAGAATCAGATAGTGACCTAACGTATAAGGAGCAAATATTTTCGATGCAACGAGGACCTAATATATTACATCAGATAACCAAGAAAGGCCTTGTGGGCAAATCCGAAACTATTGCACAACGAATTAAAAAGTATGTTGATGCAGGTATTGACCAATTTTTTCTTGCCTTTCAAGATCCTTACGATACTAAATCCTTAAAGTTATTTGACGACGTTGTAAAATCGCTTTAAAAAGGTAAAATATTCTTTTGCAATTCGACACTAATAGTTCACAAATAGCAATATTGTAACCCAACTATGCAAGGACACCTTCGTGTTTAACCTTTGATGTCAGGTATTACTCCAAACTACTATCTAACACATTATAACACAACTTCGTACTTTGCAATGCTACCTTTCTTATAATATCAAGCATTATGGAATAATATGAAAAGTGGTAGATTCTGTGATTTGTGTCGGAAGGAAGTTACCATTAGTAACATGATCCCAATTGAAATTCAAGGGGAAAATTATGTTTTCGATAGTTATGACTGCATTAGGATATTTCAAAAGTTAAATGCCGTTTATGGGAACATCCTTGTGGAACAATGAGGGTAAGAAAATGAGTAACAAGGAGACAACAAAGATGACTAAAAACGTTGTAGACTGGAAGAGTACATTTTCGATTGCAGTTATTGTAGCTCTCATCCCAGTTTTGTTACTATCATTAGTAGCATTACCAGCTTCATCTTTACCTTATGCTTATTCTCAAGCTGAACTAAAGGATTCAAAAGGGATTATTTGGTATGATAAAGCACTTGCACTAAACCAAAACAACGTTCCGGCTCTCGTCCAAAAAGGTACTGATCTTGTAAATGAAGGAAACGGTCAACAAGCGATAACATGGCTTGAGAAAGCACTGAAAATTGATCCAACCAATATGTTGGCATTGGTAAGCAAGGGTGCTGCACTCCAAGATCTAGAACAATATCATGATGCTATTGTCATGTATGATAGAGTACTTGCTATAGATCCAACTGATGTTTATGCATTGGGTGGTAAGGCTGCATCTCTATATGGTTCAGGTCAGTTTCAACAAGCTGTAACATGGATTGATAAAGCATTAGAAGTAGATCCAAACGATGGAAAAATACTCCAGGTAAAACAGACACTACAAGAAACACCAAATTAAACTAGAAAACTAGTTGCTCAGACCTAATCATTTTTGTTAGAATAACTACTTAGTTCACTGCAACTGTTGAAATTGATGTCTCACCAATGAGAAAATCGGGCTTGTTCTAATCAGTATTGTCTGGGAATTTACATTTTTTTATATAGTCAGTCATGAACCAGTGATCGTCTAAACGGCAGCAATTTTTCAGCAAATTACCTTACACAACAAGTATGTTTGCAAAACTTTAGTATCTAAAGTATATGCTCTACTGCCTTTTGAACATCTCCTGCGTCTATCACATCTCCCTCAATCATTGCTTCCAACAACCTTAGAACAATCAATTCCCCTGTAGCACCAGCGATCGTTTGCGGAATAATGACACACACGTCATCTACAATTACAGTAACTTCATTATCTGTGCCGCCACTCCAATCCTTTGGAATGCTAATGTAAAAGTTGTCAGAGTCGGCATTACTGTGAGGGTCCTGATACAAGATTTTAACCAATACAAAGATTTTACTCTGGTACTTTAAATTCTTAATCATATACCTGAAAAAAGTCTTGATTTTAGAAACTAAGTACATCATATTGTAATTCCAAAATTCAATTATTCTTTACAATACTAATTTACTGACCAAAATTTGAATAGGCTTTTATAATACCTAATTACAATTTTTGTCGACAATGAAAAATCAACGGAGAGTAGGCGAACTAATTACAATATGCTGTGGAATTGGCTTGGCAATAGGCGGATTATTTGTGAATGTTCCACCTGTTGCATATGGAGGTCTTTGCATTATGGGCCTTGGTCTAATTTCTGTATTTTGGAGATAAGGACTATCTTAAATTAGCATCTGCGTAAACTTCATGAATGTCATTAGATATTTTGGTATCTAACCCTGTTACTATTTATTGTATGTCTACAGGTCATCATATAGTTAGGTATGAAAAAAATGATTAGTTAAAATCTGCTGGTGAATTGTCTTTAGGATTGTAGAATGGAATATTTTGTGTTTGTTATTTCTGACACGGTATCTTCGATCTTTTTTTTCAATACCTTTGATGCTGAATCGAGCTCGTCGATAGCATTCTTAGTTTCTTCTATCTTTGAAATATTTTCTGAACGGTATTTTTCGTACATCTCTGTCATGTTTTTTATATCATCAAGGTGTTTCATATTTTTTGAATTGACTGATGATTCTAATTGATTTAATTGTTCATTTAGATTTTTCATGTTCCAAGATAATGAAGGTAGTGAATTAGTAATCTCGTCTATTTGATGAATCGTCTTTTCTGGATCTTTAATTTGGATTTCTCTCTCCACGATCTGTTTTTTAAGTTCATTGAATAAATGCAAGTATTGAGAACTATCGTTAAAAATTTTTAGAGGTTCTTTTAGAATAGTGGCAAGTCTTCCTTGAGTTTCCTTAGATGCTAGATATGAAAATTTGGTTATTGGGCGAGACAGATTAGAAACCCTATTTATCATATTTTTTTCAAATATTCCAATTTCATTTTTCTTGTCATTTATTTTCTCTAAAATGTTTGACGCATTTAGAAATTCTTCTGATTTTTGAAGATCTTCGTATTCTGAATTACCTGTCTCAATATTTTTCTCGATAGTTTGCCGTTCTTCCATTAATTCTGAGAGTCTATCTTGTTTGTCTTTTCTTTCGCTGAGTTTTTCCTTCAACAAAATCAAATCGTCTTTGCAGGCAATGCACTTGTTGATTTCACTTTCTTTGGTAGACAATAGTTTAGTTACCGCTTTTAGTAAAGATGATAAATTGTCGAATTCATTTTTTAATTTATTAATTTGTTTCCTCATGAATTCATTAAGAATTCTATTGTGCGAATCTCCAACTTGTCCAAATCTATTTATTAATAGTTCTAAATTGTTTTTGAATTTAAGTGCGTCTTCGTAGTTTTTGATGTCAGAAGATTCTATAAAGGATTCCTTTTTAATACTTGTTATCAAAATCTTTTTTGAGGTATTAATTGTTGATTCAAATTTAGGATTCTCTGCCTTAATTTCTTGTTCTTCAAGCTCATCTGCATCTTTCCTAAGATGATCCAGACAATTTAATACAGAATTTCTTATGGGTTCAAGATTAGTTGATAAATCTCTTTCAAAAACTTTTTTTTCATTTTCTATTATTTCTAGTAATTCTTTATCTGTGACAGCTTGAAAAGAATCACTGTCACTTTTTTTATCCTGAAAATAATTAGATGTCTTCCTCTTAAAAAAGCCAAATTTGGGAGACAATGGATTATTTTACTAAGTTATTACTAAAAAACCTAATCAAAAAACTATGTTCAAGTTCTCGAGATTGACAACTTTTGGTAATTTATGTTAGATATAAAAGACATCTTTAGAAATTATATACAAATTTCATCAATTCATAAAAAATGTAACAAAAGATTCTGAATTCGATCTAAAATTTTCATTTTACTATTTTTAGTGTAAATTGGCCAATTACCTTTACACAACCTCAGTATCAGCTATTTTTTCGATGTAGTCGCGTTCCAAAGTTTTTATTAATAAGTAGTATAATAATACCTTGAATTATGTTTCCGGTAAGAAAGTTAACCTTTATTTCTGGAGTGTTTGCCTTTGCGCTTTTTGGTCTTGTCAGTACAATGCTTTTTACAGCGCTTGCCAAACCCGCAGTTGATCTCTCTCCGACTTGTGGACCTCATGAACCAGGATTTAACATAGTCATAAATGCAAATGGGTTTTCGCCAGACAGTACCGTTGCCTGGAAGATTGTAGGATCTGATAGCAAGATCCCATTATACGGTTATTTTGAAACAAATAGTACAGGCGGATTCAACGATGTAACATTTGCAGATGACCTTAAAGAAGATCATTATAAGATGTATTTTGCTGATGATGTCAATAGCGATGGAACATTTGATATTGGAGCTGCAAAAGTATATGCAAACGTAACTATCCCATGTGAAAAGTGACATGACATTATTCAATTTTATCGTATTGCCGAAAATTGAGTACAATGGGTTAGAGTAAACATGTTGCTTTTTAAAAAGAATTTAATTGATAGACGCTTATTTGTAACGTTTTTCTCATCTCTCGCTTTTATTGTTCTGTCTTCGTTTACTGGAAATTTAGTTCAATCAGTATATGCAGACTCTAATTATGCCGCTGCAGGAGATTGGGGATGCACATCAAACACCGATGCTACTGTAAGTAACATAGTTGGAAAAAGTCCAGAAAAAGTTTTTGGACTAGGGGATTATTCTTATGCTTCTACCGGAACTTGTTGGTTTAACAAGATAGGTCCAATTGATAGTATCACCGAGATTGCATTTGGTAATCACGAGGATGATAGTGATGAAGGCTTTAGTGGATATATGAGTCATTTTGAACTCACTCAGACATATTACGCCTATACCCATGATGGTGTTCGTGTCATTGTTATGGACACAGACAGGAATAGTTTTTCCTCTGGTTCAGCGCAGAAAAGTTTTGTGCAGAGTGAATTACAATCAGCCTCTACTAATCCAAACATAAAATGGATAATCGTTTATCTTCATAAACCATTGTATACCTCACCCAACACTTGTAGTAGCTCATCGTGTTCAAATACTGGATCTACTGCTGCATCACTTCGAGACAATTATCACGCCATGTTTGATCAATATGGAGTAGACCTTGTCTTGCAAGGGCATGTTCACAATTATCAAAGAACCTTTACGTTAAAATATGATCCAGGGAGCCCATCCAGCCCTACAATAACTAGCAATAATGCCAACACATACACCGAAGGGAATGGAGCAGTCTTTGCTTTAGTGGGTACTGGTGGAGTAAACTTCCACGGTTTGTCTGGAAAAGCATCATTTACGTCCAGTCAGCAGGACGATTTTTTTGGTCAACTAGATATCAAAACTACTGACAATGGCAATAAGTTGGAAGGTAAGTTTTATAGAAATGGTAACAATGCCATATTGGATAGTTTCAGCATTACAAAAGCAGGTAATTCTCCGCCAGTAGCAAATAACCAAGCTGTTACTGTCAATAAGGATACTCCTACCCAGATAACCCTTACTGCAACCGATCCAAACAATGATCCGCTTACCTATTCTATAGTAACACAACCATTACATGGTACAATATCAGGAGGTACTGGAGCTGTTCGAACATACACTCCAGCCGCAGCCTATGTAGGTCCTGATTCATTTACGTTTAAAGCAAATGACGGAACTGTTGATAGCAATACCGCAACCGTAACCATAAATGTAGTACAACCAGGACAAGGAACTTATAATTATGCTCCTGGCCTTGTCCTAACAGGTTCCAATTTCCAGGATACAGCAAGCTCTGCTTCATTACAGCTGTCTCAGTTTAGCGTTGCAGCCTGGTTTAAGACATCAACAAACTTTGGCTCTGATGCCTTTATAGTAAACAAGGGCGGGATAGGTAGCGACAGTTCAGGACAGAATATGAACTATGGAATATGGATGACAAGTTCAGAGCAAATAAAAGCCGGATTTGAAACAAGCACTGGAGCTGACCAGTTCGTTACTTCTGTCAATACATATAATGATAATCAATGGCACTATGCGGTAGTAATAAACGATGGTTCTACTGTCATATTATATATTGATGGTGTGCAGGTAGGCACCAAATCAACAACAGGTGCATCCCCTGAAAGTTCCGGAACAAAGCCAGTAAGGGTAGGTGCTAATTCCAGGGTTACTCCACCAGGAAACTTCTTTACTGGAGAAGTGGATGAGGTACGGGTCTGGAATGATGACCTAACTGCACAGCAAGCAGCAGATGCGTTTGCAGGTACTTCTTTCAACACTGGAGAA
>Ga0184623_10000633_pt1 | contig 15088 bp, 16 predicted proteins | sample PLM1_100_b1_FD_133138 | JGI IMG/M metagenome (GOLD analysis project Ga0184623, IMG submission 133138) | Groundwater sediment microbial communities from an aquifer in East River, Colorado, USA - PLM1_100_b1 | ecosystem: Environmental > Terrestrial > Soil > Riparian zone | place: USA: East River...
CCAACACGGTGGAAGGCTATCGGCGGGACCTGGCCAAGCTGCAGGCGTTCCTGCAAGGACAGGGGCGCGAGAATGCGGCGATGTTGGAGCGTGCCGATGTTCCGCGGCTGCTGCAGTTTTTGCGAAGCCAGAACTTGGCGTCCCCCTCGGTCGCGCGTTGCCTGGCGGCGTGTCGCGGGTTCTACCGGTTTCTCCTCGGCGAGGGCCTGGTCCGCCATGATCCCTTCCTGAACATCACCGTCCCCCAAGCCTCGCGGCGCTTACCCAAAGCCGTAGCCTTCGCCGAAGTCCAACGATTATTGGATGCGCCTTCACGCCGGGAGACACGAAAAGGCCGGCACCCTGAAGCCCTGCGGGATGACGCCATGCTCGAAGTCCTCTATGCGACCGGCCTCCGCGTGTCGGAACTGGTCAAGCTGGATCTGGACGCCGTCAATCTGCCGGTCGGCTTTCTCCGTGCGACGGGGAAAGGATCCAAGCAGCGCGTGGTTCCTGTGGGGGCCGTGGCGGTTCGGAAGCTTCGCCGCTACTTGGAGAGCGGGCGGCCGCAGCTGCTCAAGACCAGAACGTCCAACCGTCTCTTCGTGACTCGTTCCGGGGGAGGCATGACGCGGCAGGGGTTTTGGAAAATCCTGCGGCGCTATGTGCGGGTCGCTGGCATCCAACGGCCGATCTCGCCGCACATGCTGCGGCATTCCTTCGCCACTCACCTCTTGGAGCGGGGAGCCGACCTTCGCGCGGTGCAGATGCTGCTGGGTCATGCCAATATCTCGACCACTCAGATCTATACGCATGTCGAACGAGAACGCTTGAAGCAACTCCACAAACGTCATCATCCGAGAGGGTGACCCCGTCCTGCTTCTTTGGTTGACAGGATGGTGGGGACTTGCTAGTATTGGTTGGTTTTCCAAAGGGATATGAGCTTATTTTGCATCTGTTCGGGCGGATAGCTCAGTTGGTCAGAGCGCTGCCCTTACAAGGCAGAGGTCACAGGTTCGACCCCTGTTCCGCCTACCACGAAATTATCTGCGACGTTATTTTCGGGGCCGTCGTTCAGCCTGGTTTAGGACGCCAGATTGTCAATCTGGAAGTCGCGGGTTCAAATCCCGTCGGCCCCGCCATATTTTGTCCGTCCGCGGGCTGATGGGCCTGGAGAGACAATCCGAGAAGGCGAGGAGGCCTTGCGCTGACTGATGCTGTTTCGTTTGGGACTGCTTGATCTCCTGTCCTCGTTGGGTCTTGTTTCCAAGTTCGTTCTCCTGACCCTGCTCGTTTTTTCCATCGGCTCCTGGACCGTGATTCTCTATAAGTGGCGGTTCTTTCGCCGGCTCGAAACCGCTGACCAACGCTTCCTGGAAGCCTTCGGCCGCTTCGAATATCCGCTCGAAGCTTCCCGCGATATCCGTCGGCATGCGGGCAGCGGTGTGGCGGCGGTCTTTACGGAAGTCACGGCCTGTTACAACGGTGCAGGGAACGGCGGCAGTGAGGCCCGGCGGGCGATCGCGGGCGCGGGGAGTGGTGATGTAGGGCTGCCGACGCAGCATTATGTGGAACGGGTCCTGGCGCATGCCATCCAGGAACAGATCACTAAGACGGAGTCGTACCTGCCGTTTCTGGCCACGACCGGCAACATTACCCCCTTCATCGGTCTCCTGGGTACGGTGCTGGGCATCATCGACGCGTTCCATCAGATCGGCGCACAGGGCACGGCCAGCATCGCCGTCGTCGCGCCCGGCGTGGCCGAAGCCCTTGTGGCGACCGCGGCCGGGCTGTTCACAGCCATTCCGGCAGTGATCGCGTACAATTATTTTCTCTCCCGGGTCCGGCAGATGGCGTTCCGCATGGACCGGTTCGCGATTGAATTGACGAATGCGCTCGAGATGCGGGGCATTCGGGAAAGCGCAGGGCAGCCATGATCGAATCCCGTCGGCGTCGGTATATGGCCGAGATCAACGTGATTCCATTGGTGGACGTGGTGCTGGTGCTGCTCGTGATCTTTATGGTCACGGCGCCGATGCTGTACCGCGGCATGGATGTCAACCTGCCGAAGTCCGCCTCCAATACGATCAAGCCGGAGGAGCGCGTGGTCCTGACGGTCGAACGGGATCGCCGCGTGTACGTAGATAAAGAGCTGGTCCCCATCGGCTTGCTCCTACGGAAGCTGGACGCGCTCCATCACAAGAACCCCGATGTGGCGGTCTTCCTACGGGCCGATCAGGCCGTCCCGTATGGGACGGTCGTTGAAGTCATGGACAGCATTAAAAGGGCCGGGATTGAAAAGCTCGGCATGGTGACCGACCCTGTCATTACTGAGGAACGGGGCAAGTAAAGCATAAACCTTTTAGGCATGCGATGACAGCCGGTATGCCCGATGACATGCGCCGACCCGCGTTGGTTTCGGTGGCGGTCCATGTGGTCGCCGTCGTGATGTTGTCTATGCTGCCGCTGGTGAAGATCCCGCCGCAAGGCGCTTCGGCCATTCAGGTGATGCTGGTTTCCAAATCGGCGGCTCCGGTTCGACTTGTTCACGTTGAACGACAGCCGGCCGCTCCGATTGCTCCAGCAGTCCCTGTTCCGGTGAAAGAGCGCCGGCCGGCACCGCAGCAGAAGCACGTCGCGCCGGCTCCCCAGCCCATACAGAAGACGCCGCTCGTCGCTCCAGCCGAACCGCCGCGGTCTGTGCCGAAGGAACCTGAGACTCGGCTGGATCTTGGTGCAGCCCTCCGCAAAGCGGAAGAGGCGCTCAAGAAACCTGCGCCCGTTGATATGACCAAGCCGGCCGTTCCGCCGACGTCCCCGCCGTCCAAGTCGCGAACGACCGAGGAAATCAGTAAATTGCTGGGACAGTTGCCGGCTCCGGGCGCACCCCCACAGGAGTCCAGACCAGCCGTGGCGCTCGCTTCTCCAGAGGCGTCTGCGGCGCCCCGTCCCGCCGCGCTGGAGCGTTGCCCTCCGAAGGCGCGGGCCTATTGCCCGCTCCTTGAAGCGGCGATCAACCGGGTCTGGAACGTCGATACCGATCCCGCCCTGCGGCGTGTTCTCGAGAGCGCGGGGAATGCGACGACGATGGTTCAAATCGTGATCCAACCGGACGGGGAGATCCGGGGCATACGCCTGGCCAAATCATCGGGGAATGAATCGTATGACCGTGCGGTTCAGAGCCTGTTGATGGCACTCAGACGTGTGCCCCCGCTTCCTGATGACATGAAGGGGGAACCGTTTGTGGCCATCACCAGTTTCACCTATTTGAAGAAAAAGGATTCCTAAGCCAAACGATGCGTGTTCCTCGAAGCTCGGCGCTCCATCGGCCGGTCGGCGTGCTCCTGATCGGGGCGTTGCTCGCGGTCTTGGCCGTCTTTGTGGTAAGCTCCGGCGCGATCGAAGTGTTCATTGACGCCAACCGCGGCGCGATCCAAAAGATCCCGATTGCAGTGTACACATTCAAGCAGGGCCTGGCTTTGAGCGGGCAGGCCCCAACGGAAGTTCTGAAGGCCGACCTCCGCCGGTCGCTCTTGTTCGAGGTCGCCGACCTGGAGAAGCTCGGCATTAAGGGAGAGGTGAATTCCGATCCGGATCCTGTGGCGATTCAGAAGGCGGGTGACGCGGGTCTGGCGGTTCAAGTGTGGGGTTCCATTTTGCCGCGGGGCCGAGACGCGGTCATGGAAGGAACGCTGTATGATTTCACGCGGGCCGAGATCGTGGGCGGCAAGCGCTTTATAGGTAGCCCTGAGGTCATTCGGTACATGGCCCATCGCTTCGCGGACGAGTTGGTCTTCCATTACACCGGGGAAGAAGGAATCGCGCGCAGCCGGATCGCCTTTGTTTCGCAAAGAGGCAGCGCCAAGGAGCTGTTCGTCATGGATTATGACGGGTATAATGCCCGGCAGGTGACCTTTGATGAGTCCTTGAATCTGGCGCCCGCCTGGTCTCCCGACAAGCGACGCCTTGTGTTTGTGACGTATCGAGAAGGGGACGATCCCAAGATCCAGGAACTCGATTTGACGACCGGAAAACGGCGGACGCTGGTGTCCTTCCTGGGACTCAACATCACGCCGGAGTGGGCCCCTAACGGGGAGGAAATGGTCTTTGCCACGACGAAAGACGGGAATGCGGAGATTTACAAGGTTGATAAGGACGGCAAGCGGTTTGAACGGTTGACCAACCATCGGGCCGCCGACCTCGCCCCCACGTGGTCGCCGACCGCGCGCGAGATCGCGTTCACGTCGGATCGGGGGGGAACGCCTCAGATCTATCTGATGAGCGCGGATGGGACCAATGTTCGCCGGCTGACTTTCGAAGGCAGCTACAACAGCGCCCCGGTATGGTCGCCCAAGGGAAATTGGATCGCCTATGTTTGCCGGGCCGACCGGAGATTCCTCAAAATCTGCCTGATCAGTCCCGATGGGCAGGCGCGGCAACTGCTGACGTCGGGGAGCAGTAATGATGAGTCGCCGTCCTGGTCGCCTGACGGTCGGCACGTGGCGTTCAGTTCCACGCGCAATGGGAAGCGGGATATCTATATCATTAATGTCGATGGGGCAGGGCTGGAACGGTTGACGGCCAATGGAGCATTCAATGATGATCCCGCATGGTCGCTGCCGTGATTGCTCGGCAGCGGGAGGAGCGCCACGACACATCGTTGCGGCGAACGGACACTCATTCAACAGAGAGGAAGGGGAAGATGCCCATGAAGAGCAGAGCAAGTAGGTCGGTGTACTTGGTTGTGGTAGCAGGGCTGGTTGGAATGCTGGTCCTCGGAGGTTGTGCCAAGAAATCCGGGACGGGCACCACATCGGGGGAAGAGGCGACATCCGGGAAAGCGTCATCCCAGGGTTCTGATCCTTCTTCCCAGACGACTCCCAAAGACAAGAGCGTGGTAGAGGCTCCCCCCACGATGGTGGCCAAGGCCGACGAGGCGGAAATCGCGGCACGTAAGGCGCGGGAGGCGGCGCAGAAGCAACTCGCGGACATTTATTTCGCGTTCGATAAATGGGCGCTGACCGCCGAGGGGAAGAAGAACTTGACCCAGAGCGCTGAGGCGCTGAAGCAGGTCCCTACGGCCAAACTCAGCATCGAGGGTCATTGCGATGAACGGGGAAGCCGCGAGTACAATCTGGTGTTGGGAGAGAAGCGGGCGAAGGAGACGCAGCGGTTCCTGTCGGGCCTCGGCGTGACGAACCCGATGAGCGTCACCAGCTACGGGAAAGAACGGCCGGTGTGCACCGAACACGACGAGTCCTGCTACTGGAAGAACCGTCGGGCGCACCTGGTCTTGGAGGGTGTGAGCGGGAAATGAGCAAGAACCAGGCGTGGGTCAGTCGCGGTTTCCTTCTGATCGGGGCGGGGATGCTCCTTGTAGCCTGCGCGACGCATGAGGACCTGAGGCAAGTCAAGGCGCAGACAAAGCATGAGTTGAACATTGCCCAGCAACGCAACGCCGAGTTGGAAACCAAAGTCCAGGAGATCAAAGGCGAGGACCTTTCCGCGTTCCAGGGGCAACTGGAGACCATCCGTCGCGATCTCGACGCCATGCAGAGTGGGCTGGATGATCAGAAGGCGCAGGTCTTCACTTTCAATCAGAAGCTGTCCAGTAAGCTCGAGGGACAGGCCGCACGACTGAGCGGTCTTGAGAAGCGTGATGAGGCAACAGGCAAGAATCTTGCCCAGGTGACCGAGACGATCAAAGGAATCGCGACCAAACTGTCGGCCCAAGTGGATCGACAGGCTGCGTCCCTGTCCAAGCTGGAAGAGACGACGAAACAGATGGACACGCAAGTGAAGGCTCTCGCTGCGCAGGGGGCTCAGTTTCAGGAGGCGCTGGGTGAATTCTCAAAGGTTCTGCATGGTCTCAACGACCGAGTAGCCGAGGTAGACCGTCGGATCACCGAATTAGCCGGCAAGACGGACGGCAAAGCCGGGATGGTGGCAACCCCCGAGAGCGGTCAGGCCGCGCGAGCGGACGTCCCTGAGGCCGGCCCCGGCCAGTCGGCTCCAAGCGCGTCTGACGAGATCAGAGCGGCATCGATCCCGGCTGAACCTGCACCCAAGGCGGTGATGTCAGCCCAGGAAATGTATGATCGGGCGCAAGACGAGTACAAGAAAGGGCGATACGACGCTGCGGTGACGATGTTTCGCGTGTTGCTGACGCAATACCCGCAATCGGCGCTGGTTCCCAGCGCTCATTTCTGGATAGCCGAAAGCTATGTCAAGACGCGCGACTTGGGGCGAGGCGTCGCGGAGTATGAGCAAGTCATCACGCGCTACCCCCAAAGCGGCAAGGCAGCCACCGCTCTGTACAGGAAAGCCGTCGCCCTCTTGGAGCTGAACAAGAAAGAGGACGCCAAAACTGCTCTCCGCAAGCTGATCGCTAATTATCCCCAGTCTGAAGACATCCAACGGGCCCGCGCCAAGCTGGCCTCTCTTAAATGAGACTCTCCATCATCCTGTTGTTCGGTGTAATCCTAGCCGGGTGCGTGCCGACGGCGGACTTCAAGGATCTTCGCGCCGAGGTCCGTGAAGTGCAGGCCGACAATCGGAAGCTCAAAACGGAGATGGAGCAGGCCGCGAAGCCGGGCGACTTGGCCAAGAAGCTGGAATCGAAGCTGGAGTCGTTGGAAGCCAAGGTCGAGGGACTCAGGATCGCACAGCAGGGGTTTGATCAGAAACTCGGTGAGCTGCTGCGGCAGGCGGATGAGGCGTCTCGCCGGCCGGAGCCATCCAGTAGCCGAGAGGACGAGGGCGCCAAAGCATCGGGACAGGCAGCGACGCGAGAGCCCAAGTCTGATACCGGTGTCGGCGCGCCGCCCAAGCCGAGCAGCTCAGAACCTCTCGCGGCGCTCACTCCGACGGTTGTCTATAACCAGGCGTACAATGATTATCTCAAAGGCAATTATGACCTGGCGATCACCGGGTTCGAAGAGTTTCTGAAGAAATTTCCCGGCACCAGCCTGACGCCTCATGCCCAATACTGGATCGGGGAGTCCTACTACAACAAAAATGCATACCGCCGGGCGATCGACGCGTATGGGCGTGTGATCACCAATTATCCCAAGAGCGACAAGGTCGCCCCCGCCTTGGTGAAGTCGGGCTTGGCCTATGCCGAGATGGGCAATGCCGCTAAGGCGCGCGAGTTCCTCAAGCAAGTCATCGAACAATACCCTCAGTCAGCCGAAGCCGCGCTGGCCAAGCGGCGGCTCGCCGACATCAAATGATGCCGACGATCACGGTTCTTCCCGGTGATGTGGTCAACCGGATCGCGGCCGGCGAAGTCGTCGAGCGTCCGGCGTCCGTCGTGAAAGAACTGGTGGAGAATGCCATTGATGCCGGGTGCGCCCGTGTATCGGTCGACGTCGAGCAGGCCGGGCGGCGTCTTATCAGGGTGACGGATGATGGGAGCGGGATGACTCCGGAAGAGGCCGCGCTGGCTTTCCTGCGTCATGCCACCAGCAAAATCCGCACCGAAGCCGATCTCGACACCATCCAGACCATGGGTTTTCGCGGGGAGGCCCTGCCGAGCATCGCGGCGGTCTCGAAGGTGCGGCTTGTGACCATCGCATCCGGTTTTGCGGCGGGAACGGAAATCCGATTGGAAGGTGGGACGATGGTGAAACAACGGGAGGCCGCGGCAGCCCCCGGCACCACGATCGAAGTCGCCGATCTGTTCTACAATACTCCCGCCCGGAAAAAGTTTCTCAAGAGCCCTGCGACCGAGTTCGGGCATATCTGCCAGGCGGTCCAGCGGCAGGCGCTGGCCTTTCCTGCGATCCATTTCCGGCTGACGCACAACGGGAGTTCGGTGGCGGACTATCCCGCCGTGCGGTCTCTGCGGGAACGCGGGCAGCAGGTGTATGGAACGACGCTGGTCGATGCCTGCGTCGGAGTGAGCGAGAAGGCCGGCGATCTCCAGGTGGAAGGACTCTGTTGCCGTCCGCTGGAGACATCGGTGTCTCGCACGCCCCAGGATCTTTACGTGAACCGCCGGTGGGTGAAAAATGCCACGATCGCGCATGCCATCTCCGAAGGCTACGGCACGTACCTGGCGAAGGGGCACCAGCCTCGGTTCGTCCTGGCGCTGTGGGTGGATCCCCGGCATGTGGACGTGAACGTCCACCCGACAAAACGTGAGGTGCGCTTTTCGGATCAGGAACGGGTGCACGAATGGGTGCGAACATGCATTCAGGCAGCGGTGAGACCGGCGGCGGCTCCCTCCCGGATCGCCGTGGCGTCCGGATGGCCCTCACAAGCAGACCCGCCCCGCGCTGCATCCGGCGATTCCAGAGCCGCCGCTGCCTATCCCCTTCCCGGGGCCGTAAGCGGCACCGAATTCCCAGCGCTGCTGGAAGAAGCGGCAGAGCCGGCTCAGCCGTATCTGCCGTCGGTGGAGCAGGAAGTCCGGCCGATGGGGCAAATCGCCAATCGGTACCTGCTCGCCCAGGTCGGCGAGGAGGTGCAGATCGTTGATCAGCATACTGCCCACGAGCGGGTGCTGTTCGAGCGCCTGGCGGCCCAGTTTGAAGCGGGCACCATTGCGTCACAACAGGCGCTGCTGCCCCAGATGGTGGAGCTGTCCGCCGGTGAAGCCGTAACGGTGCGGGCCCACCTGGACGATCTGACGCGTCTCGGGTTCGAGATCGAGGAATTCGGTCACGGAACCTTTATCGTGCGAGCCATGCCGGCTCTTCTGGATCAGGGCGACCCGCAGGCGCTGCTGCGATCACTGGTCGAGGACTGGCAAGACTGGCCCTCGACGCCCTCCATGAGGGAACGGTACAATGCCGTCCTTGCCACCATGGCCTGTCACAGCGCGGTGCGGGCGGGCCGGCGATTGGAACACTCGGAGATGCGACGGCTGCTGGAGGACTGGCGTGATGCCGGGTTTCCCAGTACCTGTCCCCACGGGCGTCGCATCGCTATGCGACTGACGATCGAGGAGCTCGACCGCATCTTCGGGCGATTGGGATGGACATAAAAGATAAAAGCGTGCGTTCTCATGGATTGCCGGTAGTTTTTCTCGTCGGACCGACGGCGATCGGGAAGAGCCGAGCGGCGATTCCCATCGCGAAAGCGCTCAAGACCGAAATTCTGACCGCGGACTCCACGCAGGTGTATCGCGGTATGGATGTCGGGACGGACAAGCCGCGGCTCGAGGAACGGGATGAGGTGCCGCATCGGCTCATCGATCTCGTCGCGCCGGACGAACCCTTCAATGCCGGCCTGTACCGGCGCTTAGCGTTGCAGGAGATCGCCCGCTTGCATGCGGAGGGGCGCGTGCCGCTCGTTGTGGGAGGAACGGGCCTGTACGTTCGCACGCTGGCCTATGGCCTGTGGGAAGGGCCGCCGGCCGATTGGGGATTGCGCCGGCAGTTGCTCGAGGAAGAGCGCACTGTCGGCGAGGGCCACCTGTGGCGCCGGTTGGCGCAGATGGATCCCGCCCTGGCCGGGACCCTCCACGCGCGAGACCGCAACAAGATCGTCCGGGCGCTCGAAGTGGCGATCCGAACCGGTGTGCCGCTGTCCGAGTGGCATGACCGCCATCAATTCCAGGAGCGGCCGTTCCGTTCCATCATGGTCGGCCTGACCATGGACCGAGCGGCCCTGTACCGCCGCATCGACGCCAGGGTGCTCCGGGAAATCGAGGAGGGCCTTATCGAGGAGACGCGAAGGCTGCTGGCGCACGGCCATGACGAAAGCCTGGGGTCCATGAAGGCGCTGGGCTATCGGCAGATGACCGGGTATCTGAAAGGCCACTATGATTGGGACGAAGCCGTGCGGCGCTTGCAGCGGGACACCCGGCATTTTGCCAAACGGCAACTGACCTGGTTCCGCAGCGACCCGACCGTGCGCTGGCTGACGGTTGGCGAAGAGGAATCAACGGATCGGATTGCCCAGCGCGTGTTGGAACATTTAGCAACGCTGGGGGTCGTGATAGCGGAACAGGTGGGTTGAATGAAGACTGCAGTGAAAGCCTCCATCGGCGTCATCGGCGGCAGCGGGCTCTACGAAATGGAAGGACTGACCCGCGTCAGGGAAGTCCGGGTATCGACGCCGTTCGGCAAGCCATCCGATGCGGTGATGGTGGGTGACCTCGAGGGCGTGAGCATGGCCTTTCTGTCCCGGCATGGCCGTGGCCATCGGCTCTCGCCGAGCGAGATCAATTACCGCGCGAACATCTATGCGCTCAAGAAGTTGGGAGTGGAGCGCATCGTCTCCGTGAGCGCGGTCGGCAGCATGAAGGAAGCCTTCCATCCGGGGCACGTCGTAATCCCTGATCAGTTCTATGATCAGACCAAGCGGCGGATCGGGACCTTCTTCGAAGGAGGTGTCGTGGCCCACGTGGCGTTGGCGGACCCCGTCTGCCGGGATGAAGCAGGCAAGCTCGCCGAGGCCGCACGAAAAAGCGGCGCCACCGTCCACGAGGGAGGCGTGTACCTCTGCATCGAAGGCCCGCAGTTTTCGACCCGCGCCGAGTCGCGCATCTATCGGCAGTGGGGGGTGGATGTGATCGGTATGACGAACCTTCCTGAGGCGAAGCTCGCGCGTGAGGCGGGAATGTGCTATGCCACCATGGCGCTCGTGACCGACTTTGATTGCTGGCATCCGGGCCATGACGCCGTCACGGTAGAGGCCGTCATCGCGACCCTGCACCGAAACGTGGCCCTGTCCCAGCGAATTATTCGGGCGGTGACTCCGTCTTTGGCCAGCGAGCGCTCCTGCGTCTGTTCCCGCGCCCTTGAGACCGCGGTGCTGACGGCTCGAGACAAGATTCCTGCGGCGGCGAGAAAGCGGTTGTCGCTGCTGTTGGGAAAACCGCCGGCCGGGACGAAAAAAGGAACGTAAGGGCAAGCCATGCTGCAACTTGTCGTGGTCGGATCGGTGGCGTTGGATACGGTCAAGACCCCGTTCGGCGAAGGGAACGAGGTACTGGGCGGGTCCGCCGCTTTTTTCGCCACGGCCGCGAGCTACTTCACGAAGGTGAGCCTGATTGCGGTGGTGGGGGAGGACTTTCCGGAGCGCCATCTCGCCTTTCTTCGCAGCCGGGAAATCGATCTGGCAGGGCTGGAGCGGCGGCCCGGGAAAACGTTCCGGTGGCGCGGGGAGTACTCGTACCAGATGAACGAAGCCAAGACGCTCGAGACCCAGTTAAACGTCTTCGAGACCTTCCGCCCCAAGATTCCGGATTCCTACCGAACGCCCGATCTGCTCTTTCTGGCCAACATCGATCCTGATTTGCAGTACGCGGTGCTTCAGCAGGTGAAACGTCCTCGGCTGGTGGCCTGCGACACGATGAACTTCTGGATTGACGGCAAGCGGGACGCGCTCGCCCGCCTCCTGAAAGACGTGGACGCACTGATCATCAACGACGGCGAGGCCCGCGCGTTGGGCGGCGATCCCAATCTTGTGAAGGTGGCCAGAAAGATCCGCGAGGCCGGGCCAAAGACGCTCATCATCAAGCGCGGTGAGTACGGCGCGCTCATGTTCAACCACGATCGCGTCTTTGCCGCTCCCGCCTTTCCGCTGGAGCAACTCAAGGACCCGACCGGGGCGGGGGATTGCTTCGCGGGTGGCTTCATGGGGTATCTGGCCAGCACGGGCAATCTCGGCGACGAGGCGTTCTGCCGGGCCGTTGTGTACGGGAGCGTGATGGCCTCCTTCGCCGTGGAGGAGTTCAGCCTTGATCGGCTGCGGCAATTGGACTACAAAGAGATTGAGGCGCGATTCAAAGAATTCAAACGCTTGACGTTCTTTGAGGATATCTAGGAGAGGGAGGCGCGCATGGGACATCGCGGACGTTTCGGCGGCGGTGGTGTGTGGACGCGAATCGTCGTGTCCATCGTGGCCGTCGGTCTGCTCGCCGGGTGCGCCACCGAGGAGACGCTGAATAAACAGAAACGCGAGGCGGAGGGCCATTACAAGCAGGGGGCCTCCTTCCTTGAGATCGATCAACAGCGTGCTTTCGTGTCGTTCCAAAAATCGATCCAGCTGGATCCGGAAAATTCCGACGCGCACTATGCGTTGGGCAGCATCTACTTCCAACGCAAGGAGTACGCTGATGCCGAACGGGAATTCCGGACTTGCATCAATCTGGATCCCATGAACGGCGAGGCGCTCAATTACCTGGGACGGACCTTGATCGAGCAGAAGCGTTTTCCGGAGGCGGCTGAAGCGCTTCGAAAAGTCACGCTCATGCCTCTCTACGCGACGCCTGATCTCGCCTTCTACAATCTTGCGGAGGCACTTCACTTACAAGGTGATACCCCGGGTGCCATCCAGGCTCTCCAATCCGCTTTAAAAATTGATCCTCCCAATGTTCCGCGGGCTCTCGTCTATCTTGTGCTGGGGCAACTATATATGAAGCAGGGAGAGGACGGGAAGGCTCGAGAGGCCCTGGCCCAGGCGAAGGCGTTGGACTCGGGAGGGGATGTCGGGAAAGAGGCCACGAAGTTGATACAGCGGCTCCGGTAGGACAATTCAGGTGTGATGGATCGATGATGAGCGACTCACTCGGCGAAAATTTCCAGCGGGCCCGCGAGGCCAAGGGGTTGACCCTCGAAGAGGCGGCCGCCAGGACCCGCATCCTGCCGCAGTATCTCAAAGCGGTCGAGGACAACAACTACGCAAAGCTTCCGGATGAAGTCTTCTCGAAGGGATTTGTGCGATCCTATGCCCGTCTCCTGGGGTTGGACGAAGGCGCGGTCATCCGGCAATTCGATGAGTCGGGAGGCCAGTTCTACGCCAAGCGCGCTGAACGGGAATCCCTGAAGCAGCAATTGGAAGAGGAAGAACGGCGGAAGAAGACCAATCGCAACATCGTGGTCGGGGCGGTTTCCGTCGTGCTGCTCGTCTTGTTTGTGCTCATGGGACGGGGCCGTGATCGGACCGAACCAAGGCCCCTCCCCGAGCCGGTCCCTTCCGCATCTCTGCCCGCTCCTGCTCCGGAGCTTCCCCGAACCGATCCGTCCGCTTCGGCGGGCAATCCGGATTCCCGTCCCCTTTCCGGCCAGTCTGAGGTGGAACGCAATTTCTCCGGCGCGTTGCCTCTGGAAGAGATTGCCCCTGATGGCAGGAAGAAATTGGTCCTGGATGTCGAAGCCGTTGAGCGATGCTGGGTCAAAGTGCAGGCCGATCAGGCAGCGACCCAGGAGGTTCTGCTGAATCCGGGTGACCGAGTCCGCTGGAAGGCTCAGGAACGACTGACGCTCACTCTCGGAAACGCCGGCGGCGTGCGTGTTTCTCTCAACGGGAAACTTCAAGGTCCCTACGGTGGCAGCGGGCAAGTCGCCAAGGAAATCGTCTTCACCCCCTGAGAGTAGTTTCGATCGGGGAGATCCATATGACGGATAAGGCGGAGCTTCTGGTCAGGGCCCAAGCGGCCCAAAAGATGGCCGTGGCGCCGTCCTCCAAGTTCATGGTCGGCGCGGCGCTGCTCTGTGACGACGGGACAGTCTTCACGGGCTGCAATATCGAGAGCCCCACATACTTAGGTATCTGCGCGGAACGGGTTGCGCTCTTCAAGGCCCTCTCGGAGGGACGACGGGAATTCACGACGATCGCGATCGCGGGAGGGGCCAATGGAGGCTGCTCTCCCTGCGGCGCCTGCCGCCAAGTCCTTTGGGAATTCGCGCCGAGATTGGAAGTCTTGCTGGAAGACGGCCGCGGCGGGTTCACGCAGCGGTCTATTGCGGAGTACTTTCCGGAGCCGTTCGATCGGAGTAAAGTGGATCCCAGCCGAGCGGCAGAGCGGTGACATAGGCTGCCCGGAATGCGGTACGCCGTGCCGCAGCCGCGGCAGGCGCAAGACGGTTTTCTACTAAACCTGTTATGGTTTCGGGACGTTATGACGTGGCATCGCCTATGCGTATGTTGAGGGCAAAACATCTTGACACACACAGGAGGCCACGCTATAGTGACCCGTCTTTTTGGCCTGTTTTATTGAGATGATACAAATGGGTAGGGCACTAACCACAAGGAGGAAAGTGATGGGTTATCTGAAGTCAGGACTGATTGCAATGTCGGTGTGTGCGATGGTCGGCTCGACGGCGTACGCCGGTGATGAGTTGGATGTGGTGCCGTCACGTGTGCCGGCCGATCAACGTGCCGCCGCCAAGGCGATGAAAAATCCGGTCGCAACCACCCCTGCGAACATTGCCAAGGGGAAAGCCCTGTTTGAGGGTAAGGGCACCTGTTTGAATTGCCACGGGACGAGCGGGAAGGGCGACGGCCCGGCCGGCGCGATCCTGCCGATTACTCCGCGGAACTTCACGAGTCCGAAGTTCCACAAGAACCGGACGGATGGTGAAATGTTCTGGGTAATCAAACATGGCAGCAACGGGCCGAATGGGACCGGTGGACCGACGCCCATGGTGGCGTTGATTCCTGCCGCGATCACGGAGGAAGAGGCCTGGTTCATCGTCACGTACGAGCGGAGCTTTGAAGGCAAGTAAGGGATCACGGGAGAATTCCCTGTGGGGCAGGCGTTCGGATGGGCGCCTGCCCTTTTTATTCGAGTCCATGCCATGTCTGGCTTTCGAAGCCATTCCCCCAGGACCCACGTGATGCTGCTGAAGTCTGGAGTGATTGCCGTGGCCGTCATCGCAACCACTGCCGCGATGACGTATGCGGAAGAGAGGAATCCGATTGAGCCACGTGTTCCTCCCAATGAACGGATCGCCGCCAGGGCCCTGAAGAATCCTGTTGCAAGGACTCCGGAAAATATCGCGAAGGGCAAGACGGTCTATGAGGGCAAAGGCTCCTGCTTTCGATGCCACGGTATCAGCGGGAAGGGTGATGGAGCCAACAGCGCATTGTCCAAACCTTCTCCTCGAGACTTCACGAACCCGAAATTCCACCGGAACCGGACTGATGGCGAGATGTTCTGGGTGCTCAAGAACGGGATTGTCGGGACGGGAATGATACCGTTCATTGGAGGCCCTATTACTGAGGACGAAGCCTGGCATGTGATTCTGTACGTGCGCAGTTTCGAGAGCAAATAAGGCCGACTGAGAACGGGCGGCATGGGCGGGCAGGCATTCCGAAAGGGCGTGCCTGCCTTTTTTATTGCGCTGCGACGCCCGCCGGCATAGAAGCCCGC
>Ga0184623_10000634_pt1 | contig 15086 bp, 15 predicted proteins | sample PLM1_100_b1_FD_133138 | JGI IMG/M metagenome (GOLD analysis project Ga0184623, IMG submission 133138) | Groundwater sediment microbial communities from an aquifer in East River, Colorado, USA - PLM1_100_b1 | ecosystem: Environmental > Terrestrial > Soil > Riparian zone | place: USA: East River...
CTGCGGAAAGCGAGGCCACGAGCCGCGGGCGACGTGCGGCCTCTCGTCGATTGGGTGTCATCGCGATCGCACGGGCGGCATCTGCGAGGTCGGTCCGAGCGGCCGAGCCGGCTCGTCGTTCGAGGCTGGCCCTGAGCTCCTCGTCAGAGATCGTCATTGCCGCTCTCGATCGAGGGCGGCCTCAAGATCCCGCCGGGCACCGAAGAGCCGCGACTTGGCCGTCCCGACCGGGATGGCTAGCGCCTCAGCGATCGCCGCGACCGGCCGGCCCTCGAGGTGATGCAGGACGAGTATCGCCCGCGCATCGACCGACAGGGATTCAAACGCCCGATCGAACACGTCCCGACCGACAACCTCGGCGTCCTGGCTGTCGACGATCAGGGCCCTGCCGCCCGGTTCAGTCGGATCGTCAATGAGCTGCACTAGCCTCACGCGCGTCCTCGCCCGGCGCCGGAGGACGAGGCGGCAGGCGTTGACGAGGATCGCGTCGGCCCAGGCCGGGAACTTCTCCACGCTGCGAAGCCGTGGCAAGTCGCGCCACATGGCGACCAGCGTCTCCTGCAGCACGTCGGCGACGTCCGCATCGTTGCCCAGGATTGCCGTCGCCACTCGCGTCATCGTCACCTGCCGTTCCTCGATCAGGGCGACGAACGCATCCGTGTCGCCGCGGCGGGCCCGCTCGACGAGCAGATCCGTCACCGCGCCTCCCTGCCGATCGCCACCCTCATCACATCAGAGTACGGAGGGGCCGCCTGGGTTCACGCCGGGAATCGAGAAGGCGGGCCCGAAGGCCCGCCACTCTGGTCCGGTTTCGCGTCAGGTCAGGCCTTGGCCGTGCGCTCCAGGCGCTTCTGGAACCGCTCGACCTGGCCGGCGGTGTCGATGATGTTCTGCGTCCCCGTGAAGAACGGGTGGCAGTTGGCGCAGACGTCGACGCGCAGCTCCGGGCGGGTCGAGCCAACCGTCCACTCGGTGCCGCACGAGCCGCAATGGACCTTGGCTTCGTAATACTTGGGATGGATCTCGGGCTTCACGGTTGCTTCTCCTCCGACGCCGTCCGTGCAGGGCCATCGCCCCGCCGGTGGTCGCCGGCTGTCGTGGTTCTAGGCTTCGGCCGCCAGGGCCAACTCGGCTGCGGGTTTCGCGGCTGCGGGCTTCGCGGTGGAGCGCTTCGGCGCAGATACGGACGACTTCGCGCGCTCGGCCTTGCCGGCCTTCTTTGCGGTCGACGCTGATTCGGCGGCCGCCGCGCGGGCGGCAGCGGCGGCGATCTCGTCGACCGAGATCACGCGGATCCGCTTCTTGTCTTTCGTGGCGTTCTCGAACTTGACGCGGCCGGTCACGGTCGCAAACACCGTGTAGTCGCGCCCGAGTCCGGTTCCCGTCCCGGACAGGAAGGTCATGCCGCGCTGGCGGACGATGATCGAGCCGGCCGGGACGAGCTGGCCATCGCCAGCCTTCACGCCAAGCCGCTGGCCGGCGCTGTCGCGGCCGTTCTTGACGCTGCCGCCTGCTTTCTTGTGGGCCATCTCGGTTACTCGTCCTTCTTCGGGCGGGTGGTCTTCTTCGGGGCGTCGGGCTTCGACGCGGGCTTCTCAGCCTTGTCGTCGGCGTCGGCCGCCGATGCCTTGGCAGCCGGCTTCTTGGCCGCCGGCTTCTTCTCGGTCTTGGCGCTCGACTTCGCCGAGGTCTTGGCCGTCGAGGCCTTTGTCGACTTCTCGTCCGCCGCGGTGCTCTTGGCGAGCTTGGCGGCAAGGGCGGCATCCGCGGCGGCCTGCTTCGCGGCGGCCTCCTCGAGACGCTGGCGCTCGGTCTTGGCGTCGGCCTCGGCCTTGCGGACGGCCTCCGCCGCGCTCTTGGACCCGAGCCGCACATCGGTGATCCGGAGCACCGTCAGCTCCTGGCGATGGCCCTTCTTGACCCGACTTCGCGCCTTCGGGCGATACTTGAACGAGATGAGCTTCTCGCCGCGGGTCTGGCGGAGGACCTCAGCGCTGACGGCCGCGTCGGCGACGAGCGGGCGGCCGATCGACGACTCGTCGCCGTCTGCGACGAGCAACACGCGGTCGAGCGTGATCGCCTGACCGGGCTCGACGTCGAGCAGCTCCACTTCGAGTTCCGTTCCGACCTCGACGCGGTACTGCTTTCCGCCGGTCTCGATGACTGCGTACATGGATCCTCGGGACTTGCGTGGCGTTCGCGTGCGGCGACCGCGACAACGGACAGGGAAAGGCGCTCGGCAGGCCCGAGACGCGAATGCGGAGTGTATGCGGACCCGCCGCGAGCGTCAATCGTGCGGCAGCCGGCCGATGTACCCACCGACCACCGACCAGGCGAAGAGCCCCAGGACGAGGGCCAGGATCGCGAACAGGACGAGCGTCGCGACGGCCGCCGAACCGCGGCGGTTCGGGCTCCAGAACGCGATCACTCGCAGGACGATTGCGCCGACGGCGACCGCGATCAGGATGATCCCGAGCGTGTTCGGATCGGGCATTGCCGTCAGCCCTCGAGGTCGTCGTCGAGAAGGATGAGCCGCTCGCGCACCGTCTCGACCGCCTCGAGGGGCTTGTCGAGCTCGTCGGAGAGCGCGGCGATGACCTCCTCCGGCCGGCCTGAGCCAAGCTCCGGATGGGTTCTCGTCCGGACCCGGACCACGAGTCGTCCTGCCTCCACCGCTGCCTCTATCGAGACGAGCAGCGGTCGCAGGTCGTATGTCTTCACGCCGCCGCCCTTCACCCGCTCACGCGGGAGCCGGTCAGCGGCGAGCAGCCGGCCCGCCGCCGCGGCGGTCGAATCGGCGTCGACCGAGCCGCGGAGGGTCACCCGGTACTCGGCGGCCGCCACGCGCCCCGCGAGCGCCGGGGCACCCGGCCACACATCCTCGAGCGCCACGAGCGTGTGTTCCGCTGGCAGGACGCGTTCGAGTCCTTCCCGCACGCGCCAGGCCGGGGCGCGTTCGGTCAACCAGAGGTCTGCCAGTTCCGCGCGGCCCGCAGTCCTCGCCGGCAGTGGTGCGCCGACGGCGAATCGAAACCGACCGGCGTCGGTCATGGCGACCGGGAGCCCCGATTCCCCCAGGGCGGCCTCCCAGAGCGCGGTGTAGTCGCGGCCCGCCGGCGTCTCCCCCTCCCCCGCCGCGAGCCGGCTGAACGTCAGCCGCCAGCGCTGGCGCGCCTCGGGGGGCGGGGGCGGGGCGGCGTCGGGTGCAGCGCGAGGCTCGGTCGGCGGGTCCACGTCTGGTAGTCTGCGGCAACGATGGACGAGCCCGTCGGGCCCGACCCGGCACCGTCACCCGCCGAGCCGGTTCGGCCCTCCGCCGAGGCCTCGAAACCCCCGCCGGAACCCCCGGTCGAGCGCGCCGTCCCACCCCCGGCGACGCCGCCCACAACTCCACCGCCGCCGCCCTGGCGCTCCGATGGGCGACGTATCGCTCCGCCGAGCCCTCGCGCAGGCCTTGTCATCGCCGGTGCGATCGTTCTGTTCGCCATCCTCTACCTCGGCCGATCGGCGCTCGGTCCGTTCGTGGTCGGGCTGGTCCTTGCCTACCTTCTCGATCTGCCGGTCGAGCGGATGGCCCGGCTCGGCCTGCCCCGCTGGGTGTCGGTCCTGCTGGTCTATGTCGTCGTAGTCGTGGTCACCGCTCAGGCGCTGTCCATCGTCCTGCGCCCGCTGGGGACGGAGCTCGCGACGTTCATCCGCGAGTTCCCGACATTCACGGCGCAAGTCGCCGACATGTACGCCCACCTCGATCTGCCGCCGGCGCTCCGCCAGGCGATCGACGGCTGGCTCCTCGATCTCGGGCAGGGCGTCGGAGGGATCGATCCGTCCGCGCTCCTGCCGGTCGTGACCGGGATCGCCGGGATCGTCGGCTCGATCGTCGGCTACATCATCATCCCGGTCTGGATCTTCTACCTGATCAAGGATCGGCCGGCGCTCTCCGCGGCCGCCGAGCGATCGCTGCCGGCCGAGTGGCGAGCGGACGCGCGGGCCGTCAGCGGCCTCGTCCTGCGTGTGTTCGCGCAGTGGCTTCGGGGCCAGCTGTTCCTGGGCATCACGGTGGGCGTTGCGACGTTCGTCGGATTGCTCCTCCTGAGCGGGACGATCGATCCGGTCTTCGGACGGTTCGCCCTGCTCCTGTCAATCATCGCCGGGGTCCTCGAGCTGCTGCCGATCATCGGGCCGATCATCGCGGCGATTCCGGCCGTGCTCCTCGCCCTGACCGGCGGAATCGATGCGGCAATCGCCGCGCTCGTGCTCTACACGGTCATCCAGCAGATCGAGAACAACCTGCTCGTGCCGAAGATCCAGGGTGATGCCGTGGAGCTCCACCCGAGCGCCGTGATGCTCGCGCTCGTCATTGGCGGAGCCATTGCGGGGCTGCTCGGGGCGATCCTCGCGCTGCCGGTCGCAGCGGCCGGGCGAGACGTCTTCCGGTACCTCTTCCATAGGCTCGATGAGCCGCCGGCGACGCCCGACGAGGCGATCGCGATCATCCGGGCCCGGCCGATGGTCGTCTCGACCGGACCCACCGAACCCGCGGACGTCGCAGCCGCGGGGGCGTGAGGGCCGTGACCGACGCACAGGATCCCTACAAGGTCCTGCAGGTCGATCCTGAAGCCGAGGACGAGGTGATCCAGGCCGCTTACCGTCGACTTGCCCAGAAATACCATCCGGACCGATCGACCGGGCAGGCGCGATCGACCGGATGGTGGCCATCAACGCGGCATGGGAGACAATCGGGGACCCGAAACGGCGGGCGAGCTTCGATCAGGCTCGCAATGCGGCAGCCGCGCAAACCCCTCCGACAGGGCAGCCCGAACCGCCCCGCGCAAATGGAGGAGGACCCTCGTCGCCGGCCGGTCGGCCGTCCGACCCCGCTCCCGCGGGTGCTCCGCCGCCGGCCCAGCCGCGACGCGCCGAGCCGCGACCGCCCGAGTCAGTGTCGAGGGACTGGACGCCCGGTCGCTCGACCATCGGCGGCGGCTACGACGCGAAGACGATGCGGGCGCCGGAGGGTTTCGGCGCGGCCGGCCCCCCGCCGGGCAACCCGTCGGGCACCGTCCTGAACTTCGGCCGATACGCCGGCTGGTCGCTGGGCGAGGTCGGACGGTCAGATCTCGAGTACATCGAGTGGCTGGATCGGATGCCGATCGGACGGCCGTATCGCGATGAGATCGACGGGATCCTGCGCCGCGCCGGTCGCCGCAAGTCAGCGTCGGCGGATGCGACCCAGCGGCGAGGTCTGTTCAGGCGCCGCTGACGGGATTGCTATTCGGGCGGCCACGGACTCGGGGAAACCGCCCATTCGGTGGCCAGGTCACCACTCCGCGCGGGTTTGCCTGATGTTCACGCTCTGGAGAATGCCGAGGCCTACGGCGAGGCTGATCAGCGAGGCCCCACCGTGTGAGATGAACGGCAGCGGGATGCCGGTGATCGGCATGATCCCGATGACCATCCCCAGGTTCACGATGAGCTGGAAGAGGATCATCGACGCGAGTCCGCTGGCGAACATCATTCCGAACGGATCGCGCGACCGCCACCCGGACACCAGGATCCGCCAGAGCAGCGCGCCGAACAGGAGGATCAGCAGCATCGCCCCGAGGAACCCGAGCTCCTCCAGGTAGATCGCCGCAACGAAGTCGCTCTCCTGGACCGGCAGGAAGTTCAGCTGGTTCTGGGTCCCGTTCGTCAGCCCTTTGCCGAACCATCCGCCCGAGCCGACCGCGATCTGTGACTGGTAAAGCTGATAGCCCGCACCCTGGATGTCCGACGCCGGGTCGAGGAAGCCGACGATCCGTTGCTTCTGGTAGTCGCGCAGGACGTACGTCCAGATGAACGGGAACGACGCAAGCGCCGTGCCAACGAGAACTCCGAGCCACCGGAGGCTCGCCCCCGACATGAAGAGCATCCCGCCGAGGACTGCCAGGAGCACGAGCGAGGTTCCCAGGTCCGGCTGGATCATCACGAGGATCCACGGCGGGACGACGAGAACGCAGGCGCCGACGATCGACGCGAGCGAGCTCAGCCGGCCCTGGCGCGTCGCGAGGTAGTTCGCGAGGACGACGATCATCAGGATCTTAGCGAGCTCGCTGAACTGGAAGTCGAACGGGCCGATCGCTACCCAGCGGGCCGAACCGCCGACGCCGTGGCCGATGGCCAGGGTCGTCACGAGGAGGCCGAGCTGGACTGCGTAGAGCGGCCAGGCGAACGTCTTGAGCCACTTGTAGTCGAAAGCGGTCGCGAGCACGTAGACGATGAGCGCGATGCCGGTCCACATCAACCCGCGCACGAACGTCGTACCGCCCTCGAGGATCGAGCGGCCCTGCTCCGCACTGTTGCTGTAGGCCATCACGAGGCCAATAGCGACCAGCAACGCGGCGTACGCGGCCATCTGCAGGTCGAAGGCACGCCAAGCGGCGCCGATCGAGCGGGCCGCCCAATCGGTCACGCGTGCGGGTTCGGCCCGGATCACGCCCAATCCATTCCCTGCCTTGCCGTCATGTCCTCGCTCAGTTCGACTGGTAGAAGTTGCCGCGCTCCAGGAGATCGAAATTCCGGTAATCCTTCTTGATCCCGTAGTGGAGCTGCATGTAGTACTTGACGATCTCGGTTGCCATGTTGCCCTTCGTTCGCGAGTCGTAGGCGAACGCCAGCACGACGAGCTCCGAGTCGCCCTTTGCAAGAGCCTTGAGTCCGCTGGGGTCGCTTGCCTTCTTGGTCGGGTCCTTGGGTGTGAAGCCGACGAACCAGGAGTGGAATGGCAGCCTGCCCTTGCTGTCGCGGAGGCCGAACTCAGCGGTTCCGGACTTGCCCGCGATCACGATCGGCAGGTCAACGAGGTTGTAGGTGTGGCGGATCGTGACGGTCGCCCGGGCAGCCTCGCGCATCTCCTTCAGTACGCTGGGCTTGACATCGAGCTCGCGAATGAGCGTGGGCTCGAACGGATCGACGACCTCGCCGTCCGGGCCGAGGACGTCGTGGACCAGGCGCGGTTCGTAGAGCTTGCCGCCGTTGGCCAGGGCCGCGTACGCGTTGATCAGCTGGAGCGGGGTCACGACGTCGTACCCCTGACCGATCCCGGCGTGGTAGACCTCGCCCGGGAAGATCTCGTCTCCGAGCGCCTGGAGCTTCCACTCGTTCGTCGGCACGATGCCGGATACCTCGCCGGGGAGGTCGATCCCGGTCGGTGCACCGAATCCGTATTCCTTGGCCCAGTGGCCAAGCCGATCGATTCCGAGCATGCCCGAAAGCTGGAAGAAGTATGTGTCACTCGAGTGCCCGAACCCGCAGTCGAGGTCGCAACCGCCCCAGCCCCGATGATTCCATTCCCAGAACTTCGTCGTGCCGAGCATCAGGTACGGCTTCGTCTGGACCCTTGTCCAGGGCGTGATCTTCTTGTCGGCGAGCGCGCCGGTCCCGGCCACGAGCTTGTACGTGGAGCCTGGCGGGTAGTGCGCGGCGACCGCGTGATTGAGGAGCGGCTTGTCGGGGTTCGCCAGCAGGGCGGCGAAGTCGTTGCCGCTGATGCCACGTGCGAACGAGTTGTTGTCGTACGTCGGCAGGCTGACCATCGCCAGGACCTCACCCGTCTGCGGGTTCATGACGATGACGACGCCCCGCTTCAGGCCCACCGTCTTCATGCCCCACTCGAGCGCCTGCTGGGCGAGCTTCTGCTCCTTGGTATCGATCGTCAGCCGGAGCGAGTTGCCGGCCTGCGCCTCGGCAACGGTGTCCAGGACCTGGAGCTTGCGGCCCGCGGCGTCCCGTTCGACGGTTTCCTCGCCGTACGTCCCCCGGAGCTCATCCTCGTAGTAGGCCTCCAGCCCAGTCTTCCCGATGAGATCGTCGGGCAGGTAGCCCGCGCTCTTCAACTCTTCGAGTTGCTCCGCCGTGACCGGCCCCGTATAGCCGAGGATCTGCGACAAGAGCGGACCTTCGGCGTACTGACGTCGGGCCTCGATGACGACCTCCACGCCCGGCAGGTCAAATCCAGCCTCGGCGATCAGGTTGGCCGTCGCCTTCGGGACATCCTGAGCGACTCGCACGAGATCGAACCGGGAGCCTGGATTGCCGTCGATCGCCGCGTTGATGTCCGGGATAGGCGTTCCGATGAGGGCCGACAGGCGCCTCACCACTTCGTCCCTGCGCTCCTCGGGCAGGTCGGCCGGCCGAATCTTCACGGCGAAAGTCGGGACGTTGATGACGAGGGCCTCGCCGGATCGGTCGTAAATGAGGCCACGGGAGGAAGGAATGGCCTGAACGACGGTTCGGTTGCCGTTCGCCAGCGTGGAGAACTGGGCGCCGTTCATCACCTGGAGGTAGAACAGCCGCGCGGTGAGGGCGCTCAGGCCGATGATCACCGCCAGCCCGAAGATCAGGAACCGCGACAGCGGACGCGAGTACTCGTGGCGGCGATCGAGGTAGGAGGTGCTCACCAGTCCGCGCGCTCCTCGTCCGCGTACCGGTCGTGGATGGCCACCACTAGCGGACCGACGATGACAGCGACCACGGCGTCATAAACCACGCCCGGCGCCAGCGCGGCGATGGGGTCCTTGATGGCGACAGATGAGCCCAGGGCTCCGAGGAGAACAAACAAGGTCATTGAGTACACGAGGCTGAGAAGGGCGACGGCCGGAACGACCATGAGCGGTCGGATGCGGACGAATGGACGAGCGAGCGATGCGGCGATGCCAACCACGACGATGAGTGCGAACGAGGAAACGCCGAGCGGCCGTTGGGCCAGCATGTCGAGGGCAATCCCGCCAACGAAGGCCCAGACGAGCCCGCTCTCGAGCCCGACAGCGACGGTGCAGACGATCGCCAGTATGAAAACAGGATGCGGGTGGGCATTGCCCACTTGCAGATATGGACTGATTGTGAGTTCGAAGATCGCGGTCACCGTCGCTCCGATCGCGGCGACGAACAGGGACATGGCGGTCGATCCTCGGCGTCTGGCCAGGGTCGCGCCCGCCGTGTCTGTTCGCGTGCGTGACGCTCGTTGCGGCGGCGACGTCGCGGGCAGTATCCCACGGCCCTTCCAATGGGGCAACGCCCCGTTGCGCTCGTCGCGGTTCGTGCCCCTCGGCGACGTTTCACGTGAAACGTCGCTAGGGATGCCCGAAGCGTTGCGATTCTCACCGTCAAGCAGCGGCGAACCGGCGAGGAGAGCCGCAGCTAAGAGGGGCATGCAATCCTGCTGCCCACAGGTCCCGCTGCGTTCGGCCAGACACGCTCCGCCGAATGAGTGGGAGGCCCTCAGATGGTAGAATTCACGATCGTGAGCCCAATGCGACAGGTGTCCTGAGTGGGTCAGACGATCGCCTGTGCAAACCAGAAGGGCGGCGTCGGGAAGACCACGACCGTGGTCAACGTGGGGACCTATCTGGCGATCGCGGGCCATCGCGTTCTAATTGTCGATGTCGATCCCCAGGGCAATGCCACGAGCGGCCTCGGGGTCGATCGGTCGGGCCTCGATGTGACCCTCTACGAAGCCATGACGGGCTCCGCGGCGATTCGCGACGTGATCGTCGCCACAAGGATTGCCAACCTATCAATCGTCCCCTCCTCCGTGGGCCTCGCGGGCGCCGAGATGGAGCTCGCGCCGACCGATCAGCGTGAACGTCGCCTCGGATGGCTACTCGCAGAGGTCGCCCCGGACTACGACTACCTCCTCCTCGACTGCCCGCCGTCGGTCGGTCTCCTGACCGTCAATGCACTCACAGCCGCCGACTCCGTGCTGATCCCCATCCAATGCGAGTACTACGCGCTTGAAGGACTTACCCAGCTGATTGCCACCGTGAATCTCGTTCGTGACAACCTCAACCCGGATCTCGAGATCAAGGGTGTCGTCCTCACGATGTTCGACGGGCGGACGAACCTTTCGGCCGATGTCGCGGCGGAGGTCCGCCGACATCTCGGGGCTGCGGTGTTCGATACGATCGTCCCGCGGAGCGTCCGCTTGTCCGAGGCCCCCAGCTTCGGGCTTCCGATCGCCCTTCACCGCCCTGATTCGAGGGGCGCTGAGGCATACGCGGCGCTCGCGCGCGAGCTCATCGGCCGGAACGGGACCACGCGCACGGGCCAGGCGTCACCGGCGGCACCTGCAGTCGCACGTGAGGCACAAGCGTCGTCCGAGCCCGTTCCCGTGGGGAGCACCCGCACATGACAGTTCGACCCGACCGCCAGCAGGGTCTCGGTCGCGGCCTGGCGGCGCTCATCCCGCAGCGCGCCGCACACGCGACGGGTAGCACCGAGATCCCGATCTCGCGAGTTCGTCCCAATCCTCGCCAGCCCCGTCAACGAATGGACCAGGCTGAATTGGAAGCACTCGCCGCGAGCATCCGCGAGCACGGCGTGTTGCAGCCAATCCTCGTGACCGAGACGCTCGATGGCTACCAGCTCGTGGCCGGCGAACGTCGTTTCCGGGCCAGCCAGATGGCGGGCCTCGAACGAATCCCTGCGCTCATCCGGCAACTCGCCGATCGCGAGCAGCTGGAACTCGCTCTCGTCGAGAACCTTCAGCGCGAGGATCTCGGGCCGATGGAGGAGGCACATGCCTTCCGATCCCTGGCCGACGAGTTCGGCATGTCCCAGGACGACATCGCAACCCGCGTCGGTCGGGCTCGATCGACGGTCGCAAACACGCTTCGTCTGCTGGACCTCGATCCTACGGTCCAAGCGGCCGTAGCCGAGGGAACGATCAGCGAGGGGCACGCGAGGGCGATCGGTGGGCTGCCGATCGAGCAGCAGGCTCGCGTTCTCGGCACCATCGCGGAGCAGCAGTTCTCGGTTCGTCAGACCGAGGAGCTCGTCCGCCGGCTTCGAACGCCGCGGCCGGACCCCGCTGCCGCGGAGCCCACGCGCCTGGATCCTGATCTCGAGCGAGTCGAGGAGGAGCTGCGTCGTTCGCTCGGAACGAAGGTGACGGTGGCTCGGTCGAGGCGGGGAGGTCGAATCATCATCGAGTACTACAGCGACGAGGAGCTGGGACAGCTCTACGACCGCTTGATCGGAGGACCCGCGTGACCGAGGAAGCGACCCGGGCGAGAGCTGCCGGAGGCAACGGCACGCGTGCCCGGAAGTCGAAATCGGGTGGCGGGTCCGACTACACGGCGGCCAGCATCCAGGTCCTCGAGGGTCTCGAGGCCGTTCGCCGACGCCCGGGCATGTACATCGGCTCGACCGACGAGCGCGGCCTCCATCACCTGGTGTGGGAAGTCGTCGACAACTCGATCGACGAAGCGATGGCGGGCCATGCGAAGAAGATCTTCGTCACGATCCAGGCGGACGGGACGGTCATCGTCCAGGACGATGGCCGAGGTGTGCCCGTCGGCAAGCACTCGACAGGCAAGGATGCCCTCGAGGTCGTCCATACCGTGCTGCATGCGGGCGGAAAGTTCGGTGGCGACGCCGCCGGCTATAAGGTGTCCGGCGGACTCCACGGTGTCGGCGTCAGCGTCGTCAATGCCCTGTCTGAATGGATGCGCGTTGAATCGTCGCGCGACGGGTCGATTTACGCCCAGGAGTACGCCCTTGGCAAGCCGACCACGCCGGTAAAGAAGATCGGGCCGGCCGGTGACAAGCGCGGAACGACGACACGGTTCCGAGCGGATCGGGACACGTTCGAGTCAACCGAATTCTCATTCGATCTGATCTCGCAGCGATTGCGCGAGTCGGCCTACTTGACGAAGGGTGTCTGGATCACGCTTCGGGACGAGCGGGTCGACCGTGAGCGCTCGTTCTACTTCGAGGGCGGTGTCGTCTCGTTCGTCCGGCATCTGAACCGGAACAAGGAGGCGCTCCACCAGCGGCCGATCTACTGCGAGAAGCGAGATGGGACGACCGTCGTCGAGGTCGCCCTCCAGTACAACGACACCTACACGGAGAACGTCCTCGCCTTCGCCAACAACATCAATACGGTCGACGGCGGCAGCCATGTGACCGGGTTCCGAGCCGCCCTGACGAGCTCACTGAACGACTGGGCCCGGCGGTCGGCCATTCTCAAGGACTCGGATCCCAACCTGAGCGGCGACGACGTTCGGGAGGGCCTCACGGCAGTCATCAGCGTCAAGCTCACCGAGCCGCAGTTCGAGGGCCAGACAAAGGCCAAGCTCGGGAACGCGGAGGTCAAGGGCCAGGTCCAGACGGCGGTTGTCGAAAGCCTGTCCCAGTACCTCGACGAGAACCCCAGCGACGGGCGCCGGATCATCGAGAAGTGCCTGACCTCGGCTCGTGCTCGCGAGGCCGCTCGCAAGGCTCGCGACCTGGTCATCCGCAAGGGCGCCCTCGACGGCCTGTCGCTTCCCGGCAAGCTCGCCGACTGCCAGGAGCGCGATCCGGCCCGCAGCGAGCTGTACATCGTCGAGGGCGATTCGGCGGGTGGCTCCGCCAAGCAGGGTCGCGATCGGCGCTTCCAGGCAATCCTGCCCCTGCGCGGCAAGCTGCTGAACGTGGAGAAGGCGCGACTCGACAAGATCGTGGCGAGCGAGAACGTCCGGCCGCTGATCATCGCCCTCGGAGCGGGGATCGAGGGGATCGGCGACAGCTTCGACATCACGAAGCTGCGGTATCACCGGATCATCATCATGACCGACGCCGACGTGGACGGCGCCCACATCCGGACCCTGCTCCTGACCTTCTTCTATCGGCACATGCCCCAGGTCATCGACATGGGCTACCTCTACATCGCCCAGCCGCCGCTCTATCGCGTCAGCACCGGGAAGGTCACCAAGTACGCCCAGAGCGAGAAGGAGCGCGATCGGATCGTCAAGGACTTCAACGTGAAGAACCTGTCGGTCCAGCGGTTCAAGGGCCTCGGCGAAATGAATGCTGATCAGCTTTGGGACACGACGATGAATCCAGAGACCAGGACGCTCCTCCGGGTCAACGGCGAGAACGCGGCCCTGGCGGACGAGATGTTCACGACGTTGATGGGCGAGAAGGTCGCGCCGCGAAAGGAATTCATCAAGACCGAAGCGCGGAAGGTTCAGAACCTTGACGTCTGAGGCGACCGCTTCCGCGCTCGCAACCTCGCATACGCCCCAGCGCGTGGACGAACGGTTCGCCTTCGAGCCTCACAACTGCTTCGCGTGCGGGACGCTGAATGCCCATGGCCTCCAGCTCGAGCTTCACGTCGACGGTGAGCGCTGCTGGACCGACCTGGCAATCCCGGGCCGCTTCCAGGGCTGGGACGAGATCGCCCACGGCGGGATCGTCGCCACGATCCTCGACGAGGTCATGGCCTGGTCCCTCGTCGACCACGACAACTGGGGCCTCACGGCCCGGATGACCGTCGACTTCAAGCGCCCCGTGCCGCTCGATCGACCCATCCATGCCGAGGGCTGGGTGACCGATGTCCGCCGGCGTCTCATCACGACCGCCGGACGGATCGTCGATCAGGCGACAGATGAGCTGCTCGCCACCGCCGATGCCACGTACGTTGCCGCCCCGGAGGATCGCAAGCGCGAGCTGAAGCAGCGCTACGGCTACCGAGAGCTCGAGGGGAACGGGGTTTGACCGCCGTCCTGACCGCGCCCGAGGCATCCACCCATCGGAGCGCCGCGACGGCTCATGCGGTCGCCTTCGTCGCCGAGAAGAAGCCCCTCGCCGAGTCGATCGGGCGCGACCTGGCTGAGCTGACCGGCGATCCGGAGGCGTTCGCTGCGGCGCTCCGGACGGGCTTGCTCGCGTTGGCGGACGCGTCGTACATCGATGGCCAGCGTCGCGTGGCGCCGGGAATCCGCGCTGTTCTCGGGGTTCGCTGGCCGCTGATCGAGGCCGTCAAACGGGGTTTCCGCGAGGCGACTCGTCGCGAGCGGACGGGCACGTGGCTGTTCGTGGCAGATCGCCTCCTGCGCGAACCGGAGCTGGAGTCACGTTGGTTCGCGTTCGGACTGCTCGAGCGACTCATCCTCGACGAGCCGGAGCGGACGTGGCAGCTGGTCCGTCGCGCGGCGCGCGAGGCCGCCGACTGGATCACCGTCGATTCACTTGCCCACGTCGTCGGGAAGGGGATCCTCGCGGAGCCCTACCGCTGGGCGGAGCTGGAACAACTCGTCTATTCGCCATCCCGTTGGGAGCGACGCCTCGTAGGTAGCACCGTCGCGACCGCCCCGTTCGTGGATCGCCGCCGCGGGCGCGAGCCGGCGGTCGCGCAGCACGGCCTCGGGCTCGTCGCCCAATTGATCGGCGATGCCGAGCCCGATGTCCAGAAGGCCCTCGCATGGGCCCTCCGCAGTCTCAGCCTGGTTGATCTGGCGGCTGTCACGTCGTTCAGCGAAACGGAAGCCGCGCGGGCCAGCCAGGCGGCCGACGGCCACCGCGCCTGGGTCATCCGGGACGTCCTGCCAAAGCTCGACGCCGATAGGGCCGCTGCCATCCGGGCCAGCCTCGAGGGCATCCGCCGCCGGCCCGGCGCGCCATCCACGTCCAGCGCAGCCGAAGCCGCCGATCGGTTCGGCCACGGCATGCTCGGCGCACCGCAACCCGAGCCACCGCTGACCTGACCAAACGAACGTTCGTTAGGAGAGCCTGATCCGTGACTGACGACCTGGGCGACATCAGATCCATCCGCATCGAGGACGAGATGCGGGTGAGCTACCTCGATTACGCGATGAGCGTGATCGTGGCCCGCGCCCTGCCGGATGTCCGCGACGGCCTGAAGCCCGTCCACCGCCGGATCCTATACACGATGGGCGAGATGGGCCTGTCGTCGACGAGCTCGTTCCGGAAATGCGCCGCGATCGTCGGCGAGGTGATGGGCAAGTACCACCCGCACGGCGACGTGGCCCTGTACGACGCCCTCGTCCGGCTCGCCCAGGACTTCTCGATGCGCTACCCGCTCGTCGACGGCCAGGGCAACTTCGGCAGCGTCGACGGCGACAGCGCGGCGGCGATGCGCTACACGGAGGCCCGCCTGACCGCCATCGCGGCCGAGATGCTGGCCGACATCGACAAGGAAACGGTCGATTTCGTCGACAACTACGACGGCACCCAGAAGGAGCCGTCGGTCCTGCCGGCCAAGCTGCCAAACCTCCTGATCAACGGCAGCTCCGGGATCGCCGTCGGAATGGCGACGAACATCCCGC
>Ga0184623_10000635_pt1 | contig 15082 bp, 7 predicted proteins | sample PLM1_100_b1_FD_133138 | JGI IMG/M metagenome (GOLD analysis project Ga0184623, IMG submission 133138) | Groundwater sediment microbial communities from an aquifer in East River, Colorado, USA - PLM1_100_b1 | ecosystem: Environmental > Terrestrial > Soil > Riparian zone | place: USA: East River...
ACGCGGCTGGCCGATCGGAGCATTCATGTCGGTCTGAAGCTCGGACTGAGACAACGCGCGGTTGTACACGCGAAGCTCATCGATGAGGCCGTCGAAGTACTCGCCCCAAATCGAGTTGCCACCGATTCGCAACGGATTGCTGGAGGTCAAGAGGCTGCCGGTCGAGCTGACGCTCCCGGCCTGAACGGCATTGACGAAGATCCGCAAGGTTGCGCCGTCGTAGGTGGCGGCAACGTGGGTCCATGTGTTCAAGGGCAATGAAGAGCTGCCGGGTACGATTCGATAGGCGCCGCCTGCCTGAACATGGAGAGCGGGCCGCGCCAGATCCTCCCGAGCGTAAACGCCGTAGACCAGATTCCCCGAGGTCTCCTTCATGAGGACGGTGTTCCATCCGTTGAGCGTGCGCGGGTACACCCACGCTTCCAGCGTCATGCCAGTCGTCAGATCGAGCGAGCTCGAATCGGCGACCGTCACCCAATCGTTGACGCCGTCGAACGAAAGCGCGGCACCCGATCGGCCCGATGCCGTCCACGACGCGCCCGACAGCGTGGCGATGTTCCCGTTGCCCGACGTATCGTCCGAGGTCCCGCCGGTGCCCTCGTCGAAGGCGTAAGCGGCGACCAGACCCACCGGCACGACCGGATTCGAGACCGTCACCGACACCGACGAGGACGTCGTCTGCTTGTCGGCCGTGTCGCGCGCGCGTGCCTGAATGGTGTGGGGGCCGTTCGCAGTGGTTCGCGTGTCCCACGAGATCGAATACGGCGCGCTTGTGTCTTCGGTGCCGAGCGGCGTGCTGTCGAGCAGGAACTGCACGCCGGCGACACCGACGTCATCCGACGCGTTGGCCGACACGGTCACGACCCCGATGAGCGTTGATCCGCCCGTGGGGCTCGTAACAGATACGGTTGGCGGCGCGGTGTCGGCCACATTCGATACCGTCACCGGAACGTTTGCCGCGAGCGTCGTATTCCCGGCCGCGTCGCGCGCCCGGGCGCGCAGCGTATGAGCGCCGTTGGCTGCGGTCGTCGTATTCCAAGCGATCGAGTACGGTGCCGTGGTGTCCTCGCCCCCAAGCGGCGAGCCATCGAGCAGGAACTGCACGCCCGCCACCCCGAGGTTGTCGGACGCATTGGCTGAAACGGTCACCGGGCCGGTGAGCGTCGAGCCCGCGGCTGGCGCCGTCAACGACACGGTCGGGAACGTTGTGTCGGGCGCCGGCGGCGTCACCGGCGTGTTCATGTCGGCGTTGATCTCGGCCGGCGACAAGGCGCGCCGATAGACGCGGACGTCGTCTATCAGTCCTTGGAAATATTCGCCCCAGGCGCCGTTGCCACCGATACGTAACGGCAGCGACGATGGGGTGATGTTTCCTGAGACAGCGCGGCTGGAAACCTGAACGCCGTTGACATACAAGCGGAGCGTCGCGGCATCGTAGGACAGCGCGAGATGCGTCCAGTCGTTGAGCGTGATCGGTGCCGTGTCGGTCGCAGACCAATCGGTGTTCGTGTGAACGTAACCCGCCGGCCACGGGAAGTTGTCGTGCGCGTAGAGCGCGTAAGACAGATCGCCGGTCGCTTCCTTCATGATGGCAGTGCGCCATCCACTCAGCGTGGTTGGCCGGACCCAGGCCTCGAGCGTCATGCCATTGGTGAGATCGAGCGAGTTGGAGTCGTTGACGGTGACCCAGTCGTTGACGCCATTGAATGAGAGCGCAGAGCCGTACCGGCCCGCGGCGTTCCAGGTCGCGCCGAGGATCGTCCCATGATTCGCGCTGCCCGACGTGTCGGTCGCGCTGGCCCCACTCCCTTCGTTGAAGCTGTATGCGGCGGCCAGCGAGCCCACGGGCTGGATGGTGACGGCGACAGTTGACGAAGGGCCTCCGATATTTCCGCTGTCGTCGGTCGCACGACTCACCAATGTGGCCGAGCCCTGTTGCCCGCCCGGGCCGCTCGGCGTCCACACGTATTGCCAGCTCTCGCGACCTGTTGCGCGGCGCCAGGTGGTGCCGCCGTCGACCGACACCTCGACTCCTGCGACGACGCCGCCACCGGCTTCGGCGGCCGTCCCCGTGATGGTGACCGGGACACCGCTCGGTACACTGGCGCCAGAGCCTGGTGTGGTAATCGTCGAGCTCGGTGGCGTCAAATCCGACGATGCGGTGGCAGCGATGAGCCCGGGCCGGAGCGACTGTGGCTGCACGCCCATGTCGGCGAACAAATTCACCGTTGCCTGTTGCATGCGCACATCGACTGGAGTTCCGGGGAAGTCATGCGTCGCGTCGAGTCCCCAGGACCACTGTATTGTGCCGGCGCCGAAGACAAAGGCGCCGCTGCTATGACGGTAGAGCGTGAGGCTGTGGGTCGCGACGCCGGAACCATAGGTGGAACCGTGGTCGAGTAGATAGAGGGGTGTGACGTTGATCGTGGTGGACGAAAGCTGAATCAAGCCGGCAGGCCGAAAGCCGTTATCGACATCCTCGTCCCACTCGTAGCCCAGGGTTCCGGTTGGCAGCGTCGCCACGGTGCCGGGCGCAAGTGTCGCGATGGAGGTGTTCCGCCAGAAACGCCGCTTGCCCTCAATCTCGGGCACCGTGATCGCATCGTTGCGCGTGCCATTAACCATGAACAGCGTGCCAGTGAGCGCGTTCTCAGGCCGCCCGCCCTCCGCTGGCGGGCTGAAGCGTGAGTCTCGCAAGGTCCCTGTCCACTCTGGGGTCGGATCGCTCTTGGCGTTGGCATGCGTTTCCTTGTAGCTGACCAGTGTCCGGTAGGGCGTGCCGGATCCATCGATGCTCGTCGCCCAGCGCGTCTTCCAGAACACTTCGTTGGCGCTGAAAAACGCCAGGTGCACGCCGGCATTTCGCGCCGCTTCGACATTGGCCCGCTGGGTCGCAGACCAGTACTCGTCATGCCCGACCGAGAGAAACAACCGATGGTCGAGTAGCTCCGAGCCCCGGCGATCCGTGTCGACGCCGGTAAAGTAGCTGACGTCGTACCCGTTCGCCTCCAGCCAGCGCACCATCGGATATTCCGCGCTGAAGAGGAAGCTCTGACCGCCTGCCACGAGGCGGGTGTTGAACGGGCGGTTGTAGCTGACCTCGTAGGCTCGTCCCACGGGCGCCCCGGTGTAAAGGCTGTTGCCGCCGAAGTTGTTGTACGCCTGCCAGGTGGTGTCCGCGGTCTGATACAGCACGGCCGCCCCACCATCATCGTCACGAACGATGAAGACGATGTGGCTGGCGCCGCCGGTGTCAGTGCGCACCAGTTTTGCGAGGTAGATGCCGGACGTGGCGTCAGATGGAACGGCCCACGATGCGGACTGGGCCCAGTTGCCGCAATCGATCAGCCCCGTGCTCGGAAACGTCAGACACGCGGGCTGCGTCTGCGGAAGTGTGGCAGACGGGAGAACCGTCACGACCTTGCGCGCACCCAAGCCACCGTAGTAGCCCAGGCGGTAGATGTCGAGTCGATAGGCGGTCGCGTCAGTCCTGATTTTGAAGCGGACGGTCTGGCCCTGGTCGACGCTGATGTCGGTCGCGAATCCCTGTATGCTCGCATCACCGGCGCCTGACACATCCCACTCGCTGGCCGGATTGCCAGTCTTCAGGTTCTCGCAGGCAACTGGCCTCAGGCCCGCGCACGGGTCGCCCTGCAGGTGCACGGTCGTCCCGCCAGTCAGAGCAGCGAGCGCAACCGTAACGAGCAGCGTGATGACCGATGAACCCGGAAGTCCGATCTTCGAATAGCGCAAGAGTTCCTCCCGCGAGGGGCGACCAAGTCGAGCCCGCCATCGGGCCCGAAGCAACCTGCAGAGTCGGGTGTTGGTTGGGGCAACCCGCGGCCGGTCAGGTCCCCAGACCGTCCCGTGGAGCAAGATGACCGCCATTCTTTGGGGTCGGAAAACAGGCGCACTGGCTGCTAATTTGTTGTGAAAGCGAAGGCTCGCCGAGGAGGTGGCGTGGAGAGTCTCCTCGCCGGCTGATATTTGTCATCCCCGGGCCGGTGCCTGGCGCCGCTGCCGCCGACGCCTGCCACGACGCGGCGCTGCTCGGCAGTCAACGGACAGGGGGCCTCCCTGGCGGGTTCCTTGCACTACGCTGGCGGGACTTTCTATGAGACGAGTCGAATTCTATCGCCACTCGCTAACCGAGGAGGACATCGCTGCGGTCGGCGAGGTGCTGCGCGGCATCTTCCTGACGACGGGACCCCGGACAGCCAGCTTCGAACGGGCGCTGGCGGAATACCTCGGGGTTCAGCACGTGGTCGGCGTTTCCAGCTGCACGAGCGCACTTTACCTGAGTCTCAAGGCGCTCGGGGTAGGCAAGGGTGACGAGGTCATCACGACCCCGATGACCTTCATCGCCACGTCCAACACGATCCTTGATGCCGGGGCGACACCTGTCTTCGTGGATGTCGAGCCGCGGACCGGCAACATCGATGTCCGGCTCGTCGAGCGAGCGATCACCAATCGGACACGCGCCGTGATTCCTGTGCATCTCTATGGGTTGATGGCCGATATGCGGTGCCTCGCAGAGGTGTGCCGCCGCAATAAGCTCACCATCATCGAAGACGCAGCCCATGCGCTGGAGGCGGTGCGCGATGGTGCACGTCCCGGGCAGCTCGGGCAGGCGGCGTGTTTCAGCTTCTACGCGACGAAAAATCTCACGTGCGGCGAAGGCGGCGCCGTCGCGACCAACGATCCTGAAATGGCCAGTGCCTTGCGGCGTCTCCGGTCGCATGGCATGTCGAAGGAGGCCGCGGGCCGCTACACAGAGCGGTACCAGCACTGGGACATGGAGGAGCTCGGTTACAAGGCGAACCTCTCCGACATACAGGCCGCCTTGCTCCTCAGCCAGTTACCGCGGATCGACACACAGCTCGCACGGCGCGAAGAAATCGCTCGACGATACGAAGCGGCGTTTGCCGGGTTGCCCGGGGTCGATGTTCCACAGGTGCCTCGCAGCGCGACCAGCGCGCGGCATCTTTTTACGATCTGGGTGCCCCCACAGCGGCGTGACGAGGCGCTGTCGTCGCTTCAGCAGAAAGGGATCGGTGTGGCGGTCAATTACCGGGCCGTCCACCTGCTCTCCTATTACCGTCGCGATCTCGGGTTCCAGCCCGGGACCTTCCCGCATGCGGAGAGCATCGGGGACCGCACAATCACGCTGCCGTTGTATCCCGGGATGAGCGACGAGGATGTCGAGGCAGTGATCGGCGCCGTGTCTGACCTCGCGGCGGAGTGGGCCTAACGATGGTGAACAGCCAGCGAACACCACAGTCCGAGTCTGTCGGTGTGCTCTATGTTGCCGCCGCCGCGAAGATCGGCGGAGCGAATCGGCAGTTGATGGACATCGTGGCGGGACTGGACCGCTCGCGGTATGTGCCGGTGGTCGTCGCGCCGGTCGACGGGCCAATTGTGGACTGGGCACGGGCCCACGGCATCGATCGATACGTGATTCGCGGCGACGACTGGATGGGTCGCATCGGCACGTATCGCCGGGCCATTCCACTGGCCGGCATCTTGTTGAGGCATTCGATCCGGATCGTCCATGCCATGGCGCCAACGTGCTATCGGGCAGTGGGCCTGGCGGGCTCCCTTGCGCGCGCCGCGCGCGTGTGTCACCTGGGGTTTCCGCCTGCGCCTGGAGAGATCGAGTGGTGTTTCTCGTCGGGCCCTGAGGTCGTCATCGGCTGCTATGAAGGACAAGTGCGCGAGGTGAGAGAGGACGTTCAGCGCGTCCGACCGGGATGCCGGCTGGTCGCCGTGCCCAACGGCATCGACATGTCGACCTTTACACCGGTGCCGCGGGCGCCCGCCGATGGACCATGGCGTTTTGGAGCACGGCACGTTGTGCTGGTCGTCGGGAATCTGTGCGAAATCAAGGGGTATCCGACCTTTCTTCATGCCGCCGCTCGCATTCAGGCGGCCGTCGGTTCCTGTGCCTTTGTGCTCCTCGGCGGCGAGACTGTGCCGGGCTATCAGCACGAGCTCGAGCAGCTCGCAACACGCCTCGGCCTTGGCGATCGGGTTCACTTTCTCGGCTGGCGTCAGGACGTGGCCGACATCCTGCGCGCCGCAGACGTCATGGTGCTCCCCTCGTCGAACGAGGGGCTGCCGCTCGCCATCCTCGAAGCCATGGCCTGCGCCAAACCGGTGGTCGCGACGCCGGTGGGTGGGGTCGAGGAGGCCATCAGTGACGGGGTGACGGGCGTGATCGTGCCTGTCGGCGATCCCGAGCGGCTCGCTGCAGCCGTTGCCCGACTGCTTCGGGATCCGGAGCTCGCGCAGCGTCTGGGCACGGAGGCCCGCCGCAGCGTCGAGGTCCGCTACTCGCTGCAACGCTTCAGGTCGGAGATTGAGAGCCTCTACGACGGGTTGATCGCCGCCCACTGACGACCCAGGATGGTCGACAGTCGACAGCCACCAGTTGCACATGAACGGTCTTGCTTAGAGGCGGGTCTTAAGACCCGCCTCTACTGAAACTGCGGACCGTCAGTGGTACTCAATCACTCCTTCTTCAGTCTTGGTCGGCACCTGCTTCATCCACTCTAACCCACGCCACCATTCGCGGTTGGCGCAGTACCAGTCGATGGTCCTCTGAAGCCCATCTTCGAGGCTCGTGGTGGGTTCCCATCCGAGCAGCGCCTTCGCCTTCGCCGTGGAGCCGATATGGCGTGCGACCTGTCCGGGTCGCTCCTTGACGTGCCGCACGAGGTCTGCGGGTCGCCCCATGGCGTTCAAGATCATGCGGGCCAGTTCACAGACCGTAATATCCCGGCCGCTGCCGAGATTGATGACCTCGCCCACCACGGTTTCGAGTGGCACGTCCATGACGCGTTCGATTGCCGCGCAGGTATCGTCGACGTAGCCCCAATCCCGCCGACTGCTTCCGTCACCATGGATCGTCAGGGGCTCCCCTTTCAACGCAGAGGTCACATAGCGCGGAACCACCTTCTCCAGGTGCTGCCTGGGCCCGTACTGATTGAACGGCCGGAGGACGACCGCCGGAATCCCGTACGTCACGTAGTACGAATAGACGAGCCGGTCAGCGCCAGTCTTTGCAGCCGCATACGGGGTGGTCGGGTTGAGCGGGTGCTCTTCCGTCATCGGGCTTTCGACAGCCGTTCCATACACTTCGGAGGTGGAGATGTGGATGAAGCGCTCGACCGTCTTGCGCGCCTTGACGACGGCGTTGGCGACAACCTGCGTTCCGATGACATCGGTGTCGAAGAAGATCCGGTTGTCGAAGATCGATCGTGCCACGTGAGACTCAGCGGCGAAATGGACGACCACATCGGCGCGGGCCACCAGTGCGTTGACGATCTCACTGTTGGTGACGCTGCCATGCCAGAACTCGAACCTCGGGCTCTCGCGAACGTGAACCGCCAGATTGTCAGGGTTCCCCGCATATGTCAGCGAGTCGAGGACCATAATCCGGCAGTCGGGCCGTTTGCGAAAGAGGCAGTTGACGAAATTGCTTCCGATGAAACCTGCTCCCCCTGTCACGAGAATAGTTGTTCCCACAGTGACTCCCTATCTCCACGTCAAACGGATAACGACGGTTCCGGGTGCGGCCACGGCGGAACACCGAGGCAGAATGAAAGAGGAACACCGGAACAGGACCACCACTTCAAACGCGCTCCTCCGGCACCGCGTGAAAGCTGTAGAGCGTTTTGACCATGTGCGCGCCGCGACGGGCCCACGTCGCGTGAACGGGCACGGCCGTCAGTTGAGTACGAATGTGGATATGCGTACACCCGCGTTCGTGAGCCAGACTGAACACCGCGTTGACGAGATCGGTGTAATGGCCCCGTCCCCGTTCGGCGCTCGACACCGCATTAAGGGGAATGTCCGCGGCTGCGACCCTCGTCTGCCAGGGTCCTCGGACAGTGTTGAACGTGATGTAGCCGGCTATCTTTCCGGCATGTTCCGACACGAGCACCGCCTCGGCGCCATTCCCGTCGAGCAGGTTCGCCATCCACGCGGTATAGAGGCAGGCGGCTTTCTCGACACCGAGATGTGGGTCGATCACGAAGCGGTTGCAGGAGGACCGCGGATCCGAAAACGCCTCGAGTGTCAGGGACACCAACTCCGGCCGATCCTCCGCCCGGGCCGGCCGAATCAGATGCTGATACCTCGCTCCGTCGCCACGCACCGGGCTGGCATAGCTGACAAGGCAGTCGACGAGGTAGAACCCCGCGGCCCGAAGCGGTCCTGCCAATTGCGCAACTCTGGCGTCGATCTTCAGATCGAGCAGCTCCACGCCGAGCTGATCTGCCGCCTGCTTGACTCGACGCAACCACTCAACGGCATCGCCCGGGTTCAAGTCCGGCCTGAACCAGAGCTTTGCCCGGCCGGCGGTGAGTCCGAGTACTCGGGTATCCCAATCCAGCAAAAAGACTCGCGCGGCGGCGAGTGGCTTGCCGTGACGTTCGAGGGTCACCAGTCTGGATGCCGGATCCTGCAGAGCGCTCTCGAACTGCTCGAGCTCGTGTGCCCCCATCTCTTCCTTCGTCATCAGCCAGTCCCAATCGGGAAAGGGAGTGGCGAGCACCAGATCCCTGAAAGCAGGCGAGGTTCCCAACTCTCTAATCATCATTGCTGGTCCATTCACGTCATGCGGTCGCACGGCCGACATCGACACGCGATGCTCCGTCACGTCACGCATGGTTTGGCTCGGTTGCCGACCGCTTGAACCTTCTGAGAAATTCGCGAAGCCTGGTGATCGCGTCCCGTGCGTGCGATCCCGATTCCCCCCGCCCGGCCAGGAGATACTTCATCGTGGCCCGGAGGCTCGGCGCCGCCGTCAGCGCTTTCCGATAACACTGACGGGCAACCTCCTGCTGGCGCTCGTCCCAGTAGCAATCACCGGCTGCCGCGTACACCGTCGAGCGAATCAGTCTTGACTCCGCCACCGTCGCGTGGCGCTCGGACAGATCTTTCTCGAACGCATCCAGAGTGATTTCGAACGGCGACGTCTTTCCGATGTGACACGCGACTTTCGCACTGTACCCGTCGGCGATGCCCTCCAGCGCCCACTTCGCGACAACGGTGTCTCCCCTGAGAAGGGCATCGCGTTTGATTCGCCACCGGACTTCAAGCTCGTCTTTCACTGCTGCCTCGGCCCGGCTCTTCATGAAGTCCTTCGTCATGTTCGTCTCATGCAACCGGTAATCGACCATCGGTTCCGGGAGGTAGACGACATCGGCTTCGAGCGCAAACCGCGCCCAGACGTACCAGTCCCCCGCGAATGGCAGGTCGAGCGGGAACCCGCCGATTTGCTCGTAGAGTCGCTTTCTCGCCAGTGCAGCCGAAAAACCGACGCCGTTGCCGCGCAGCAGAGCTCGTAACAACTCGGGCCGGCGGAACAGGCGTTCGTCCTTGCCGTGCGCTTGAACCACGTCGACGTCTTGAGAGCCCTGGAACCTGACGTTCGGACAGAAGACGTAGCCGGCGGATGGATAGCGCCGGAGCGCTTCGACGAAACGTGCGAGCACATAGGGCTGGCGCAGCCGGTCATCCGCTGAAAGGATCCACACGTATTCGCCGCGCGCCAGGGCGATTCCCTTGTCGAAGTTCCTCAAGTGTCCGAGGTTCTTTTCGTTGCGAACGTAGCGGATACGATGATCGTGAAACGTCCGGGCGACCAAGGGAGTGTGGTCGGACGATCCATCGTCCATGATCACTATCTCGAAATGCTCGAAGGTCTGGCCGAGGATCGAGTTCAGACACTCTGGCAACAGGTGTGCGAGGTTGTAGCAAGGAACAACGAAGCTCGCGAGTGGCGTCACCGTGCTCATACGGCGTGTTCCAGCTTTCGTGATGTGGGGGTTTCCGTGTGCGCGCTCGGCATCACCAGGTTCCTGCGCGCTTCTTCCAGGCTGCGAGACAGAATGGCGGCAAGTCCCCGGACGGCCGGCTCCTTCAGCATCGCGACGTGATCGGCCGGCACGTAATGAACGTCCACGCCGTCACGCGCCAGCCCGCCCCAGCCCCAGGTTGAATCGCTTCGCTGATCTGCGCCCCGGAAGAGGATCAAGCGGGTCGAAATCGGTCGTGGGACATACTTCTTTTCCAACCTGTTGCTCGCGATCAGGAAGCATTGATTGATCGCCTCCGTGGGCACTCTGCGTCCAAGAGCCACGCAGACAGCGCGGGCAGCTTCGCCCCAGACCCTTCTCGTTCGCTTCCGGAGGGTCTGACGCGCGACAGCGAGGTCATACTTGAGAGTCGTCCCCACGCGGCTGACGACGTAGGACAGCTTGTCGGGCGATCGAAGCGTCGCCATGCGGGACCAGTGCGACTGGAACCGATTCCGTGCCGTTGGCGCCCCTTCCTTCGCGTCCCGCAACGTGTCCAGCACCGCCACGAGTCCCACCCGGTGCCCCTGCTCCTCGAGCTGGCGGGCCATTTCAAACGCGACGGTGCCGCCGAAACAGAAGCCACCCAGGAAATACGGTCCCACGGGCTGTACGGCTCGGACTTCATCAAGGTAGAGCGCGGCGAGCTCCTCAATTCGGGTGCAGGGATGATAGGGAGGCTCTCGTCCGTCCACTCCCCCTTGAGCCTGAAGGCCGTAGAACGGCTGATCGGGTCCGAGATGCCGAGCGAGTGGCGCGTAGAGGTGGCCGATGCCGAGCCCGTCATGGGCGGCAAAGAACGGAGGATGCAGACCCTTTCGCTGAATCGGTACGAGCGACGAGAATGTGGGCGACTTGTCGCCTGGCGGCAGCGGCTGTGCCGGTGGCTCGCGGTCGCTGACGTCGGCGACGGCCGTCGCTCGACATCCACGGTTCGACGCAGGCTCGACACGCGCGCAGAGCTGTGCCTCTACCTCCCGAGCAAGCCCCGCCACTGTGGGTGCGCGGAAGAAGGCCGGCAACGGCACGTCGACCTCGAACGCCTCTCGAATGCCGGAGGCGATCTGCGTTGCCGACAGAGAGTTCCCACCCAGCTCGAAGAAATTGTCGCTGACATCTACCTTTGTTCGTCCGACTGCGTGACCCAGGAGACTCGCCACTCTTTGCTCTATCGGGGTTCGTGGCGCCTGGAAGGTTTCGTCTTCCGGTCGTACAGGCGTCGGGGCCGGCAAGCCGCGCCGATCGATCTTTCCGCTTGGCGTCAGCGGCATCCTGTCCAACGGCACGAAGGCCGCCGGAATCATGTGCTCGGGCAGCTTCGTCTCGAGAAAACCGCGCAGCTCTCTGACCTCCGGCTGCCAGCCGTTCCCGGGGACGAGGTACGCCACCAGTTGCAGGGCTCCCGGAATTTCGTGAGCAACCACTACGGCGTCTCGAACGCCGGGGTGCAGGCGGAGAACCGACTCAATCTCTTCCAGTTCGACTCGATGTCCACGGATTTTGACCTGATGGTCAATGCGTCCGAGAAATTCGAGCCGACCATCCGGCGAGTAGCGAACCAGATCGCCGGTGCGGTACATCCGTGCGGCAGGTTCGCTGCTGAAGGGGTTCTGGAGGAACCGATCGGCCGTCAACTCTGGCCGATTCAGATAACCCCGTGCCACGCCGGCGCCTCCAATATACAGTTCTCCGGCCACGCCGATCGGTGTCGGCCGCTGGCATTCGTCGAGCACGTAGACGTCGGTATTCGCAATCGGTCGGCCGATCGAAACCTCTGCGCCGTCAAGCCGGGCCGCGGTTGAATAAATACACGTTTCTGTCGGCCCGTACATGTTGAACAGCTCTCGCAGCCCTGTCCGGTTGAGCTTTGCGACCAGCGATACGGGTGGCGCTTCGCCTCCAAGGATGAGCGTCCGCAAGGTACCGATCGCCTCCAGGCAGCCTGTCGTCATCGTGAGCATCTTCGCCATCGACGGGGTGCACTGCATGTGGGTCACTGCATGCTTCGAAATCAAGTCCGCGACCGATTCGGGGCCGCCTGCCGCCGATGCCACGGTGCTCACCGTGGAGGGGTCGACCTTGTCTTCAGCGATGACCACTCGAAATCCTCGGGCCAGCGTCCAGAAGAGCTCCACCAACGAGATGTCGAACGCGATGCTCGCCATCGCGAGCCAGACGCCCGCCGCATCCCTTCCCAGATGGGCATCCATTCCAGCGAAAAGGTTCGCGACGTTGCGATGAGTGACCATGACGCCCTTGGGCCGTCCGGTCGATCCTGACGTGTAGATCACATAGGCGAGATCTTCGCTGGTGACGTGGCTGTTCGGGCGGTCAGCCCGCCTACACTCGACGACTTCCGACTCCAAGTCGAGGCAGACAGCTACGGCACCAGTGACCGGCAACTGGCTTCGAGCGTGCTGTGACGTCAGCACGACACGAACGCGCGCATCATCGAGCATGAACGCGAGGCGCTCGGTGGGATACGTTGGATCGAGGGGGATATATGCGCCGCCGGCCTTCAGAATGCCCAGGAGCGCGATCATCATCTCGAGGCCGCGGCCGAGACATACGCCCACGAGCACGCCCGGACCGACACCCAGGCTCTCGAGGTGACAAGCGAGGCCATTCGCCCTCGAGTCGAGGTCTCGATACGTCAAGCGGCGATCGCGATGGATCAGGGCCACAGCGTCAGGGGTCACCGCCGCCTGGCGTTCGAAGAATTCATGAATGCACGATCGATCGGAGTACTCCTGCCTCGTCTTGTTCCACTCGACGAGCAACAGGTGTCGTTCCGCTTCGGTCAGCAGCGGCAGATCTCTGAGATTCACGGGAATCCTTCTACGCGTCGGTCGCAAAATCAGCGCAAGGAACCGTCACGTTTCACGTCTTAGGTCTCGAATGCGAACCGAGTGCAATGTCGAGACTTCACACTCGAGGTTTCGCGCAACCTGGCCAGCCCCGCAACGGCGCGGCACCCGCGCAACATCACGATCCGTGCCACGGTATTGCGGCAAAGACCTTGACCTATCTCCTCGCGGATTCGCACTCCTGGAAGAATCCGCGACGAGGAAGACTTTTGTCTCTGCCGCGCGCGTTCACCGGCGGAAAGTCCGTCAGACCTTTCACGTGACAGCGTCAGAGATTGCCGAAGGATCGGGCACGGCGCGCGTGCGTCGGCCCGAGGCAGGCGAAGTACCGCCGGCAGGCTCTATGCAGCAGTAGTACGCGGGTCGGTCCGCCGCTCGCCGTTAATCTCTGTGAAGAGGGCCTGGTTCGTCTCAAGATTCGCTCCGCCGCGCGGTGCTGACGGTCATCTATGCTGAACGTTCCCGAATCTGTTTTGCTCAACGATCCCGATTCTGTTTCCTCCTGCACCTCTTCGCGAGATCGCGCCGTCCAGAAATTCGGATCCCGCCCACAGAACTCTGCAGCCGTTGTCCGAGTCGCGTTCAGGTACGACGACTGCAGCGCCAGAAGTTCGCCGAGCCTCGAAGAGGGGCTCATCCGCGCGTTTGCGGACTGCGGCGCGCAGGTCACGATCGGTGTGATTCCGTTCGTCTGTGAAGACGAGTTCGACGATCCACGCCGACAGGCGCTCGTGCCATTACCTGTTGACAAGGCTGCGCTGCTTCGAGAGGCCGCCAGGGCCGGGCACGCCGAAATCGCTCTTCACGGATATTCCCATCAACGATGGGATGCGAAAGTGCCCGCCGAGTTCGCAGGTCTGGCCGCGCAGGAGCAGCGCCGCAGACTCACGCAAGGGAAGGCTGAACTGGAGCGCCGGGTGGGATCGCCCGTGACGACCTTCATCCCGCCGTGGAACGCGTATGAGCGAGGAACGTTGGGGGCGTTGCGGGTGGCGGGGTTCAAGTGCTTGTCCGCCAGCCTTCGCGGGCCGTTCGAGACCTCGTCGTTGCAATTTCTGCCGACGTCCTGCTGGTTCCGCGGGGTCTTGGAGGTGGTTCGGTCCGCGCGCCGGCTGCGATGGTTCGCGCCCCTCATCGTCATCACGATGCACGACTTCGACTTCGTCGAGAGCGGCCACAAGCACGGTTGGCTGACGCTGCCAACCTTCGCCTCGACCCTTCATCGGCTGGCTGACGGCCCCCACGTTCGGTTGTTGTCGCTGCAACAGGCGGCCAGTGAAGGTGTGGCGTTACGGCCGCGCAGCCTGGTCCCTCACCATCTGTGGCATCGCGCGGTTCTCACCCTGCCGTGGCGTGTACGGTATCTGCTGGAGGATCAGGTTTTCTGGGCGAAGACACCGCTTGGCCATTCGCGTCCGTCGGTGTGGTGTCAACAGGGCGATGTGTCCGTCGAGCGTGTCTCGCGCGATTTTGGGGCGGCGCTGGGCCGGCGACTCATGCGTGTCGCCCCCAAAGTGAGAAAGTCTCTCGGGGGATCGTGGCTGATGCCGTTCCCATACTGATGGCTGCCGTTCCGTCACCCTCCGTCTCCCGCGATCATCGACGAGGCATCCGCGGCCCGCGGCGCCTCCTGCGTGACGCGGTCTTCGGCTTCGTGCGCCGGATTCTCGAGGCTGACGAAGGACGATCGCTGTTGGCGTCGGCGGTCCAAGGCGTGGAGGCGGCTCAGGTGTTACCCGAAGTAGCTGAGCTCCTTGACCAGGGACCGGTCTATCCAGACCTGGGGCGGTGCGAACCGGCTCCATCGGGCTCTCACGACCGAGATCCGATCATTGTCACCGCCCGCTTCCGCAGCGGATCCACGCTTCTCTGGAACATCTTCCGCAGCATCGACAGCTGCACGGCCTATTACGAACCGTTCAACGAACGCCGGTGGTTCGACGAGGCCTCGCGTGGATCGCACACAGATGCCACCCATCGTGGCGTGTCGGATTACTGGCGCGAGTACGACGGGCTGGAAGCGCTCGCCACCTACTACAGCGAATCGTGGATCAATCGGCGTCTGCACATGGATGCCAAATCCTGGAATCCAGACATGCAGGCGTACGTCGCGTTGCTCATCGCGGCTGCGCCCAGGCGGCCGGTACTCCAATTCAATCGGATCGACTTTCGTGTCCCATGGATTCGTCAACACTTTCCCCGCGCACACGTCATTCACTTGTATCGTCACCCGCGTGATCAGTGGATTTCCGCGCTCGTTGATCCGTCGGAGTTCCCGAGAGATGCCGATCCGTCGCAGTTTGACGCCCATGACCATTACTACCTGCTCGCGTGGGCGCAGGATCTCAAGTA